>Ga0129306_1002403_pt1 | contig 16748 bp, 15 predicted proteins | sample P827metagenome_FD_94438 | JGI IMG/M metagenome (GOLD analysis project Ga0129306, IMG submission 94438) | Capybara group fecal microbial communities from Wisconsin, USA - P827 metagenome | ecosystem: Host-associated > Mammals > Digestive system > Large intestine > Fecal | place: USA: Wisconsin... | reverse complement strand
TGTTCTTCGTTGTTTAATTTACAAGGTACTCGCTCCGTCCGTTCGCCTTGCGGCTCAACCGCGGAACAGGTGCTACTATACTCGCTTATTACCTGTTTGTCAATACCTTTTTTCGATTTTTTTCGCTTTGTTTAAGAAGCGCATAATCCGTCGACATAACACCTGCCGCAAAAGCATATCGTACAGTTCATCTTGTAAACCCTGCCGATGGGTGTTATACTATATGTCACATCGCTTGAGAAAGGGGCGCTTACCATGAACGCTCTCCACACGCTGCAGGACTACGTCGACGCGCTGCGCGCCGCCGGGCTGCTTGTCGAAAGCACCGTGACCGGCGCGCAGGCGGGCCTTGCCATCGACTGCTTTCACTATGACAACCGCGCCGTGACCGGCACGGCGCTCTTCTTCTGCAAAGGCGCGCACTTCAAGGAGGACTACCTGCGCGACGCGCTTGCGCGCGGCGCCGTCGCCTATGTCGCGGATCACGCCTACGACACGGACGCGCCGCGCCTGATCGTAAGCGACATCCGCCGTGCGCTGGTCGTGCTCGGCAGGCTCTATTATAATAATGTAACAGACAGGCTTGTCACCGTCGGCATCACCGGCACCAAGGGCAAGAGCACGACGGCGTACTATATGCGCTACATCCTCAACGACTGGCTGTCCTCTCAGGGCAAGCCGGACTGCGCGCTGATCTCGTCCATCGACACCTATGACGGCGTCATCTGCGAGGAGTCGCACATCACGACGCCGGAGGTGCTGGAGCTGTACCGCCACTTCCAGAACGCGCTGGACAGCGGCATCACGCACCTCGTCATGGAGGCGTCGAGCCAGGCGTTCAAGGTCGGGCGCGTGGGCGGCATGACCTTCGACGTGGGCGCGTTCCTCAACATCGGCGAGGATCACATCAGCCCCATCGAGCACCCGGATTTCGAGGACTACTTCGCGTCCAAGCTGAAGATCTTCGACCAGTGCCGCGTCGGCTGCGTCAATACGGACGCCGAGCATATGGAGCGCGCCGTCGACTACGCCAAGGGACGCTGTGAGCTGATCACCTTCGGCTCGCACGAGAGCGACACCGTGTACTGCGAGAAGGTCGAGAAGCGCGCGGACGGGCTGTACTTCACCGTGCGCTCGCCCAGATACAACGGCGAGTTCTCCATCACGATGCCGGGGCTGTTCAACGTGTCCAACGCGCTGGCCGCCATCGCCATGTCGATGGCGCTGGGCGTTCCCGAGGAGAGTGTGCGCCGCGGTCTGCGCGTCGCGCGCGCCAGCGGGCGGATGCAGGTCTACGAGAGCCGCGACAAGAACGTCACCGTCATCGTGGACTACGCGCACAACCGCATGAGCTTCGACGCGCTGTTCCGCTCCACGCGCGCGGAGTACCCGGGCAAGTCCATGATCTCGATCTTCGGCTGCCCCGGCTCCCACGCGCTCCAGCGGCGCAAGGATCTCGGCGAGCTGAGCGGTCAGAACTGTGATTTCGTCTACATCACCGAGGAGGACAGCGGCGAGGAGCCCTTCGACCAGATCGCCGCCGACATCGAAAAGCACGTCGACGCGCCGCATCTGGTCTGCGAGGATCGCAACGAGTGCATCCGCCGCGCCGTCTGCGAGGGAGACAAGCCCCGCGTCATCCTGCTCACCGGCAAGGGCGAGGAGGAGTATATGAAGCGCGGCAACGCCTTTGTGCCCTATCCCTCCGACGTGCAGATGACGCTGGAACATTTGAAAACCTACGACGAGGCGCATCCGGTATGAAAGACTTTTTACCAATCATTCTCGGCAGCGACGAAAACGCCTACGGCACGGCAAGGCTGTTTTGCGAGGCGTACGACGTTCGGCCGCTGGTGCTGTGCACCATCCCGCTCTCGCCCACGCGGGACAGCCGCCTGTTCGATCTGCAGGTCATCCCCGACTTTGAGCGCGAGGACGTGTTCCCCGACGCGCTGCTCGGCGTTCTGCGGCGCGGCGCGGCGCAATACGAAAAGCAGCTGGTCGTTCCCTGCTCGGACTACTACGCGGGCCTGCTGTGCCGGCATTACGACCACTTCGAGGGCCTGATCGCCAACCGTTTCAACGACGCGGCGCTGCTCGACGCCTTCGACACCAAGGACCGCTTCTACGCCCTGTGCGAAAAACACGGCATGGACTATCCCAAGACCGCCGTTGCCGCGCCGGACGAACGCGAGAGCGTGCTGGAGCGCCTGCCCTTTGACTTCCCCATCGTGGTCAAGCCGGAGAACAGCAACGCCACCGACTATCTGCGCTGCCACTTCGAGGGGCAGAAGAAGGTGTTCTTCTTCGACACGCGGGAGGAATACCTCGCCATGATCGCCAACATGAACCGCTCCGACTACCGCGGCAAGCTCATTTTGCAGGAGTTCGTCCCCGGCGGCGACGGCGCGATGCGCGTGCTCAACAGCTACTCCGACGCGGACGGCAAGGTGCGCATGATGTGCCTCGGCCAGCCGGTGCTGGAATACTACGACCCCAAGTCCGTCGGCAACTACGCCGCCGTCATCTCCCGCGGGGACGATGCGCTGTACGACAGGATGCGCGCGTTTCTGGAGGCGATCGGCTACGTCGGCTTCGCCAACATCGACATGAAGTACGACTGCCTCACGGGGCGGTATCTGCTCTTCGAGATCAACCCGCGCCCCGGGCGCAGCAGCTATTTCGTCCGCACGGCGGGCGTCAACGCCATGAAGCTCTTTGCCGACGACGTGGTGTACGGCAGGCACGGCGACTGCATCCGCAATCACAACGTCGCCCTGTGGTCGAACGTGCCGCGCGGCATCCTGAACCGCTACGTCACCGACCCCGCGCTGCGCGCGGAGCTCAAAACGCTCAAAGCGGAGCGCACGCTGATGAACCCCGCCGACTTCAACCTCAAGCGAGCATACCGCATTGCGCGCGTCGATCACGCGCAGTACAAGCTGTTCCGGCAGTATTGGTTCGATAAAGAAGCGGAGCACGCCACACGAAAAAGCTGACCGTCGCAACGCTGATCCTTGCGCTGCTCTGCTCGATCCCCGCATATGCGGAGGATGATTACCTTGAAACAGCGCTCCCCGGCGGGTCGCGGATCGTCTGCACCGAGCGTCAGATGATCCCCGCGCAGTACAGATCCGCGCAGAGTTTTTCCGAGGGGCCGGCGGCGGTCACCGACGCGCAGGAGATGGTCGGCTACATCGACCGGCAGGGCAGCGACGTGGAGCGTCCGGGCATTCGGTATTCGCACCCATCCGGACGAGGGCGACGCCACGCCGGGATACATGGTTTTCTCCCGCAACGGATGACAAAGCCAAGGACACGCAAACAGCCGCGGAGCGCAGCTCCGCGGCTGTTTGCGTCTACAGCAGCACCGGCTGGAGCTGCCGTCCCTGCATCGCCTGCTCCACCGTCGCTTCGAGCTGTGTAAAGTCCGCGACCAGCGAGGTCGGCTTTTTGTCGGGGTCGTCCTGCCCGAAGGGGACAAAGTAATAGTGCTTGCGCCCCAGCAGCGCCGCGATGTTCGGCGCGCTCGCCGCGAGGCCGTCGTTGGTGGCGATGGCAAGCACGACGGGCTTGCCGTTGCGCAGGTGCGACTTCGCCGCCATGGTCACGGCGTTGTCCGTCACGCCCGCCGCGAGTCTGGCAAGCGTGTTGCCCGTACAGGGCGCGATGATCAGCGCGTCCATCGCGTTCGACGGGCCCAGCGGCTCCGCCTCCACGACGGTTTTCACGGCGCGGCGTCCCGCGAGCGTTTCCACGCGCTCGATCAGCGCCTCCGCCGTGCCGAAGCGCGTGTCGAAGCGCGCGGCGTTGTCCGACAGGATGGGGATCAGCTCGTGCCGCCCGGACAGCCTTTCGTATTCCCGCATGACCTGCGCGTGGTTGCAGAACGACCCGCAGATCGCAAATCCCAGTTTCATTCCTCTTCCTCCCAAATTCGATACAAGGTCTCCCGCAGGGCAAGCGCCGCCGTCTCCGGCGCGACCACGCCGGGCAGGCCGCCCGCCTTGACGTAGTCGAGCCGCTGCTCACGCGCCGCATCCGCGTCGATGCCCGCGCGGGACGCCAGCTCGACGAGCACGCAGTCCCGCCGCAGCTCGTGCAGAAGCGCGTCGGTGAGCACCATGTCCGGCACGGTGTTGAACACCGCGCGGAACGCGCCCAGCTTCCCCGCGAGCCGCCGCGTGTGCAGCGCGCGAAAGCCCAGCGCGTCGATCCAAGCGAGATCGTCGAAGCGCCGCGCGCTGACGCTGACCGTCGCGCCGAGCGCCGCGAGGTCGCGGGCGAGGATCTTTCCGATGCGCCCGAAGCCGACGACGAGGCAGGGCGCACCGTGCACGGTGACGCGCATACGCGCCATCGCCGCGGCGATCGCGCCCTCCGCCGTCGGCACGGCGTTCTTCACCGCCAGCGCCTCGTCGGCGTAGTAGTCCGTCAGGCGCAAGCCCAGCGCTTCTGTCTGCTCCCTCGCCCCGGCGCCGACCGCCCCGGCGTAAACGCGCTGTCCGGCGCGGAACTTCTGCCACAGCTCGCCGAGCGGGAGGCGCGTCCCGTTGAGCCGCCCGTCCCTCTCCAGCGGCACGGGCAGCACGACGCGCTCCGCCGAGAGCGCCTCGGCGGGCCTGCACTCCTCCACGCCCGCAAGCCCCCACGCCCGCACCGCCCAGCCGTCCTCCGAGAGCAACCGCGCAAGGCACGCCATGCGCGCGTCGCCGCCGAGGAATCCGATCGTTTCCACATCCATCCGCCCCTTTCCCTCCATGCTATGACGCGGACGCAAAAACGGAACCTGAGCAGGCTCAGGTTCCGTTTTTGATGATATCAAGAAGCTCCCGCACGTCGCGCAGGATGAAGGTCGGCTTCACGTCGCTCTGCGCGACGTCCGCCATCGTGCTCTCGCCGGAGAGCACCAATGCCGTGTCCACGCCCGCGTTGACGCCGCAGGCGATATCGGTGTAGAGCCGGTCGCCGACGACCAGCGTCTCCTCCGGCGACGCGCCCGCCGCGTCCATGGCAAGGCGCGCCATGTCCGGCCGCGGCTTGCCGACGACGTAGGGCCGGCGGCCCGTCGCGCGGCAGAGCATCTCGCACACGCTGCCGCAGTCGGGAACGTAGCCGTACCAGGTCGGGCAGACCCAGTCGGGGTTCGTCGCCACATAGTCCACGCCGCGCCCAAGCAGGATGCAGGCGTCCTCCAGCTTTTGGAAGGTCAGCTCCGTGTCGAAGCCCGCCAGCAGCGTGTCCACCGGCGCGTCGCGGTCGTCCGTCAGACGGAATCCCGCCGCGCGGAGCTGGTCCTTCAGCGACGCCGTGCCGCAGACGTAGTACAGCTTGTCCTGCCCGCCGTGCGCGCGCAGATGGGCGATGGTCGCGTCCACGGAGGTCAGGAAGTCCTCCCGCTCCGCCGCCACGCCGAGACGGCGCATTTTCTCCACATACGCCTCGCCGCTCTTTGACGAGTTGTTCGTCAGGAACAGGTACCGCCCGCCGCTCTCGCGGACATGGCGCAGGAATTCCGCCGCGCCGTCGAACAGCGTCTCGTCGAGGTAGAGCGTGCCGTCCATGTCCAGCAGGAACAGCCGCTTGCGGCGCAGGCGTTCCGCGCCGTCCATCTTACTTGCGCTTCTTGCCCGCGCCGATGAAGATGAACGCCAGCGAGCTCACGCACAGCAGGTACGGATAGAACAGGCTGGGGATGATCTCGAACGCGGAGACGCTCGCGCCCAGCACCGCCGCCTGCGAGATGGCGACGAGCATCTGCGCGCCGTAGGGGATGATGCCCTGGAAGATGCAGGAGAAGGTGTCCAGCAGGGACGCAGACTCCTTGGGCGTGATGCCATACTCGTCGCTGATCTGCTTGGCGATGGGGCCGGCCATGACGATGGCGACGGTGTTGTTCGCGGTGGCGATGTCCATCGCGCCGACGAGCAGGCCGACGCCGAGGCGTCCGCCCACCGCGCCCTTGAACACGCGGCGGATGAAGGACAGCAGCGCCTCAAAGCCGCCGTACTCGCGCATCAGGCCGCACATGGCGGAGACGAGGATCGTGACCATGATCGTCTCGAACATACCGCTTGCGCCCGCGCCCATGTTGCCCAGCAGGTCGAGCGCGCCCACCGTGCCGGTGGCAAGCGTGATGACGCAGCCGGAGAGGATGCCGACGATCAGCACGACGAACACGTTCATGCCCGCCACGCCGCCGATGAGCACCAGCACATAGGGGATGAGCAGCAGGAGGTTATAGTCGGGAATGTCGATCTGGGCGAGGCTGGAGCTGCCCGTCACGAGGATCAGCACCACCGTCGCCAGCGCGGCGGGCAGGGCGATCTTGAAGTTCGCGCGGAACTTGTCGCGCATCTCGCAGCCCTGCGTGTTGCAGGCGGCGATGGTCGTGTCGGAGATGAAGGAGAGGTTGTCGCCGAACATCGCGCCGCCCATGACGGAGCCGATGCACAGCGGCAGCGGGAAACCGCTGATCTCCGCCACCGCCACCGAGATCGGCGTGATGAGGGAGATGGTGCCGACGGAGGTGCCCATCGCCGTGGAGACGAAGCAGGACGCGACGAACAGCACCGCCACCGCCGCGCGCGCGGGCGTGACGGACAGCAGGAAGTACGCCACCGCCTCGGCGCTGGAGCGCCCGGTCACGCCGACGAAGACGCCGGCGGCGAGGAAGATCAGGATCATCGTCATGATGTTCTTGTCGCCCACGCCCTGCGCCATGACGGCAAGCTTATTGTCAAAGCTGAGCGCCTTGTTCTGCAGGCACGCGACCAGCAGCGCCACGAGGAACACGACCACGATGGGGATGGAATAGAAGCCCATCGGGATCTTGAGGATGTACTCAAACAGGATGCCGAGGCCGAGATACAGCACCAGAAAAACCAGCACCGGCAACAGCGCACGAGAATTCGCTTTCGGTTTCATTGTGTTACCTTCTTTCCTATTTCTATGTCATTTATCGTAAGCGACGATGGGATCGTCGATCTCACGCGTTGCGTAGGCGTTGAGCGACCAGTCCGCCCGAGCGCCCGCCAGATACTCGTAATAGCCCTGCGCGCCGATCATCGCGCCGTTGTCGCCGCACAGCGACAGCGGCGGGAGATACAGCCTGCACCCCGCCTTCTCGCACGCGGCAAGCAGGTCGGCGCGGAGGAACGAGTTCGCCGCCACGCCGCCCGCGGCGACGATGGTCTTTCGTCCGCACAGCTCCGCCGCGCGCATCGTGCGCGGCACCAGCTCGTCCGACACCGCCCGGGTGAAATCCCGCGCCAGCGCCGCGCGGTCGAGGGGTTTGCCCGTCTGCTCGGCGTTGTGGGCGAGGTTGACCACGGCGGTCTTGAGGCCGGAGAAGCTCATATCCAGCTCATGCCCCTCGATCTTTGCGCGCGGGAGGTCGTACACGCCGCCCTCGCTCTGACGGGCCAGCTCGTCCATCGGCTTGCCGCCGGGGTACGGCAGCCCCAGCACGCGCGCCGCCTTGTCGAAGCACTCGCCCGCCGCGTCGTCCCGCGTCGCGCCGACGAGCTTGAAGTCCGTGTAGCCCGCCACGTCCACCAACAGCGTGTTGCCGCCGGACATACACAGCGCGAGGAAGGGCGGCTCCAGCTCTGGGAAGGCGAGGTAGTTCGCGGCGATATGCCCGCGGATGTGGTGCACGGGGATCAGCGGCACGCGCAGCGACCACGCCACGGATTTGGCGAAGTTCAGCCCGACCAGCACCGCGCCGATCAGCCCCGGCGCGTAGGTCGCCGCCACGGCGTCGATCTCGCCCTTCGTCACGCCCGCGTCGGCGAGCGCCCGCTCCGTCAGCGCGGCGATCGCCTCGACGTGCTTGCGCGAGGCGATCTCCGGCACGACGCCGCCGTAGAGCGCGTGCATATCCGCCTGCGAGGCGATGGCGTCGGAGAGTATCCTGCGCCCGTCCTCGACGACGGCGACGGCGGTCTCGTCGCAGGAGGATTCAAATGCCAGTATTTTCATCGTCAGTCCTGTCCTAACCAAGGGATTTTTTTCGGGACGCCCATCGACGGCTCCCACGGGATCGAAATATACCTGTCGTACAGCGGCTTCGGCAGCGAGCTGCGATAGCACGCCGCGTGCGCCGCGCACAGCGCGGCGGCGTCGACCGCCCCCTCCGCCCAGTAGAGCGTGTGGTACGGCACGCCGAACTCGCAGGTGTCGTAGCTGGCGCGCTGCGCGCCGTTGCGGCGGTAAAAGCCGAGGCGCCGCTCCGCCATGGCGGGGTCGGCGGCATAGGCCGGGATCTCCGACTCGCCGAAGAGGACGTTCCCGCGCTCCGCCTCCACCAGTTTTTCGATCAGCAGCGAACCGAGCCCGTCGTTGCGCCGCGCGGGCGTGACGCAGAGATAGTCGAAAAGCGCATAGCCCGGGACGTGCGTCCAGACGAACGCCTCGCCCACGATCTCGTCGCCGTCGAACAGACACCAAGGATGATACTCCTTCCGGCGCATTTCTGCAAGCATCTCTTTGAGCGGCTTCAGCTCCGCTTTGGGAAAGGACGGCAGCAGATCGCGACGGTAGGCCTCCCGCATCTGCGCCTCAGTCGGCAGCTTCAGTTCCATGCTCGCCAAACTCCCTTGTCATGATGATCGCATCCTCCTTCGGATGCTCGTAGTAATTCAGCCTGCGGCCCACGCCGCGAAAACCCCGGCTGCCGTAGAGCGCGATGGCGCCGTAATTCGACGCGCGCACCTCCAGCGTCAGGAACGCGAGGCGGTTCCCCTCGGCGAAGTGCACGAACACGTCCAGCAGCGCGGACGCGACGCCCGCGCGCCGCGACTCCGGACGCACGGCGACGTTGGTGATATAGCCCTCGTCCACGACGACCAGCAGCCCCGCGTAGCCGACGACGCTCCCGTCCTCCGCGTCCAGCGCGACGAGGTACGCCGCCGCGGCGTTGTCCAGCTCCTCGGCGAGCATATTGCGCGACCACGGCGTCGAAAAGCACGCGCGCTCCAGCGCCGCCACCTCGTCGAGGTGGTCGCGCGTCATCGGCACGATGCGTACGTTCTTCTTCAAATGATCCATCATCAGCCCTTTGCCTCCAGCCAGTTTTTGCCCCAGTGCGCCTCGGCGGTCAGCGGGACGGAGAGCTCCGTCACGCGCTCCATCTCGTCCTCGACCAGGCGCGCGGTGCGCTCCGCCTCGTCCTCGGGGCACTCGACGATCAGCTCGTCGTGCACCTGCAGGATGAGCCGCCCGCGCAGCCCCTCCCGCCGCAGCCGCTCGTCCACGCGCACCATGGCGAGCTTCATGATGTCCGCCGCCGTGCCCTGGATGGGCATATTCAGCGCCACGCGCTCGCCGAACGAGCGGGTCTGGAAGTTGCTCGCCGCCAGCTCGGGCAGCGCGCGGCGGCGGTGCATCAGCGTCTCGACGTATCCCGCCGCCTTCGCGCGCTCCACCACGTCGGTCATATAGTGCCGCACGCCGGAAAAGCGCGCAAGATAGCTCTCGATATACGCCTTCGCCTCCGCGACGGAGACGCCGATGTCCTGTGCGAGCGAGAAGGCGGAGATGCCGTACACGATGCCGAAGTTCACCGCCTTGGCGTTGGAGCGCATCTGCTTCGTCACCTGCTCGACGGGAACGCCGAACGCCTGCGAGGCGGTGACGGTGTGGATGTCCTCGTCGCTTCGGAACGCCGCCTGCATGGTCTTGTCGTCCGCGATGTGCGCCAGCAGGCGCAGCTCGATCTGGCTGTAGTCCGCGTCCACCAGCACGCAGCCCGGCGCGGGCACGAACATCCGCCGGAACTCGCTGCCAAGCTCCGTGCGGGTGGGGATGTTCTGCAAATTCGGCTCGGTGGACGAAAGCCGCCCCGTCGCCGTGACGGTCATCTGGAAGCTGGTGTGGATGCGCCCGTCGGGGGCGATGACCTTCAGCAGCCCGTCGCAGTAGGTGGATTTGAACTTCGCGTACTGGCGGTATTCCAGCACGTCCGCCACGATGGGCGTCTCCCAGCGCAGCTTTTCCAGCACGTCCGCGTTGGTGGACCAGCCGGTCTTGGTCTTTTTCCCGTGGGGCAACGCCAGCTTTTCGAAGAGGATCGCGCCGAGCTGCTTGGGCGAGTTGATGTTGAACGTCTCGCCCGCCTGCTCGTAGATCCTCTGCTCCAGCTCCTTTACGCGCGATTCCATCAGCGCGCCGAAGTCGGCAAGCGCCTTGCGGTCCACAAGGCAGCCCGCCGTCTCCATCCGCGCCAGCACCGCGCACAGCGGCAGCTCGACGGTGTAGTAGAGCGCGTGCAGGTCCTTCTCCTCCAGCGCGGGCTCAAGCGCGCCGTACAGCGCCTCCACCGCGGCGGTGTAGCTGTGGAACGACGCAAGCGCCGCCGCCTCGTCGCCGAGCATGGAGAAGGCATCGGCGTCCAGATGCGCCGGTTTGCACAGCTCGTGACGGAAGTAGGACACGAACAGCTTGTCGATCTCGTAGCTCCCTGCCGTCGCGTCCACAAGGTAGGCGGCGAGCGCGGTGTCGAAGACGAAGCCCTCGATGGGCAGGCCGTTTTCCAGCAGCGCGCGCATGAGATCCTTGACGTTGTGGGAGACCTTTTTGATATCGTCGGCGAACAGGGCGCGCAGCAGCGCGTTCCAGTCGCCCTCGTAATGCGAGAAAAACAGCTCGGCGGACGCATCCCCGCAGTCCACGATCATGCCGGACAAATCGCTCAGCGCCAGCAGCGTCACGTGCTCCGCCGCGCGCCAGAGAGCGAGCAGCTCGTTCGCGCGCGCCTCGTCCGTCACCGTTTCGACCGTGATCGTGACGTCGGGCGTCTCCTCCGCCGCGCGCGGCGCGTCGGCGGGCGGCGTCAGCTTCCACGCCTCGATCAGCTTGTTGAACTCCAGCTTCAAAAACAGCGGGTACAGCGCGTCCGACGGCGGCTTGCGCAGGTTCCCGGCGGGGTCGAAGGGCAGCGGCGCGTCGGTCAGGATCGTCGCCAGATGATACGACTGCCGCGCGCTCGCCTCGCCCTCGGTCAGCTTGCGGATCGCGGCGGGCTTCGCCTCGACGTTGGGGAGCTTGTCATAGATCGCGTCGACTGACGCATATTTTTGTATCAGCTCCATGGCGGTCTTTTCGCCGATCCCCGGCACGCCGGGGTAGTTGTCGCTGCTGTCGCCCATGAGCGCCTTGAGGTCGATGATGTGGATCGGCTCGAAGCCGTACTCCGTGCGGAACGCCTCCGGCGTCATGTCGCGCGTCGTCGTCTGCCCCATGCGGGTCGAGACGAGCTTGACCGTCGTGCGGTCGGTGATGAGCTGCAGGCTGTCCTTGTCGCCGGTGACGACCGTGCAGTCCCAGCCCGCCGCCTCGCATTTGCGCGAGATCGTGCCGATCAGGTCGTCCGCCTCGTAGCCCGCAAGCTCGAAGCGCGGGATGTTCATCGCGTCCAGCACGTCCTTGAGCACGGGGAGCTGCATGGCAAGCTCCTCCGGCATACCCTTGCGCTGCGCCTTGTACTCGGCAAACTCCCTGTGGCGGAAGGTCGGCTCCCGCCGGTCGAAGGTGACGCACAGCGCGTCGGGCCTGTCTTCGTCCGTCAGGCGCTTCATCGTGGTCAGAAAGCCGTAGATGGCGTGGGTGTAGAAGCCCTCCCGCGTCGTCAACGGGCGGATGCCGTAAAAGGCGCGGTTGAGGATCGAATTGCCGTCGATCACCATCAGCTTCATAGACGTTACTCCTTATTCTTTGGTCTGCGGCGGCTCCGCCGGTTTGCTGCGCATCACCAGCGGAGCGTCGCCGTCGGCGAGGATCTGCGCCTCGTCCACGCCGTCGAGCGAGAGCAGCGACAGCGCGAGCGATTCCACCGCCGCGTCGCGCGTCGCGGCGTCCACGCCGGTCAGCTCCACATAGCACACGCCGTTCTCCGTGTGGCTGGACACCAGCGTCGCCCCGCTGCCGAGCAGAGGCTTGAGCGTGTCGTCGCCCGCCGGGCCGCGCGAGAGCGCGTCAAGCACGGCGCTCACGCGGGTCTGGCCCTCGTAGAGCGCCAGCGTCTGCGCCTGGGCGCGAAGCTCGCCGGTCTCGGCGTCGAGGAAGTAGAGCATGACGTTGATCGGGCGCGTCACGTCCTCGCCGCTGGAGAGCAGCGCGTCCGCCGCGGTGAGCAGCTGCGTCTCGCGGTAGGGCAGCTCGCGCCCGTCGGCGGTGATGCGCACGGCGTACACGCCGCGAAGCTGCGTCAGCGTCAGCGTCAGGCAGGCGTCCGCGATGGACAGGTCGATGCCCGACAGCTTGCCGTACTGTTCCGAGAGATCGACCAGCGCGCGGCCGCGCGCGACGCTCAGCTTCTGCAGCGCCGTCCCGCCGGGGAAGGGCGAGCGCAGGGCGCCGTCCTCCGGCTCGCGGAGCAGCGCGCGCACCAGCGTCTCCGCCAGCTCCGCCGTGTCCATTGCGGCGCTGTCCGGCACGTTGAGCGTGTCGCTGCGGATGGCGTCGCCGCCGGCGCTCTCGCCGAGGTTGGCGGCGAAATAGAGCGTATAATCGTCGGGCGAGGGTTGCTCAGGCTCCTGCGCGCAGGCGGTCAGCGCCAGCAGCACGAGCAGTAGCGCAAGCAGGCGTTTCATGCCTCCGCGCCCCCTTCCCTTGCGCGCGGCAGGCGCACGGTAAACACCGTGCCGCCGCCGTGGCGCGCCGCCGCCTCCACCGTACCGCCGCGCCGGCGCACGGTGTCGGCCACGATGGAGAGCCCAAGGCCCGTGCCGCCGTAGGCGCGGGAGCGCATCTTGTCCACGCGGTAAAAGCGGTCGAAGATGCGCGGCAGGTCGGCGGCGGGGATGCCGATGCCGTCGTCCTCCACCGTCAGCACGACGGTGTCGTCGTCCCCGCCGAGCGTCACGCGGACGAAGCCGCCGGGACGGTTGTATTTGATGCCGTTTTCCGTGAGGTTGTAGACGATCTGGTGCGCCTCGTCCGCCGTGGCAAGCACGACGCCCTCGCGCTCGATCCGGCTGGACAGCTCGACGCCGCGCTCCTGCGCGACGAGGCGGAGCATATGCACCGCCCGCTCCACCACGCCCGAAACAGCGACCGGTTCGGCCGCCTCCACCGCGCCGCTGTCGAGGCGGGTCAGGCGGAGCAGGTTCTCGGTGATGCGGGTCAGGCGCTCGGACTCCTGCGCGATATCGCCGACGAACTCGCGCACCGTCGCGCCGTCCATGTTCTCGGTCTGGAGGATGGAGTCGGTCAGCAGGCGGATGCCCGCCAGCGGCGTTTTCAGCTCGTGGGAGGCGTCCGCGACGAAGCGGCGGCGCACCTCCTCCGTGGATTGCAGACGGTCGGCGAGGCTGTTGAACTCGCCCGCGATCTCGGCGATCTCGTCGTGCCCGCCGACGCTGGCGCGCCCGCCGTAATCGCCCTCGCGCATCTGGCGGATCGCGCCGGCAAGGATACCGAAGCGCCGCGTCAGCACCTGCGAGAGCAGCAGGCTGATGAGCACGACGGCGAACAGCACGACCACGGAGATGCGCAGAAGCGTGCTTTGCAGGTTTTGCAGCAGCGCCGCCTGCTCGGTGTCGAACTCATAGGCGTAGACCGCGCCGATGGTCTGGCTGCGGTAGATGACCGGCGAGGCGCAGCGGCTCTGGAACGCGCCGTCGGCATAGGCGACGGAGAACACGTCGTTCCCGCGCAGCGCCTGCACGATCTCGGTATAGAACGCGTAGCGCCCCAGGGCGCTGTCCGTCTCGCGGGTGTCGTAGAGGATGCGTCCCGCGTCGTCGGTCACAAGGATGCGGGAGACGCCCGCCTCCTCCGCCACCGTCATCGCCGTGGCGACGTTCTCCTGATTGAGCTCGGCAAGACCCGTCAGCGCCGTCGTCATCACGGAGACGTTGCTCTTCATCGTCGTCTCCTTGGAGCGGAACACGAGGTCCTCCGACGCCGTGAGGGGATAGGTGTTCATCAGCACCAGCACCGCGACGATGATCGCAATATAGCTGACGCCGAATTTGACCTGCAAGCTTGCGTGCGGCACGGCTGCGCCTCCCTTCCCCGAACGATGTCTCTTTTATTCCCCCCGCGTCTGCGGTCTTAAGTGGATTTGCCGCCGAAGAAATAGTAGCCCACGCCCCACTTCGTGAGGATGCACTCCGGCTCGGCGGGGTTGCGCTCCAGCTTTTCGCGCAGCTTGCGGATGTGGACGTCCACCGTGCGGTAGTCGCCCGCATAGGTATAGCCCCAGACGAGATCCATCAGGTTCTCGCGGCTGTAGACCCGGCGCGGATTTTTGACCAGCAGCTCGATGAGGTCATACTCCTTCGCCGTCAGCTCCACCACCTCGCCGTCGCGCAGGGCGACGCGCTGGGCGGGGTCGAGCGAGAAGCTGCCGGCATCGATCAGCTCGCGGCGTCCCGCCTGCTGCGTGCTCCCGCCGGAGCGGCGGAGCAGGGCGCGGATGCGCGCCTTCAGCTCCAGAATGTTGAAGGGTTTCGTCACATAATCGTCCGCGCCGTACTCGAAGCCCAGCAGCTTGTCCGTGTCCTCGCCGCGGGCGGTGAGCATGATGATCGGCACGTTCGAGAACGTGCGGATCTGCATACAGGCGGTCAGTCCGTCCACCTCCGGCATCATCAGGTCGAGCAGGATGAGGTCGAAGTCGCCGCTGCGCGCCAGCTCCACCGCGGTCTTGCCGTCATAGGCGGTCTCCACGGTGTAGCCCTCGTTTTCCAGATTGAATTTAACGCCCTTGACGAGCACCTGCTCGTCGTCCACCACAAGGATCTTCATGGCGTGATCTCCTCTCCAAGCGTGATTTGGCCGCGGATCGCGTCAAGCTTTGCCTCGCCGACGCCCTCCACCCGCAGCAGCTCGTACTCCGACGTGAACGCGCCGTGCTCGGCGCGGTAATCCACGATCCGCTGCGCCAGCACGGGGCCGATCCCGTTCAGCGTCTCCAGCTCGTCCGCCGTCGCGGTGTTGATGTTCACCAAATCCGTGTCCGGCGGGGTGAGCTGCGCGGCGGGAACGCTCCGCTCGACGGCGATCGTATAGTCGTCCGCCTCCACGACCTGCGCTTCGCCGCGCAGGGCCATCCAGGCAAGCGACGCGAGAAACGCGGCGGTCAGCAACAGCAATGCGATATGCGCCCCGCCGATTTTTTCTTTTTCGTCCACAGTTGCACTCCGCCCCTTTCTCTGTTATAATCAGAGTGAAGCTTTGCGAAATCGGTCGGATTTCCGTGTGGAAACCCGTTAATAAGGCATTATATCACGCATGGAGGTTTTTTTCCATGAAATTCAAGCGTCTTTTTTCATTTTTTTTCGTTCTGGCGCTGACTCTCTCGCTGTCGGCTCCCGTTTTTGCCGCTGACAGCTTTCAGGTGGACGCCGAGGCGGCGCTTCTCATCTACGTCGGGTCAGGCGAGGTGCTCTACGAGAAAAATATGCACGAGCAGAACTATCCCGCCAGCATCACAAAGATCATGACCGCGCTGCTGACACTGGAGGCGGTCAAGGCGGGCACGCTCTCTCTGGATCAGGAGATCACCGCGCAGGAGAGCGCGTTCGACGGGCTTTCCTCCGACGGCAGCACCGCCAACATCAAGGCGGGCGAGATCATGACGGTCGACGATCTGCTCAACTGCCTGCTGATCGTCTCCGCCAACGAGGCGTCCACCATCCTCGCCGAGGCGGTTTCCGGCAGCACGACCGCGTTCGTGGACCTGATGAACCGCCGCGCCGAGGAGCTCGGCTGCACGGATACGCACTTCGTCAACCCCTCCGGTCTCCACAGCGACCATCACTACAGCAGCGCGTGGGACATCTACCTCGTCACCGCCGAGGCGATGAAGTATGAGGAGTTCAACACCATCGTCGGCCGCAAGGCGCACACCATCCCCGCGACCAACCTCTCCAAGGAGCGCTCCCTGCACTCCACCAACTACCTGATCTCCACCTGGCGGACCGGCTGGCCCGGCTACTTCTACGAGGAGGCGCGCGGCATCAAGACCGGCTCGACGCCCGAGGCGGGCTACTGTCTCGTCGCCAACGCCGTGCGCGGCAAGCGCCACCTCATCTCCGTCGTGCTCGGCGCGTCGCGGGTCAAGCGGGAGGACGGCGTGACCGAAACGCGCAGCTTCTCCGAGACCATCCGCCTGTTCAACCACGGCTTCGACGACTTCAAGAGCATGGAGCTGATCGACACCGACGAGTTCATCTGCGAGGTCCCCGTCGCGCTGTCCAGCGAGGCGAATTACGTCGTCGTCCACCCCGCCGAGGGGCTGAAGCGCATGGTGCCCGTCGATCTGACGACGGAGGCGCTGAAGAAGGACGTCAAGCTCAACGGCGAGATCGCGGACGCTCCTATCGCCGCGGGCGATGTGCTCGGCTCGATGACCGTATCCTACGACGGCGTGGTCTACGGCACGGTGCCGCTGATCGCGCTGAACGACGTGTCCGCGTCCCGCATCCTGACGATGGAACGCGACGTCAAGCTGTTTCTGAAGCAGCCGTGGATCAAATACGCCGTCGCGGGGCTGGCGCTGTTCATCATCCTCGTGCTGATCCTTGTGATCAGCGCCCGCAGGCGCCGCTATCGCGGCAGGCGCTCCGGCCGCGGCTACGGCGGCTATCGCGGCAGCTATCGCAGCAGCCGCAGAAGATCGGGTAGGAGGGGGTGACTAGCCCCCGTCCTCCCACAACACCGTACGTGCCGTCTTCGGCATACGGCGTTTCGGTTGGTCTTGACCTTGGTTTCTTCCCTCAATACTGCCTAAACACTTT
>Ga0129306_1002402_pt1 | contig 16753 bp, 12 predicted proteins | sample P827metagenome_FD_94438 | JGI IMG/M metagenome (GOLD analysis project Ga0129306, IMG submission 94438) | Capybara group fecal microbial communities from Wisconsin, USA - P827 metagenome | ecosystem: Host-associated > Mammals > Digestive system > Large intestine > Fecal | place: USA: Wisconsin... | reverse complement strand
TTTACCCCGAAAGATCTTGGGATATCACACACCAAACGAACTGTTTGAAAAAGAGTTAGACCGAATTTATAAGGTTTGATGGGATTTTTTAAGAAGTGTGCAACTTCTTATTGCAATTTACGAATTTGAAAAATTATCAAATTATCGGTTGTAACAACCCGATTGCAGATATTGCGGAATCAGGATAACTTTGCTAAAACAGAAAAGAGCAATCCTTAACGGATTGCTCTTAACCGGTTTTCCTGTAAGACCGCAGGGCAGGCACCCCCGCGGCGCATGAAGGGATCCGCTTAGTGCTGCTTCCTTCCGGACCTGACACGGTTCACAGGCCTCCATCGCGCAGGACCTGCCACTACAGCCTTACAGAAAAACCAATATTATTCTCCAATTCAGAAGAAAAAAGCCGCAACGCGGCACTCATTTTCAAATGGCGGAGAGAGAGGGATTCGAACCCTCGGTACGGTTTCCCGTACACACGCTTTCCAGGCGTGCACCTTCAACCGCTCGGTCATCTCTCCGGTTGTAGGAATTAAAGATTTTAAATTGTAAATACGTGGCTGAAGGTCAGCCACGTAAGATATTATACGGATATTTCTATTTTCTGTCAAGCGTTTTTTAGTCTTCGTTTTCTTCGTCCGGCATTACCCATAGAGTACGGCTGCAATTCAGTAAAATATTCTGGGCCGTGCTCCCCATCAGTAATCCTTTGATGGGACCTGCCCCGGTTTTCCCCGTGATAACAAGGCTGCAGTTTTCCTCTTCCGCCAGCTTGCAGATTTCCCGGGACGCAGCGCCTCCGTCTGCAATCACATAGCGTGACTGTATACCGAAGTCCTGCATCTCGTTGCAAAGTTCCTTCAGCATATCCTCTGCCATCTCTTTGTTTTCCAGCAGTTCGTCGTCGCCCCGTACACCTTCAATAACATGCACAAAGATGACCTCCCCTACGTTTTCCCGCAGGTTACGGATAAAGTTCAGGGCAATCAGGGACTTCCGGGAGAAATCCGTAGGCAGCAGGATGCGTTGCAGATAATCACTGCACTTGTAATCCCCTTTCACCACAAGGGTTGGGATATCTATGGCCCGTACCGCGTTAAAGGTATTGCTTCCCCTGAACGTACTGGCCCAGATGCCTTTACCATGTGAAGCCATGAACAACAGGTTGATATCATATTGGTCGACGGCTTTCTGGATGCCGTTCAGCACATCCGGATTGCTTTCCCACAGGATTTCCACTTTATCGTATCCGGCTTTTTGGATGTCCTGTGCCAGCCCGTTTAAACGGCTGTACGTCTTTTTGTAATAAGCAGAAGACTTGGCAAAATTCTCTGCCTTTTTAACAACGTGAAGCAGGTACACTTCCGTTTCCGGATCAAGGCAGACACTGTAAAACACATCCAATATACGGGGGGTAAGTTCCGACAGGTCCAAGGCCAGCATTACTCTGGAAAACATTTGCAGATACTCCTTTATCAATATACATTCATCACTTTGCCCGGTTTCAGGATATCAAGCGGATCCAGGGCTTTTTTTATGGCTTTCATCATAGCCAGTTCCACCGGATCGGTGTATTTTTCCATCGCATAAACTTTTTTCGCGCCGATGCCGTGCTCGCCGGAAATACGGCCGCCCAGACTGTACACGTAGGAATAAGCTGTTTCATGGAAAGCATGCTGCTGTTCTTCCCAGGCCTCGTCACTCATATCACCCTTCATATGCTGGAAGTGCAGGTTACCATCGCCGGCGTGGGCCAGGCAGAACATGGTGAAATCGTATTTCTTCGCTTCTTCTGTCAGGCGCTTGATGCAATTGGCAATCTGGTCAACAGGAACAACCAAATCGTCGGACTGGGCAATCTTGCTGAGAGAGCGGGTGGATTCCAGGCAGTTGCGCCGCACGGTCCAGACACGGTCATCTGCTTCCAGCACATCAATGGCGCCGGATTCTTCACAGATTTCTGCCAGTTTTTCCATTTTGGCGTCCACCTCGTCTTCATTGAAAGTTTCCATGCTGACGATGAGGTAGCACACGCCCTCATCACAATGGGGCAGCTTAATCTCACTGTATTCACAGGAACTCTTCAGGAAGTTGCTGTCCATGAATTCCACACTGGTGGGTTCAAGTCCGGCCTTTACCAGATTCGGCACCAGGGTGACGGCCTTATCCAGATCGTCATACACTGCAGCCACATCCACTTTATAGGGAGGAAGCGGTAACAGTTTCAGGGTCGCTTTGCAAATAATGCCCAACGTGCCTTCCGAACCCATGACCAGCTGTTCCAGACAATACCCGGTGCTGCATTTTTTCAGACGGGATCCCAGCGTTGTAATTTCACCGGTAGGCGTTACTATTTCTACGGAAAACACCTGATTCCTCGTAGTGCCATAACGTACTGCTTTGTTACCACCTGCGTTGGTAGCGATATTGCCGCCGATGAGGCAGCTTTCCGCGCTGCATGGGTCACCTGCGTACAGCAGCCCTTTTGCTTTAGCGGCCATCTGGATATCGATGGTACGCGCGCCGGCTTCGGCTACAGCATACATGGCGTCTTCGTTGATTTCAATAATCTTGTTCATTTTTTCCATGTTCAGCACGATACCGCCCAAAACGGGAATCGCTCCGTCGGAAACGCTGGTGCCGGCGCTGCGGGGCGTTACCGGCACAACAAACCTGTTGGCCAGTTTCATGACAGCAGCCACTTCCTCCGTCGAATTGACCCACACGACCACTTCCGGCAGATGCATCAGGCGGGGATCCGTCTCTTCATCCGTCTTAAAACGGTCCAATGTTTCCGCATCGGTCTTTACATTGGCTGCGCCAACCACGTTTTTCAGTTCTTCCAGCAGTTCAGGGGTAACAGGATTATATTTTGCCATACAAACTCTCCTTTACCGGCGTTCCTTTTCTCCGTCGCATCACAGGCAAAACGCCAAAAACTTAAATTTTGCAGGTAACACTAAATTTATACATTAAAAATCTTTCCGGGATTCAGGATATTCTTCGGATCCACCGCCCGCTTGATCATACGCATGTATTCCAACTCAGCCGGTTCTGTGTATTCTTCCATATAATGCAGTTTCTTGGCGCCAATGCCATGCTCACCGGATAACCTCCCGCCCAGACTGTAAACGTAGGGATAGGCTTCCCTGTGGAATTTTTCCACATTCTCATTCCACTCTTCTTCCGTCAGATCCTTACGGCACATGCAGACGTGCAAATTGCCGTCCCCGGCATGGCCCAGCACCATGACTTCAAAGGGATAATGGTCTCCCATGGCTTTCACATGCTCGATGGTTTCCGCCACCTTATGCACCGGAACCACGAAATCGTCTGTAATGGTCACGTCGGACAAAATCCGCAACGACTCCTGGCAGTTACGGCGCAGGCTCCACAACCGGTCGTCCGCTTCCAGTACTTCCAGAGCTCCGGCTTCCTCGCAGAGTTCGCTTAATTTTTCCAACCCGGTGTCAAGCTGGTTTTCATCAAATGTTTCCACCGTTACATATACAAAGTTGGCAATATCCCGGTGGGGCACGTCAATTTCACAGAACGCCGTGCTGCTGCGGACAAAACTGTTGTCCATAAACTCGATACTGGTAGGATTCAGGCCCGCTTTAATTACTGTGGGAACCAGGCGGGCAGCCTTTTCCACGGAATCGAACATAGCCAGCACGTCAAACCGGTACGGAGGCAGAGGCTGTAATTTCAGGGTAACTTCCGTAATGATGCCCAGAGTCCCTTCCGATCCCATAATCAGCTGCTCCAGCGCATAGCCTGTCGTCTTCTTCTTCAGGCAGGCGCCCACATGCATGATTTCTCCCATAGGGGAAACTACGGTCATACCATACACCTGATCCCTTGTTACGCCGTAGCGGATTGCCTTCATACCGCCTGCATTGGTTGCCAGGTTGCCGCCGATCTGGCAGGTTTCCGCGCTGCTGGGATCTCCCGCATATACCAAGTTATGTTTCTTTGCAGCAGCCTGACATTCTTTTACCAGGGCCCCGGCTTCCGCAACCAGATACAGACCTTCCGTGTTCACTTCCAGGATGCGGTTCATGCGCCCCATCAACAGGATAATCCCCCCGCATACTGCGATAGCGCCGTCGGCCAGGCTGGTCCCGGCACTGCGCACCGTAATGGGAATATTTGATTCATTGGCAAGCTTCACGACAGCCGCCACTTCTTCCGTTGAACCGGGGGCCACTACCGCTTCCGGCGTATGGAATTTGGCAGGATCAGTTTCTTCGTCTGTTTTGTACTGGTCCAACGTGTCCGGATCCGCATATACATGCTCTTTACCAACAATGGCCTGCAAGCCGGCTATAAATTTTTCGTCAACTTTGTTATACATATGTTTCCCCCTCAAATTTTTTCTTTATTATAACACTTTTTTATTTAGTTAGGAACTGTGAAGAAATAAAATGAATAATATCATACAGGACAGGTCAGATGTGCGAGGTACTCAATTTATTTGGGCCAGTGAATACCATACGCAGTGCAGCAGTTTGCGTAAAACCTCCGGGTATTCTTCCGTCAGGCTGTTCCGGTTGACCCGTTCCCCAATCTGATGCAAATCCTTACCCCAGGGGCCAAATAAAAAGAAAGGAATCTTCAGCCTCGCCAATGCTTCCATATCAAACCGGTAATCCGGTCCCCACAACGGCGTATTAGCTTGGTACACTGGGCTTTGTGAGTTATCGGAAAGCCCGCAGTAGCTACAGTCAGATACTCCCGGGAAATAGGTTTTCATTTCCATATCCTGCAAAGCTGACAAGGCTTTTTTATAAATTTCAAATCTTTCAGCGCCTCTCATATCTTCACTGCGTACCGCGGGATAATACGGCGGGGCAAAGCCAAATAAAACCACCGGTTTATCAAAGTTCAGGAAATCCAGCGTCTGCTGCATCAACCACAAGGTAACCTCGGGAAATGTTTTATGTTCTTTCTGCAACAGTATTTTTTTCTTCCGATCCGTTTCCTTCCAGAATTCTTTAAAGCCGCTGTGCTGCTTTGCCTGTTGCCATAAGGTCACCCACGTCATCACTGTAACTGAATGGTCCATGTCCGCTACGGCCCCTTTAATCTTCCCCAGGAAATAGGCCATCACCCGAACAGGGGTTTTCCGGAACGTGAGTACATTGCAATACCCCGCCGCACGCTGCGGCAACGAAAAATCATACCCGTCTTTCAGATCCCTAGCATATGTCCAAACCGGCGGCAGCGACACTTCATTCCCAAAGGTTTCCGCAAAGGTTTCATCACCTTCAGTCGCCGCCACTATGCGGGACAGGATACCTACCGGATTAACACCTTCCCGGTAACTTCCCACCTGTACCAGTTTGCCCTGTACCAGAACAACTGGCAGCAGTTTTCCGATACTGCCGGAATAAACGATTTGCGTCTTCCCGTCAGCCAGTCTCTGGCTGGGTTCCGAGCAAACTGCCAAACGGTAGTCCAAATGATACCGGTCTTTCATTTGTTCCAGCAACGGCAGGGAACCCCGCATACCAACAGAAAACGATTCTTCGTCCGGTACTGAAATAAACAGCAGCGCGCCCTGACCGTTCTTCGTTTCCCCTGCATTGTGCAATGCGGCTTCAGCCTGTTCTGTAAGCAACGCCATCTGCACTGCCGTTCCTCCCAGCATATCGCAGCTTCCCCTGCCGAACAGCCACTCTCCGGAAAGCAAATCCGTACAGGCTTCCGCGGAAAGTAACCCTGCGTTCAAATGGGAGGCGATTTCATCCAGATCAAATGCCCAGGGAGCTGCCTCACCATAAACGTCTGCAGAAACTACATCGTGATGCCCCATGAAAACTACTGCCGGAAAATTTTCAACCTTCAATTTTTCGCAAACGCCAGACGGTTTCACCAGTGCCCAGACAGCGCTGCGGTTCAAGGCATCTCCCGGAACCGGGAACGAACCGCATAATTCCGGATATTTCTGAAAGTATGGCTGCTTCCGGAAAAAATCCAGCATCCATTGTTCCGCAGCAATTTCTTTTTCTGTATTGGTAACAGCAGCGCAAGCCATCAGGCCTTTCAAAATCTCAATGATATTATCTTCCATAATTCCGTGTCATCTCAGTCCCGTAACTTTACAATCGGCTGTTTCTCCCAAGGCAAATATTGGTAAGTCGTACAGAAAATCCAGGCCTTGTACTGTTCTTCCGCATCTTTTGTTTCCTTCGCCTTGTTCACATCCCGGATGCCCGCCGCCGACAGCGGAAAATAATTGTATGCTTCTGCAAACCGGGCGCAGGCTTCTGCCGTTTTTCCTTCTTTATGCTTCTGCTCCGCCAGAAAACGAAGGCTGTAGAAAATATACGGATTCACCGTATCATACAGCGGATCGGGGATGATAGGATGTGGCGCGTGTGACTGTAATTTTTCATTCTTTACCATCTCTTCCGCGTCCGAGACAGCTTGTTCCAATTCTCCGCTTTCTGCCAGTACGTTCAGCCGCCGGTACCAGATATCACCGCGTGCCTCCGTATGAAAACGGTAAGGAAATTTCCGGCAGATTTTAAACGCCCTGTCCAGATACTGCAGAGATGCTTCGCCGTTTTTTGTCAGCTTCCAGATGATTTCCGAAATATCACGCAGGCTCAGTACAAAATGCTCCGCTTCGCACATGCCCTGGTCCGGATGATCGTCCAGATCAGGCTCTACATCGTTGATAAAGGTGCTTAACACTGTCAGGGCGCCTTCCACGTCCTTAATGAAATACAACACCCGGCCTACAATGGCACGGCACAGCCAGTTATTCTTGTCGCTGACAAAACCGGGAGGAACCGGCCATTCCCCAGTTGTACATTTCGCCACGTACACTTTCCATTCCTGATCGTCAATATCTTTCATACTTGTTTCCCCCTTAACTCATTTCCCAAAAGCCTGTTCTCCCAGTTGTTTTCATTGCCGGTCCCTGCTTCGTTTTTCGGTGTTTGACTTACAATTTCCCCGCAGCCAGATACAGAATCGCGCAATATGCTATAACGAAGAGACATTCCCCAACAGATCCTGTCTTAAACAAGCGGGGCAGCACCGTTGTCCGCTTATTCGGATACAGAAACGGAACCGGCCCGCATATTGCATCTTCCAGTATATGGAGCAGCGCCCCGGCGGAGAACCAGAACAAAAACATGCGGCTCATATGCAGAATTCCTGTCTGCCACATCTGTATTCCCCTTACAGAAAGCGCCTCCGGTGTCCAGAAGCATGCCATCGCAGCCACATACAGCACGAACCAGTGAGAATAGGAACGGTGGGAGGACTGCCAGAACATTCCTTCCGACTTGTCAGGGAACAGGCTGCCGAGCATCGCGCTTCCGGCAATGAATACGTTTTGTGTCGTCACATACAACGTTGCGAATGTGACAATGCTGTGTGATACACCGGTCAATGCTCAAATCCCCCTGTTAAAAAAACAGCGCGGTCTGCATTAAATTTGCAAACCGCGCCTGTGTCCGTAATCAACTACAGAAATGCTGTTATTTATAATTTCAGCCAATCTTTATTGCAGTTTTTCCATCAGCATCTTGTTGACCATGCCCGGATTTGCTTTTCCGTGGGTAGCTTTCATGATTTGCCCCACCAGGAAACCGAGAGCCTTTTTCTTGCCGGCCTTGAAGTCTGCAATGGATTGGGGATTGGCAGCAATCACTTCGTCTACCAGTTTGCCCAGTTCGCCCGCATCGCTGACCTGTTCCAACCCCAGCTTCTTCACCAGTGCTTCCGGTGCTTCATTTCCTTTAAGCATCTCCGCAAAGACCTGCTTGGCCAGTTTGCTGGACAGCACGCCTTTGTCAATCAGGTTAACCAGCTCGCCAAGATGGTCCGGTGTTATCCTGAATTCCGGATCGTCGATCTCAATGCCTTCCGCGTTCAGGAAGCCGGCCACATCTCCGATCAGCCAGTTGGACAGGGCTTTCAGGTTCTTCGTGGCTTTGGTGCCTGCGTCAAAATAATCCGCCACTTTTTTGCTGGCTACGATGATATCCGCGTTATCTTCCGGAACATCTTCCGCCAGCAGCCGTTCTTTACGGGCTGAAGGCAGTTCCGGCAGGGTCGCCTTGATCTCGTCGATCCAGGCCTGATCCAGATTGACCGGAACCAGATCCGGTTCCGGGAAGTACCGGTAATCGTGTGCCTCTTCCTTGGAACGCATAGACAGGGTCACGCCGTTGGCGTCATCCCAGGTACGGGTTTCCTGCACTACATGGCCGCCGTCTTCCACGATTTCAATCTGGCGTTCCACTTCATACTCAATAGCCCGTTCCAGCGCACGGAAAGAGTTCAGGTTTTTGATCTCGGCGCGGGTACCGAATTCCGTAGCGCCTTCCGGCATAACGGAAATGTTGGCATCGCAGCGGAGACTGCCTTCCTGCATCTTGCAGTCGCAGACATCCGTGTATTCCAGAATGGCTTTCAGCTGTTCCATATACGCACGGGCTTCCGCAGCACTGCGCATATCCGGCTCGGATACAATCTCAATCAGGGGCACACCGGCGCGATTGTAGTCAACCGCAGAATAATCAGACGTGCTGATGGTCAGGCCGCTGTGCACCAGCTTGCCAGCATCTTCTTCCATATGGATGCGGGTGATGCCGATGCGTTTTTTCTCACCGTTGACACGGATATCGATATGCCCGCCCAGACAGATGGGTTCATCCCACTGGGAAATCTGATAGTTCTTTGCCAGGTCCGGGTAGAAGTAATTCTTGCGGTCCATCTTGTTGAATTTCTGAATATCGCAATTTAATGCCAGGCCGGCCCGGATGGCAAACTCCACCACCCGTTTGTTCAGCACTGGCAGGGCGCCAGGCATGCCCAGGCAGACCGGGCAGACGTGGGTATTGGGTTCCGCACCGAATTCTGTGGAGCAGGAGCAGAACGCTTTGGTTTTTGTTTTTAACTCGGCATGAACTTCCAGACCGATAACAGTAATATAATTTTTCATTATTTGTTACCTCCCAAAGGCGCTACCGCTTTATGAAATTCCGTCGCCTGCTCAAAGGTGTAAGCAGCCCGCAGCAGGGTTTCCTCGTCCAGCGCCTTGCCAATCAGCTGCAGACCTACCGGCATGCCGTCCGCAAAGCCGCAGGGAATGGAGATACCAGGCAGACCGGCCATGTTCACCGGAATCGTGGTTACGTCCAGCATGTAGATTGCCAGGGGATCCATCTTGCCGTCCAGCGGATACGCCACTACCGGAGACGTCGGGGTCAGCAGCACATCCACTTTCCGGAATACTTCGTCAAAGTCTTTGCGGATCAGGGTACGGACCTGCATAGCCTTTTTATAATACGCATCATAATAACCGGAACTCAGCACATACGTGCCCAGCATGATGCGGCGTTTTACTTCGCTGCCAAAGCCTTCCGTACGGCTCAGTTTTGTCATTTCCGGTGCGCTCTTGGCCTCTTTGTTGCGATAGCCGTAGCGCACACCGTCATAGCGTGCCAGGTTGGCAGAAGCTTCTGCCGGGGCAATGATGTAATACGTAATTACGGCATATTCCGTATGGGGCAGGGAAACTTCAACGATTTCCGCGCCCAGCTCTTTGTATTTTTCCACGGCCAGCATAATCTGCTCTTTGACTTTGGCATTAATGCCTTCTCCAAAGTATTCTTTCGGCAGGCCGATGCGCAGGCCTTTCACATCCTGCCGCAGCGCCTTGGTAAAGTCGGGCACATCCACCGGCAGAGAGGTAGAGTCGTGAGCATCGACGCCGCAGATGGTGTTCAATACGATAGCCGCGTCGGTTACGTCACGGGTAATAGGCCCAATCTGATCCAGTGAAGAAGCAAATGCGACACAGCCATAGCGGGACACACGCCCGTAAGTCGGTTTAATACCAACCACGCCGTTGAAGGATGCCGGCTGGCGGATGGATCCGCCGGTATCGGAACCCAGGGACCAGATGGCTTCACCGGCCGCAATAGCCGCTGCGCTGCCGCCGGAGGAACCGCCGGGCACGCAGTCCAGATTCCAGGCGTTATGGGTCTTTTTCATATAAGAAGTTTCCGTGGTAGAACCCATGGCGAATTCGTCCATGTTTGTCTTGCCCAGGAAAATGGTTTCGTCCTTACGAAGATTTGCGATTACATGGGCGTCGTACACCGGAATGAAATTGTCCAGGATGTGGGACGAACAGGTAGTGCGCAGCCCTTTGGTGCTGATATTATCTTTGATGGCGCCCGGAATACCGGCCAACGGTTTGATAGTTTCGCCCGCGGCAATCATGGCGTCCACTTTGGCCGCCTGGGCCAGGGCGTTTTCTTTGTCCAGCGTCACATAAGCGCCGATTTTTTCTTCCACTTCATCGATGCGGTCGTACACCGCTTTAGTCAGCTCAACGGAGCTGAGCTGTTTATTTTGCAGTTGTTCATGCAGTTCATGAACGGTGCTTTCGTATAACTTCACAGTCCTTGCCTCCCTTACTCGATTACACGCGGAACTTTGAATCCATCATTATGTACCGCCGGCGCGTTTTTCAGCGCATCTTCATGAGCTACGCCTTCCTGCGGCACATCTTCCCGCAGCACATTGTACAGAGGCAGAATGCTGAAAGTGGGTTCGATACCGGTGGTATCCACCTTCTGCAGAATATCCGCATAATTGAGGATCTGGTTGAACTGCTCTGTGAACTTAGGCATTTCCGCCTCGGAAATCTCCAGGCGGGAAAGTGCAGCGATGTATTTCACATCTTTTTCCGTTACTTTCATTTTTTCACCATCCTACTATTCATTAAGCTTTAAGGAAACGCTCCATCGACAAAATACCAGTTGAACGCCATTTTCCGTAAATTGCATACCGACGGCGAAGCAGTGTTTCCTCTTGCCTGAAAAAACGTACATAATATTATATCACAATTTATATATATGGAAAAGGCACTTACAAATATTATAACTTATTTCTTCATGTCTTCAAATTTAGCGCCGGGATGTTCCTCTTCTGTCATCTTTCGGAGCTCTTCTTTCAACACCGGATATTCTTTGCCTGTATCCTTATGGATCTCCGTTCCATCCGGGAAACGCAGGGTTCCAGTAATCTTGCTCAGCCTGAGGCTCAGCTGCATCATCCTGTTTAAATGAAGCGTATCACTTTCCAATTGTCCGTTAAAACGCATCTCTGCCCCTGTCTGCCAGACAAACCGTTTTTCAGACTGATTTTTGTCCCCTTCTTCCCGTTTCTGCTGATAATTCTCCGCTGTGGCATGAACCTGATACCGATCGGAATCCTCCGGTTCGATTTTGACTCGAAGAACTGACTTACCCATCCCCGGAATTTTAACGATACCAATCCAGTCCCCTGCAAAGGGGTCCCCTGTTATCGCTTTCAGAAACCCACAGCCGGCAACTACCAGTAAAAGAATCAGACAGACAACTGTCCATTTACAAACCTTCTTCACAGCTATTTTCCCTCCCAGCCTGCGAACAGGTTTCCTTCTTCTGATGCCGGAGCGGCATCTGCCCCTTCTGCAAATTCGTCAGAATACCCCGTACCATTTCCCATCAGCCGCAGAAACTCCGCTTCATCAATCACCGTAACGCCTAACGTACGGGCTTTTTCCAGTTTGCTCCCTGCTTCAGTACCTGCAATAACATAATCTGTTTTTTTACTCACACTGCCGCTGACCTTAGCCCCGGCATCCTGGGCCATAGTCTGGGCCATAGCCCGGTCCAGCGTGCGCATAGTGCCGGTAAACACCAACGTCTTGCCGTAAAAGGGATGGCTTTCATTCATGACCTGGGCTTGCATTTCCATATTCAGGCCGGACTTTTTCAGGCGGTCAACCAATTCCCGGTTCAGCGGATTGGCAAACCAGGTCACCACGCTTTCCGCAATGACGGAGCCAATGTCTTTGATAGCAGCCAGTTCTTCCGCAGAGGCCGTCATCAATGCGTCCATGTTTTTATACTGCAGGGCCAGCAGCCGGCCCCCTTTAGCGCCGATGTGACGTATCCCCAGCGCAAAAAGCAGTTTGTCCAGTCCCTGCTGCTTGCTTTTTTCAATGGCTTTCAATAAATTGTCCGCCGATTTTTTCCCCATCCGGTCCAGCGTCAGGAGCTGTTCTTCTTTCAGTTCATACAAGTCTGCAGGCGTTTTCACCAGTCCTGCATCCAAAAGCTGGCTGATTACCGCGGGGCCGCAGCCTTCAATATCCATAGCGTCCCGGGAAGCAAAATGAATCAGGCCTTCCCGGCCCAGCGCAGGACAATGGGGATTTGTACAGCGATAGGCCGCTTCCCCTTCTTTGCGTGCCACCTCCCAGCCGCATTCCGGGCACTCCTTCGGCATGACAAACGGCACCGCTGATTCCGGCCGCAGTTCTTTTACAACGGAAAGCACCTCGGGTATGATTTCCGCCGCTTTGTTTATGATGACCGTGTCACCGATGCGGATATCCTTTTCCAGAATAAAATCTTCATTGTGAAGAGTAGCGCGGCTTACAGTACTGCCGGATAACTTTACGGGGGTCAATACCGCAGCCGGCGTCAGCACGCCCGTGCGCCCCACCTGGATTACAATATCTTCCAATTTCGTCCGGGCCTGTTCCGGCGGATATTTATAGGCTATAGCCCAGCGGGGATCCTTTCCCGTGGCGCCCAGCAGTTTCTGCTGCCATACAGCGTTGACCTTCGCTACCGCGCCGTCCGTATCATAAGCCAGTTCACGGCGGCGTTTGTCGTGTTCTTCAATGAACTGTAATATTTCTTCTTTTGTATGTGCCACACCCCAGTGTTCCGGTGTGGTAAAACCGTATTTCTCAAGATTTCGCAGGCACTCTTCCTGGGTTTCCGGTTCCTCCGGCCCTTTCAGGTAATAGGCAAAAAAGCTGAGGGAACGCCTGGCTGTAACGGCGGGATCCAACTGCCGCAGGCTGCCCGCCGCCGCATTCCGCGGATTGGCGAATTCCGCTTCCCCTGCTTCCACCCGTTCTTCGTTCAGACGCAGGAATGCTTCCCGGGACATATACACTTCGCCCCGTACATCCAGCAACTCCGGCACTTCTTCCCCTGCAGGAATATGCAGGCGCTGGGGAATGCTTTTTATGGTACGAACATTTGTCGTTACGTTTTCGCCCACTTCCCCGTCGCCCCGGGTAGCAGCCCGTACCAGCCAGCCATTTTCATAGATGAGGCTGCAGGCCAGCCCGTCGATTTTCGGTTCCAGCACATAACTGACTTCGGTTCCGGCAGGCAGGGAGTTCCGTACCCGCTGGTCGAAATCCCTCATCTCTTCCGCGTTATACACATTGCCCAGACTCAGCATGGGTACCATGTGCTTTACCTGGGTGAAGCCCGGCGCTACGTACCCGCCGGGACGCAGTGTGGGGGAATCCGGCGGCACTTCGTCCGGGTACAGCGCTTCGATGGAACGGAGCCGGTTGGTCAGCGCATCATATTCCGCATCGCTGATCTCCGGTGCATCCAGCACATAGTACTGGTATTCATGATGCCGGATCTGCATACGCAACCCATCCGCTTCCCGCAGCAGTGCTTCTTTGGTTTCGCCGTCTTTCAATACAGCAGCCTGATACTGTACCGTTTCTTTTTCTTCCATAAAATTACCTCTCCACGTCAGTTAAAGTTTTTTCAGCATGGCGTATTTTGTCAGCAGGCTGCGGATCCCCCCACCTGCAAACGCGACCTTTACTTCCTGCCCGTCCGGTGAGTTTTTCACGCTGACGACAGTTCCTTCGCCCCATTTTTTATGGCTGACGCGGTCACCAATAGCAAAGTCCGTTGCAGCATCCGCAGGTTTTTCCGGCACAAAGTTTGTATGGATCTTACTGAACAGCCCACTGGTCTTTTTGCTTTCTTCCTTAAACCGTTCGCTGAGGGATGCGCTCACCCGACTGTCGGGAACCGTTCGTTTACCCCGGCCTCCGCCGACGATAGCGCCGCCTTCGTCGTTATATCCATCGCGGTAATAAGTTCCCTGCCCATATCCACTGCGTCCGTACTGGCGATAACCACCGGAATCAACATTCGAATAGCCGCCCTGTCCATAACCCCGGCCCTTATATCCTTCCGTATTGCGGTATCCCGCACTTCCCAGCGAAGGACGATGATACTCATGTACCAGCTTTTCCGGAATCTCTTTCAGAAAGCGTGAGGGTGCTGAATAATTCGTCTGTCCGTAGATGGTGCGTGTCTTCGCGCCGGTCAGATACAGTATCTGTTTGGCGCGGGTAATGCCCACATAACAAAGCCGCCGCTCCTCTTCCATCTGTTCGTCATCCATGAGGCTGCGGGAATGGGGAAAGAGCCCTTCTTCCATCCCGGCCAGGAAAACTACGGGAAACTCCAGCCCCTTGGCAGAATGGAGTGTCATCAACGTAAATTTATCGTTATCCAGCCGGGCATCGTCAATGTCTGAAACCAGCGCTACGTGCTCCAGGAAACGGGCCAGTGTTTTATCTTCCCCTTCATCCTTCAGAAAGTCCTGGGCCACACTAATCAGTTCCTTCAGGTTTTCCGCCCGGCTCTCGGACTGGGGCGTCCGCTCTGCATGCAGTTCTTCCAGATAACCTGTTTTATGCATCACATCATCAATTAACTGTTCCACCGGAACCGTGTCCACCTCTGCCATCAGATCAAACAAAATGCCGCTCATTTCTTCCAGTTTGGCAATGAAACGAGGGCTCAATCCTGGCACCGCCGCCGCGTTGTTAATGACCTCGAACAGGGAAATGCCCTGCGCATTGGCATGATCCTGCAGCTTATTGACAGTGGTCTGCCCGATGCCCCGTTTTGGTACATTAATAACACGCAGCAAGCTCAGCGTATCATAAGGATTGTACAGCAGCTTCAGGTAGGCCATTACGTCCCGGATCTCTTTCCGGTCGTAAAACTTCACGCCGCCTACCATACTGTAGCTGATTCCGCTTTTAATCAGCATTTCTTCAAACACACGGGACTGGGTGTTGGTACGGTACAACACGGCCATATCGCCGTAAGAGAAACGGCCTCCACGGATCAGCGCCTGGGCCTGCTCCACCACAAACCTTGCCTCGTCCCGCTCGTCCATGGCGTTGTAATAGGTGATTTCCGCGCCCACCGGGTTTTTCGTCCACAATTTTTTCGGCTTGCGGCCCGTGTTGTTTTCGATAACCGCATTGGCCGCGTCTAGTATTACGGTAGTGGAACGGTAATTCTGTTCCAGCTTCAGAAGTTTTGCTTTGGGATAGTCCTTTTCAAAATCGAGGATGTTGCGGATGTCCGCACCCCGCCAGCCGTAGATACTCTGGTCTGCGTCGCCCACCACACACAGATTTCCCTCATCTCCCGCCAGCAGGCGCGTCAGCAGATACTGGGTCCGGTTGGTATCCTGGTATTCGTCAATCATGATATAGCTGAAACGCTGCTGATATTTTTCCCGCACTTCCGGAAACTCTGCCAGTATCTTTACCGTCAGCATCAGCAGGTCGTCAAAGTCCATGGCATTGTTGGCCAGCAACCGTTGCTCGTATAATTCGTAAACCTCCGCTGCCTTCTGATCAAAAAAATCTCCCGCCAGTTTTGCAAAAGCCGACGCATTCTGCATCTGGTTCTTGGCATTGGAAATCGCATTCTGCAGGGCGGCAGGCGGAAACCGTTTTTCATCTAGGTTCATATCCTTCAGAATGGATTTTAATAAATTCTTCTGGTCTGCCGCATCGTAAATGGCGAAATTACTTTTATGGGTTCCCAGCACTTCAATCTCCCGTCGCAGGAAACGGGCGCAGAAAGCGTGGAATGTGTACAGCCACACGTCCTTCGCCGCAGGTCCCACCATGGCGTCCACCCGGTCACGCATCTCTTTGGCCGCTTTGTTAGTAAAAGTAATCGCCAGAATTTTATAGGGTGAAACGCCAAGCTCCAGCAGGTGTGCAATCCGGCAGGTCAGCACCTTGGTCTTTCCACTGCCGGCCCCCGCCAGAATCAGCATGGGCCCGTTTATATGTTCCACCGCAGCCTGCTGCTGCGGATTCAGATTTGCAAGAGTATCCATCAGTCCTCCATAATTTATAAAAAACAAAGGCTTGTAATTATTTATTCTTTGAAAATTGCCTTTTGGTGCGCGTACAAAGCCTTATAAAGCAGTAATCCCAAAACGCCGCAGGATACCGTTTCCCCAATGCCAATGGTCCCCATCATCAGCGGAATCGGCAAGGGCACGCCATATGCATAACGAAGCACGAAAGGAACAATAAGCATATTGGCGACAATCGGAGGGACAACAGCCAGAACAGGGTTTCTGTCCCGCAACATCCGGGTCCCCACGGCCCCGATCAAGGTTGCTAATGATCCGAATATGATATCAGCAAGCACCGCTCCGCCTAAAATATTGGCAAGCAGACACCCGATTGCAAGTCCGGGAACCGCCGCCGGAGTGAACATGGGCAGTATGGCGAGGGATTCTGATATCCTGACCTGGATTTCCTTAAAGGAAAACGGCGCAAAAGCTACTGTCAGAACCACGTATGCCGCTGCTATCATCGCCCCTTGCGCAACTAAAAAAGAAGACGCCTTGTGATTCATGGACACTCATACTCCTTTAGCCTACTGTTTGCCTGATTTTAATCCGGAATTGTGGGTGCTAAAACATTATACCATAAACACAACGCATACAGAATATAATAAATATCCACCGGCATAGCCGGTGGTTTTTCCTTTTCGGGCATAGCCCTAATGCTACCGGCAATGCACAAGTGCATTGTTAATCGGCCTGCCAGCCATGCACGAGATTACTTGCTCCC
>Ga0129306_1002398_pt1 | contig 16765 bp, 13 predicted proteins | sample P827metagenome_FD_94438 | JGI IMG/M metagenome (GOLD analysis project Ga0129306, IMG submission 94438) | Capybara group fecal microbial communities from Wisconsin, USA - P827 metagenome | ecosystem: Host-associated > Mammals > Digestive system > Large intestine > Fecal | place: USA: Wisconsin... | reverse complement strand
TGGACCTATCAGGCTAGTGCCCTTGTAGATCCCCGCGAGATGGTAGAGCTTAAGCATCGTCTTAATTCAAGACGAGGAAAGCTTCGTGAATCCATTGATTTTAACCAGGGGCTCATTGACGAGTCCATGGCTAAGCTTAGAGAACTTATAGAAGAGTTCCCTGAGAAAGAAGACGTTATTAAAGCAGTTGTTTCAGACTATGAGATAGCGCTTTAAAGATAGATTTGGAGGCAAAACAAATGAATGTTACAGAAAAACTGGCTCGTCTTCGCGAGCTTATGAAGGGAAACGGTATCAGCGAATACCTTGTTCCTACAGCAGATTTTCATGATTCTGAGTATGCAGGCGAGCATTTCGCTGTTAGAAAATGGCTCTCAGGATTTACAGGATCCGCAGGAACCCTGGTGGTTACCTTAGATGAGGCAGCACTTTGGGCAGACGGAAGATATTTTATACAGGCTGAAAATCAGCTTAAAGGCAGCACCATCACTCTTATGAAAATGGGTGAGGAAGGCGTTCCTGAGCTTAAAGATTATGTGTTTGACAAGATGCCTGAAGGCGGATTCCTTGGCTTTGACGGAAGAGTTATAAGCGCAAAGGCAGGAGAAGGCTACGCAGAAAGACTTAAAGAAAAGAATGCGGGCATAAAGTTTGATAAAGACCTTGCAGGTTCTCTTTGGGACGACCGCCCTGCTATCTCTGCTGAACCTGCGTTCCTTCTTGATACAAAGTGGACAGGAAAGACTTCGGCAGACAAGCTTAAAGACGTAAGAAAAGAAATGGAAGACAAAAAGGCAGATGCTCTTATCATCACATGTCTTGATGATATCGCATGGCTTTACAACATAAGAGGAAACGACATTCCTTGTAACCCTGTTGTTATGGCTTATACCATTGTTGAAAAGGAAAAGGCTTATATCTTTGTTAACGAAACTGTTCTTAGTGACGAGATCAGGGCAGAGTTTAAGGCAAACGGTGTTGAGATAAGACCTTATAACGATATTTACGAGTTTGTAAAAGGCTACAAAAAAGGTGTCAAGGTTATGATGAATAAGGCAAGAGTAAACTATGCCGTATGCAACAACCTTGACAATGAAGTAGAGATCGTCACCGCTACAGAGCCTACCACACTTATGAAGTGCAGAAAAAATGAGACAGAGATTGCAAACCTTCGCGCTTCACATATCAAAGACGGTGTGGCAGTTACAAAGTTTATGTACTGGCTTAAGAAAAATGTGGGCAAGATGGAGATGAGCGAGATCTCAGCTTCTGATTATCTTGAAGAAAGAAGACGCGAGCAGGAAGGCTTTATCGAGCTTTCGTTTGATACGATCTCCGCTTACAATGCAAATGCAGCCATGATGCACTACAAGGCAGATGAGAGCAGCAACGCATCACTTAAGGCGGAAGGCATGCTCCTTGTGGATTCAGGCGGACAGTACTATGAGGGTACCACAGACATTACCCGTACATTTATCTTAGGACCAATAAAAGATGAATGGAAAAAGCACTTTACTCTTACGGTAAAAGGTATGCTTAACCTTGCAAATGCGCATTTCCTTTATGGATGCCGCGGTATCAATCTTGATATTCTTTGCCGTGCTCCTCTTTGGAATATCGGTATTGACTACAGATGCGGAACAGGCCACGGCGTGGGATATCTTCTTAATGTACATGAGGCTCCTAACGGCTTCAGATGGAAGATAGTTCCTGAAAGAAGTGATTCAGCCGTTCTTGAAGAAGGTATGGTAACAACCGACGAACCGGGTGTATATGAGGAAGGCAGCCACGGAATCCGTATCGAAAACGAACTTGTATGTAAAAAGGCTGAAAAGAACGAATACGGCCAGTGGATGGAATTTGAGACCATCACTTACGCTCCTATCGATCTTGAGGGAATTGATAAGGCTTACCTTAACCCTGATGATGTAAAGCAGTTAAATGCATACCACAAGATGGTATTTGAAAAGCTTTCTCCGTACTTTGAGGGCGAAGAGCTTGAATGGCTTAAGAACGTTACAAGAGAAATCTGATCTTAATTGAGTGTCGCGAAAAGGTTTTCCTTTTCGCGACTTATCGTAAGAAAATCGTAAGAAATTCTTAATGGAATATTTCAACATGGAGGAAGGCTATGGACTATAATAGCATGGATGAGTTATTTGAAAAGTTTCTTGATGAGGACTACTTTGGGAACAAACTGGAGATATTTCAGGAAATGAAGGAGAATATGACAAGGCGTATGCTTGACAACATCGCCGCCTCCCTCGACCTTATACTAGCGGGAAAATCAGATGAAGATGACATGGAATTTATCGAATATCATCTTCGCACTGCCAGCAAATACGAAACAAAAAGATTTGGCAGATAGGTTTGATAATGAAAGCATAGGGCTTTTCATTATAGATTTTCTTAGGAGGACACTATATTATGCACAAAATGAAAAAAGCAGTGGTGTTGATGCTGGTATTTATGCTGGCAGCGGGTCTTACAGCCTGCGGAAAGAAAGCAGAAGATAAAAAGCCTGAAAACAGCGCACCTGTAGAAAAGACAGAAGAAAAAGCAAATGATAATGAGACGGAGCCTGCTAAGCCTGCAGAAGATGTAGACAGCGAAGATGGCGAGATCATAGAGATCACTCCTTCTACAGACGAGGCAGATGAAAGCGGACTGCTTAGAATAGGCGTTGCAAAAAGCAGCGAATATTACTATGACGAAGAGACATATGAGACTCTGGCATACGCAAAATACAGCAGCGTATCTCTTCTTGCAGGCAGTGATACATACACCGATCTTGCAGCATCACTTGATGAGTTTTCATCAGAAAGCAAGGCAAGGACTCTTGATGAATTTGAAATACTTAAATCATCCGTCAAATCTGACATAGAAGCCGGCGACGAACCGTTTATGAACTACTTTATAGAAGAAGGTTCAAATATAGTCCGTGCCGATGATAAGGCCCTTAGTATAGTGGATTTTGTATCCTCATATACCGGCGGTGCTCATGAAAACCTTGGTATATTTACTTACAACTATGATACAAAAAGCGGTAAGCTTCTTAAACTGACAGACGTAATAAAAGATGTGGATGCATTTACAGAGCTTATATCAGAAAAAGCAAGCAAATACGCAGATGATGTTATCAGCGATCCTGCAGAATACATTAAAAAAGGTATTAATGAAGAAGGTTACAGCCTTTCATGGGCGCTTTCATATACCGGCGTTGATGTTTATTTTGCCCCTTATGAGATCGCCAGCTATGCGGCAGGCGTTATCACAGCATCCGTAACATTTAAAGAAAATCCGGAGATCTTTAATGATCTTTATACAGAGGTGCCTGCTTCATACGAAGTGGCATTTTCGGGAGCAGGACAGGTTCTTGCAGATACAAACGGTGACGGGCTTCCTGAGAATGTTTCCGTTTGGAAGACTCCGGGAGATGACGCAGCCGATCTTTTTAATCTCTCTGTTTATATTGGCGAAGACCTTGTTGTAAGCGATGACGAGTTCTTTAACTTTGATTACAACTGCATTATGCTGCATAAAGCAGACGGAAACTACATTCTGGTTGACGGACAGTCTTATAATGACTGCCATACCACAAGAGTTTATGATATAGCAAGCAAAAAGATGACAGATGAGCTTCTTGGAACAGGACTTGTAAGATACGGTACATACGATGATTATCCGTTCTGCTACGAAGTAGCCGGAAATCCTGATAAAAAGGAACTTTTTACAAGACTTGATGCACTTGGCACCTACGATACTTTCAGAACATACAGCCTTGAAGGCGGAAAACTTATACCTGAAAAAGAGTATTACTACTATGATGACGGCGCTGTAACTCTTAGAAATGCGGTAGGACTTACCGTAGATGTATGCGATGAAAACGGAAACGTAACAGGGGAGACAGATGTAAAGCCGGGCGAGTATTTTACTTACCTTTACACCGACGATGCCACATTTATGATGTGCTCACTTTCAGACGGTACCATCGTAAAGCTTGACATGAATATATCCGAGTACCCTCAGACCGTTGAAGGTGAAGATGTTATGGACGTATTCCCTGATGTGCTTTTCGCAGGTTAAATGAGTATAGTGGCATCGGTGCTGATGGCAACGGTGCTGATGGAACCACATAATTAAAAAATATTGTATCACTTTCCCTCCATATGAGATAAAATATCCTATGGAGGGAATTTTTATGCACAGCATTGGGAAACTTATAGACACATTCAGATACGGTTCGGCAAAAACAAGACGATTTCTTTTGATCCTTGCACTTCTTACGGTGGCTTCCGTAGCCTGCTCGGTCCTTGCACTTACGCAAAACTCCTGGACTATGGTGGGGGCAGCCTTCGTGCTTTGGGTGGCACTCTTTATAGTGGCAGGATCAAAAGAACTTTCCGAAAGAAAAGTAGAACTGGGAGAAAAAGGAAAGAAAGAAGAGAAAAAGAAGGAAAAAGGCTCACTTTTTTCTGCTGTAAAGGGCATATTTAAGCCAAAAGACGGTAAGATCCCAAAAGATGATTCTCCTGAAGGAGAAAAGATGCGAAAGCTTCGCGAGGCGGGACATATAGCATTTACGGATAAGGAACTTGCAGGGCTTTTAAAACTTCATCATGTTAAGCGCACCCATAAGACCATTCTTATAGATAACTGCGCCACTCACGGTATAAAGGAAACTCCGGCTTACGTATGGCGTGACAAAAGAAGAGTTTATTTTCTTTTGCTTCTTGCAAGCCCAAAGCGTATACAGTACCCTATCGAGCAGTGTTCCAACATGACTTACAAGCGTGCGGTCCTTGCAGATGAGAAAAAGGACTATCTTGAGATAGTGCGTCCGGGGCCTGTAAATATTGTATTTGGCGGTTTTTTGCCACTTTATTACAGAGAAAGACTTGCAAATAAGCTTGTTACAAGAAAGAATCTGTATTGCCTTGGAAAAGATATATATATTACGGCAGCTTCCGTTAAAAATGTGGTAGAAGTCATAAATCCGCGTTTTGAGATAGAAGATGAGATAACGGAAAGCCATAACGAGTGGTTTAACGAGTGTTACAGGTATAATACTTTGTGGCGTGACAAAGTATATAAGGGTGATGAATACAAAAATGCAGTTGTGGAATGCTTAAAACGCATGTGCCGCGCAAACATTCCTTTTGACGATTTCAGGAAATGCCTTGAAGGCCTTGTGGAATACCACATCATCACTGATGAGATGGCGGACAAGTTTGCCGAGTACAGAAGAAAATACCAAAAAGAACAGTAATGTATTTTACTCTTCACTTTTTTGCTTTAAAGTGGTGCTTGACAAAATCGGTATCATTGTATACAATAGAACCTGACATATTGTTATAATACTTTGAGGGGAGTATTTCTTATACTTTATGTCAGTTAAATGTAGCGATAGGAGTATTAATAAGGGCAAATTAGGAGTAAAAATGAGCAATTACGAGAAACAGACAGATGAGGCAGACAAGTACTCCCTTAGAGGGCGCGTATTTGACAAGCTTCGTGAAGACATCATCAGCGGCGTATACAAAGACAAAGAAGAGCTTAAGGAGGTTGCTATAGGTCAGGAACTTGGAGTATCAAGAACTCCGGTCCGTGAAGCCCTTCGTCAGCTTGAGCTTGAAGGACTTGTAACCATTATTCCAAACAAGGGAGCTTACGTTACAGGTATCACAGATAAAGATATCGAAGACATCTTTGCCATACGTTCTCACCTTGAGGGCTTATGTGCTGCCTGGGCCTGTGATAATGCTACAAAAGAGCAGGTTGATGCTCTTGAAGAAAATGTTTATCTTGCAAATTTCCATGCAGACAAAGAACATTTCGATCAGGTAGTTGAGCTTGACAACAAATTCCACAAACTTCTTTACGAGTCATGCGGAAGCCGTATCCTTGCAAAGGTTCTTATCGAATATCATCTTTATGCAAGGCGTGTCCGTACCGTTAATCTTTCCGAAAAAGAGAGAGCAAAACACAGCATCGGTGAGCACGAAAAGATCGTATCCGCCATCAAAGCAAAAAATAAAGAAGAGGCAGAAAGAAATGCCTACGAGCATATCGCCCAGTCCATACTTCGTATGAAAAATGCAGACAAATAATGAAAATAAAAGCTTTACCTTTTGGTAGAGCTTTTTGATTAATATACTAAAACAGAAGGGATTTTATCATGAACAGAAAAATACTGAAAAACAAGATATTTCTTTATCTTACCGAATTTTTTGCGGGGATGTCGGTTATGGCGGTGGAACTTGGAGCAAGCAGACTCCTTGCGCCCTACTTCAGTTCTTCGCAGATCGTCTGGACCATTATAATCGGAACCATAATGATCGCTATGGCTCTTGGCAACATTTACGGCGGAAGAAGCGCAGATAAAGACCCGAACCCTGACAGGCTGTATAGAAGGGTTATAATAGCTGCAGTCTGGATCGCAGCTATCCCGGTCGTTGGAAAATATATAATACTCGGAGTTTCCGCGTTGCTTATTTTTACAGTAAGCAACAATTTTCTTATAATCGCGGCTTTTGCAGCCTGCATGATAGTTTTTGTCTATCCCCTTTTCCTTCTTGGTACCGTAACTCCTTCTCTTGCAAGGTTTACGGTAAGCAGTATCGATGATTCCGGAAAAGTTGTTGGAACCCTTAACGCAAGCAATACTGTGGGCAGCATTATCGGAACTTTCGTGCCTACATTTATCAGTATCCCGGCAGTGGGAACCGCTATCACATTCCTTATATTTGCAGGAATCTTACTTGCTCTTTGCCTTTGCTATTTCTTTTCTAAAAAAGAAGAGGGAAATGCCGGCGGGAAGGAGCTTTCAGCGTGAGAAAAGAAAATGTGAAAAACAGGGTGGCAGTTGCCACCGGAGCTGTTCTTTTCCTGCTTTGCTGCATTTTCGGAAGGAACAATTCCTTTGCGTTCTGGCAAAATAACCTTACCTACGAAGGAGAGTCTGTATACAACTACCTTCAGGTCTATGAAAACAGCGCGGAGGTTGTGCTTTCAACAAATGTACTCTTTGGCGTACAGTCGGTTTATATGAAAGATAAGCGCCTTACAGGCATGTATTACGATTACGCCATGGCAGCTCCTTATATGGCGGGTGTAAAAGAAAAGGAAAACCTTGATGTGCTTATACTTGGTATGGGTACGGGAACCTATGCCACTCAGCTTAACAGATATGATATTTTAATAACATTTCCTGCGAGGGCGTAGAGATAGATGAAAAGATCACAGACCTTGCAAGAAAGTATTTTGAACTTCCCGAAAGTATTCCCGTAACAACATACGATGGAAGAGCCTATCTTAATGCTATAGATAAAAAATATGATGTTATTATGGTAGATGCATACCAGGACATAACCATTCCTTTCCAGATGAGCTCAAAAGAGTTCTTTACCCTTGTAAAAGACCATCTTACTGATGACGGAGTCATGATAGTAAACATGAATATGAGAGGGCAGAGCGAGGGCAGCATCAACGATTATCTGCAGGATACCATAGCAAGTGTGTTTGACAGCGTATACACAGCAGACGTTAGCGGCTCAACAAACCGCGAACTCTTTGCGTTTATGGGAGATACCGGGCTTGAAACATTTAAGGAAAATCTTTCTCTTGAAAATGATACCGAGCTTATAAACATGATGAATAAGGTATATTCAGACCTTTCGCAAAAATATGCAGGGGGCAGCCGTATACTTACAGACGATAAAGCTCCTGTTGAGCTTCTTGGCATGAAGGTGATAGATGAGCTTATAGAAGATGAGGTCTCATACTATAAAGAAATATACAAAAAAGAGGGCATAGAAGGGCTTCTTGAGGCCTTTTAGCCCCGTGAACTCTTTTGCTTGACTTTTTTTATGCATGCCGTTATAATTTCATTCATACAGGCAGTGAAGGGAACAAGTAGTTTTTTTTCGCAGGTCTTTACAGAAAGCAGCCGGCTGATGAGAGGCGCAAAGACAGAAAAGTACGAATACATCCCGGAGCCCTTGCCCGAACTTTTAGTAGGCGTAAGCGGGTGCGACCGTTATATCGTTAGGGAGTAAGATCTTTTGCTCCTGCTGAGGCGTATGCCGCGAGGCCTGCGCGAATAAAGGTGGTAACACGGATTATATGGTCCGTCCTTTTAAATAAGGGCGGACTTATTTTATACCCATTTTTACAAAGTCGGCCCACAAAGATCACTTCAGGAGGTAGAGAAAATGGGAATTTATGAAGAACTTGTCAGACGTGGACTTATTGCACAGGTTACTGACGAAGCTCATATACGTTAGCTTATCAATGCCGGACAGGCTACATTTTACATTGGCTTTGACTGTACCGCAGACAGCCTTACCGCAGGCCACTTTATGGCACTTACTCTTATGAAGAGGCTTCAGGAAGCAGGCAACAAGCCTATCGCCCTTATCGGCGGCGGTACTACTATGATCGGTGACCCATCCGGAAGAACCGATATGAGAAAGATGCTTACAAGAGAAGACATTGACCACAATGCAGCCTGCTTTAAAAAGCAGATGGAAAACTTTATCGACTTTTCAGATGGTAAGGCTCTTATGCTTAATAATGCAGACTGGCTTATGAATCTTAATTACATCGAGCTTTTACGCGAGGTCGGTGCATGCTTTTCAGTAAACAACATGCTCCGTGCCGAGTGCTACAAGCAGCGTATGGAAAAGGGACTTTCATTCCTTGAGTTTAACTACATGATCATGCAGTCCTACGATTTTTATTACATGTTCCAGCACTACAACTGCAACCTTGAGTTTGGCGGCGACGATCAGTGGAGCAACATGCTTGGCGGAACAGAGCTTATCAGAAGAAAACTCGGAAAAGACGCACATGCCATGACCATCACTCTTCTTACAGATTCAAACGGTAAGAAGATGGGTAAGACTGCAGGTAACGCTGTATGGCTTGATCCAAACAAGACCTCTCCGTTTGATTTTTATCAGTACTGGAGAAATGTTGACGATGCAGACGTAATAAAGTGCCTTAAGATGCTTACTTTCCTTCCTATCGAAGAGATCGAGGCTATGGAAAGCTGGCAGGGTACAGGTCGTATCAACGAGGCTAAAGAGATCCTTGGCTTTGAGCTTACAAAGATGGTTCACGGTGAGGAAGAGGCAAGAAAGGCTCAGGATGCGGCAAGAGCACTCTTTACTTCAGGTAATGCGGCAAATATGCCTACATTCGAGCTTACAAGCGAAGACCTTACAGAGGGCAGCATCGATATCCTTTCTATTCTTGTAAAAGCAGGTCTTTGTCCTTCAAGAAGCGATGCAAGGACAAATGTACAGCAGGGCGGTGTTACCGTTAATGACGAGAAAGTAACGGATTTTAAGGCTGTATTTGCGGCTGATGTACTTAGCGGCGACGGACTTGTGGTAAAGAAGGGTAAGAAGAACTTCAAGCGCGTTGTTTTAAAATAAGTTTTGTAAATTAAATAAAGGGAGGAATTAATAATGGGTAAGATTCAAATGACCACCCCTCTTGTAGAGATGGATGGAGATGAGATGACAAGGGTTATATGGAAGATGATAAAGGAGGAACTCATTTTCCCGTATATCGACCTTAAGAGCGAGTATTACGACCTTGGTCTTGAGTATCGAAACGAAACAAATGATCAGGTAACTGTTGACTCAGCCAATGCCACTCTTAAATACGGAGTTGCGGTTAAGTGCGCCACCATCACGCCAAATGCAGCCCGTATGACAGAATACAACCTTAAAGAGATGTGGAAGAGCCCAAACGGCACTATCCGTGCGATCCTTGACGGTACAGTGTTTAGGGCGCCTATCCTGGTAAAAGGCGTGGAGCCTTACGTAAAGAACTGGGTTAAGCCTATTACAATTGCCCGTCACGCTTACGGCGATGTGTATAAGGCTACCGAGATGAAGGTGGATGGCCCGGGCAAAGCAGAGCTTGTTTTTACGGCAGCAGACGGAACGGAAACGCGCGAACTTATCCACGAGTTTAAGGGAGCCGGTATTCTTCAGGGCATGCATAACCTTGAGTCTTCAATCGAAAGTTTTGCAAGAAGCTGTTTTAACTTTGCGGTAGATACAAAGCAGGACCTTTGGTTTGCAAGTAAAGATACCATCTCTAAAAAGTATGATCATACTTTTAAGGATATTTTCACGGAAATCTATGAGAAGGAATACAAAGAGACCTTTGAAAAGCTTGGTATTGAGTATTTCTATACACTTATAGATGATGCTGTTGCCAGAGTTATCCGTTCTGAGGGCGGCTATATCTGGGCCTGCAAGAACTATGACGGCGACGTTATGAGCGACATGCTGGCCACTGCTTACGGCTCACTTTCCATGATGACTTCCGTACTTGTATCTCCTAAAGGAGTTTACGAATACGAGGCAGCCCACGGAACCGTTCAGCGCCACTATTACAAGCACCTTAAGGGCGAAGAGACAAGTACAAACTCCATTGCCACCATATTTGCATGGACAGGGGCTTTAAGAAAGCGCGGAGAGCTTGATAAGCTGCCTGAACTTGTTGCTTTTGCAGACAAACTTGAAAAGGCTGTCATATCTACCGTTGAAGGCGGAGAGATGACAAAGGACCTTGCTCTTATCACTACTCTTACGGGCGTTAAAACCCTTAATACCGAAGACTTTATCAAAGCAGTCAGAAGAAATTTTGACAACATGTAATACTAACCGCTCTTTTTAAAGGCAAAACTTTAAAAAGGGCGGTTTTCCTTTTCCTTGCAACATCACGCGGCTTGTTGTACAATTAAGAATGCAATAATATTTCATATGTTTCGGCAGTATGCCGAAGTTACAGGAGGGAATTATATGCTTTTTGTCATTGATATGGGCAATACCAACATCGTGCTTGGCTGCGTTGACGGTAAAAAGGTGCTTTTTGAAGAGCGAATAGCCACAAAGCACACCAAAACAGAACTAGAATATGCCATCGACTTTAAAAACCTTTTTGAGGTTTATAAGATAAATATAATGGACGTAACGGGCAGCATCATTTCTTCAGTTGTTCCGCCGCTTACAGAAGTTATCAGCAGAGCGGTAACAAAGGTGCTTGACCTTACTCCGCTTATAGTAGGCCCGGGGCTTAAGAACGGACTTAAGATAGCTATAGATAACCCGGCACAGCTTGGTGCAGACCTTGTGGTTGGAGCTGTAGCTGCACTTGCGGAGCACAAGCCGCCTCTTGCCATAGTAGATATGGGAACAGCCACCACAATTTCCGTAATAGATGAAAACGGCCGCTTCCTTGGGGGGCCAATTATGCCGGGAGTTGTTACGGCACTTGACTCTATGGTCACAAAGACAAGTCAGCTTCCACGTATCAGCTTTGATGCGCCGGAAAGAGTTATCGGACGCAACACCATAGAGAGTATGAAGAGCGGAAGCGTATATGGCAATGCTGCCATGATAGACGGGATGATAGACCGCATTGAGACAGAACTTGGCATGCCTGTTACAGTCATTGCCACCGGCGGGCTTGCGGGGGTTATAGTACCTCATTGCAAACGCGAGATCATTTACGATGAGTCGCTTCTTCTAAAAGGACTTGTGGTGATCTATGAGAAGAACAGAAAATAGCAAAGCTAAGGAAGTTCTGCTCTGCCTTTGGCAGCCAGAACAAAGTAATCTCTAAGAAGCAAAGCTTCTAAGAGCTTACTTTTTAATTAAAAGTTTATTTTTATTTTATTGAGTAATTTGTTTGCATAAGATATACTCTCTTGCAGAAAAAGAAAAGATTTAAGGAGTTTCCATGAACGAAGATAATAACAGACCAAATGGCGGAGGAGACGGCAGCGGCGGCAACAACATGAACCGCAGAGCCGGGATAATAACCCTTATAGTTGCCGGTATTCTCTTTCTTATGATGTGGTATATGGTGAGCCTTGTAAAGGATTCAACAAACAAAGAGATCACCTACGACCAGTTTATCAAGATGGTGGACGAAGGAAAGATAATGACTGTTTCCCTTGAAGATAACAGGATCGTTGCTGTTCCAAAGCTTCAGGAGTCCCCACTTTACTCAATTACATATTACACAGGTTACGTAAGTGACCCGGATCTTGTATCAAGGCTTGAAAGGGCGGGAGTTGAGTTTAATGCTCCTGTTAAAGAGAAAAGCTCGGCCCTTCTTTCGATCCTTCTTGTATACGTACTTCCTTTTGCGGGTATCTGGCTTATAATGTTCTTTATGTATAAGCAGATCAGCAAGAGCAGCGGCGGCGGTTTTATGGGAATGAATAAAAGCGTTGCAAAGATGTACGTAGAGAAAAAGACAGGTGTTACATTTGCAGATGTGGCAGGCCAGGAAGAAGCTAAGGAATCACTTACCGAGATGGTTGATTTCCTTCACAACCCCGGCAAATACACTTCTATCGGTGCAAAGCTTCCAAAGGGAGCCCTTCTTGTTGGACCTCCGGGTACAGGTAAGACACTTCTTGCAAAAGCAGTGGCAGGAGAGGCAAATGTTCCTTTCTTCTCTCTTTCCGGTTCTGACTTTGTTGAGATGTTTGTCGGTATGGGTGCTTCAAGAGTAAGAGAGCTCTTTAAACAGGCCCAAAGCATGGCTCCTTGTATCATCTTTATCGACGAGGTGGATGCCATCGGTAAGAGCAGAGATTCACGCTACGGCGGTGGCGGCAACGACGAGAGAGAGCAGACTTTAAACCAGCTCCTTGCAGAGATGGACGGTTTTGATTCAAGCAAGGGTCTTGTTATCCTTGCGGCTACAAACAGACCTGAAGTCCTTGATAAAGCACTTCTTCGCCCCGGCCGTTTTGACAGACGTATTATCGTAGATAAGCCTGATCTTAAGGGCAGAGTGGAAGTACTTAAAGTACACTCAAAAGATGTTAAACTTGATGAAACGGTAGATCTTGATGCCATCGCTATGGCCACAAGCGGTGCGGTTGGTTCAGATCTTGCCAATATGATAAACGAGGCAGCCATTATGGCTGTAAAGGACGGCAGACAGCTTGTAAGCCAGAAAGACCTTTTTGAGGCTGTTGAAGTTGTTATCGCGGGTAAAGAAAAGAAAGACCGTATCCTTGGAGAGCAGGAAAAGAAGATAGTAGCCTGCCACGAGGTTGGACACGCTCTTATCACTGCACTTGAAAAGGATGCCGAGCCTGTTCAAAAGATCACCATCGTTCCTCGTACCATGGGAAGCCTTGGTTATGTAATGCAGGTTCCTGAGGAAGAAAAATTCCTTATGAGCAAGGAAGAGCTTTACGCAAGACTCGTTTCTCTTCTTGGAGGAAGAGCAGCAGAAGAAGTCGTCTTTGGCTCTGTTACCACCGGTGCTTCAAATGATATCGAAAAGGCTACCGCCATTGCAAGAAGTATGGTAACCCAGTACGGTATGAGCGAGCATTTTGGTCTTATGGGACTTGAAACCGTAGAAAGCCAGTACCTTGACGGAAGACCTGTTCTTAACTGTGCGGATAAGACCGCAGCAGATGTTGATAACGAGGTTATGGAACTTCTTAAGGGTGCGTACGAAAAGGCAAAGGCACAGATCACTGAGCATAAAGACAAGCTCCTTGAGATCGCAGATTTCCTTATCTCAAAGGAAACCATCACAGGAGCAGAGTTTATGAGGATATTTAAGGGCGAGCAGGAAGAGGCTAAAAAGGAAGATGATCCTGAAAGCAAAGAGCCTGAAAATGCAGAGCCTGCAGCAGATATAAACGAACCTTCAAAGGATACCGAAAATGTTTGATATTCAGGAAGAACTTAAGAAACTCCCGGCTAAGCCGGGAGTTTATATCATGCATGACAAAACCGACGAGATCATATACGTTGGCAAAGCCATAAGCCTTAAAAACAGGGTACGCCAGTATTTTCAAAGCGGTAATCGTCATTCCGAAAAGATAAGAAAAATGGTGAGCCATATTGACCATTTTGAATATATAATAACAGATTCCGAGGTGGAGGCACTTGTTCTTGAGTGCAACCTTATAAAGGAGCATCGCCCTCATTACAACACTATGTTAAAGGACGATAAAAGCTATCCTTATATTAAGGTTACAGTCTCGGAGGATTTTCCGCGCGTTTTTTCAACTCATATCATGAAGAGGGATAAAGCGCGCTATTTTGGTCCTTACACCTCTTCTATAAAAGAAACCTTAGAGCTTATAAGAAAGCTTTACAGGATAAGGTCCTGCAACAGAAAGCTTCCTGAAGATATAGGCAAAGACAGACCGTGCCTGCAGTATCAGATAGGAAACTGTACGGGGCCTTGCGGCGGCTATATCGGAAAAGATGAGTACAGGAAAAATGTGGATGAAGTGGTAAGCTTCCTTGAGGGAAATTACGGTCCTGTTAAAAAACTTCTTACGGAAGAAATGCAAAAGTACGCCGCTGAGCTTAATTTTGAAGAAGCGGCAAGGGTAAGGGACCTTATCGGGGAAGTAGAAAAAATGAGCACCCGACAGAAGATAAACAACAATGACAGCCAGGAAGACCGCGACATAATTGCTCTTGCAAGGGCTGAAGATGAGGCGGTTATGCAGGTGTTCTTCGTAAGAGAGGGAAGGCTTATAGGAAGAGAGCATTTTTATCTTACGGGAGTAGCCGACGAAGAAAGAGGAGATATTTTTTCTGACTTTATAAAGCAGTATTATTCAGGTACGCCTTTTATACCAAAGGAGCTCTTTGTAGAGGAGACTTTTGAGGATACGGCTCTTCTTGAAGAGTGGCTTTCGCAGCGCCGGGGCAGTAAAGTAAGCATAAAAGTACCGCAGCGCGGCGAAAAGGCAAAGCTTCTTGATCTTGCTCACAAAAACGCTGTTATGGTCCTTGACCGCGACAGTGAAAAGATAAAAAGAGAGCAGGAGCGGACCATCGGAGCCATGCATGAAATGGAAGAGCTTCTTGGCCTTGCTGACCTTCACCGCACCGAATCCTTTGATATAAGTAACACCAGCGGCTTTGAGCAGGTTGGCTCCATGGTGGTATATGAAGACGGAAAGCCTAAGAAAAATGACTACCGAAGGTTTAAGATAAAGACCGTATCCGGGCAGGATGATTATGCCTGTATGGAAGAAGTGCTTACAAGGCGCTTTAGGCACGGCATCGAAGAAGAGCAGAGGCTGAAAGAAGCGGGCATGAATACGGATACGGGCTCATTTACAAGGTATCCTGACATACTGCTTATGGACGGCGGTAAAGGTCAGGTAAACGTGGCACTTCGCGTTCTTGAAAACCTTGGCCTTAATATCCCCGTGGCAGGTCTTGTAAAGGACGACAATCACAGGACAAGGGGCATGTATTTTAACAATGTGGAGCTTCCAATAGATACAAGAGGAGAACTCTTTAAACTTATTACCCGTATTCAGGATGAGACCCACCGCTTTGCCATAGAGTACCATAAATCGCTGCGAGGCAAGGCACAGATACACTCTGTACTTGACGATATACCGGGAGTTGGCGACAGAAGACGAAGGGCTCTTATGAAGGCCTTTATCTCTCTTGATGCCATAAAGGCCGCGACGGTAGAAGAACTTGCGAATGTGGAGTCAATGAACATAAAGTCTGCCGAAGAAGTATATAATTTCTTTCATAAATAGAGAGGGAAGTCATTCCCTCTCGCTTGTTTTTTAAGGCCCCGTATGTTACAATAAAACGGTTAAAAAAGGGAGGTGGCCTCTATATGAATTACAGTGTTTCACTTACGAAACTCGTTGAAAAAATGGAGCTTGAGAGCCTTACGCCAAGTATCGACATCAGCAAGATCGAAGTTACCGATACCGATGTCAACAGACCGGCGTTGCAGCTTGCAGGCTTTTTTGATTATTTTGACAATTCCCGTGTCCAGGTAATCGGAAACGTGGAAAATGCCTTTATGCAGACTCTTCCAAAGGAACAGCGCCTTTCGATAGTTAAAAAACTTCTTTGCGCCAAGGTTCCCTGCATTATTTTTTGCAGAAGCATTATGCCGGAAGATGAATTTCTTGATGAGGCCATAGAAAAAGGAGTGCCTATCTTTTCGACCAGAGCCTCCACATCCTCATTTATGGCAGAGCTTATCAGATGGCTCCATGTGGAACTTGCCCCGAGAGTGACTATACACGGCGTACTTGTAGATGTATACGGCGAAGGTGTCCTTATTGTGGGCGAGAGCGGTATAGGTAAGAGCGAAGCGGCACTTGAACTTATCAAGCGTGGTCACAGACTTGTATCTGATGATGCGGTCGAGATAAAGAAAGTAAGCGACGATACCTTAGTCGGAAGCGCTCCCGACATTACAAGACATCTTATCGAGCTTCGAGGCATCGGTATCATCGATGTTAAGACTCTTTTTGGTGTTGAGTGTGTTAAGAACACTCAGACCATCGACCTTGTTATAAAGCTCGAAGAGTGGAGCAAAGATGCGGATTATGACCGTATGGGACTTGAAGAGCAGTACACAGAATACCTTGGCAATAAGGTTGTGTGCCACTCTATCCCTATAAGACCGGGTCGTAACCTTGCCATTATAGTTGAGTCTGCAGCGGTTAACCATCGTCAGAAGAAGATGGGCTACAATGCAGCTCAGGAATTTGTTAAGAGATTCAATGAAAATCTCGCAAGAATGCGTGAAAATAACAATAATGAAGAATAATAAGAGGAAATGATACTATGGGAAAAGTATGTTTTGGCGCCGATGTAGGCGGAACAAGCGTTAAGCTGGGACTTTTTGATGAGACGGGAGCCCTTCTTGACAAGTGGGAGATACCTTCAAGAAAAGAAAAAGGACAGACACCTGTACTTGA
>Ga0129306_1002396_pt1 | contig 16767 bp, 16 predicted proteins | sample P827metagenome_FD_94438 | JGI IMG/M metagenome (GOLD analysis project Ga0129306, IMG submission 94438) | Capybara group fecal microbial communities from Wisconsin, USA - P827 metagenome | ecosystem: Host-associated > Mammals > Digestive system > Large intestine > Fecal | place: USA: Wisconsin... | reverse complement strand
TATACAGTCTGACTTCCTGCCCGATATCGGGGAGACGCTCCGCAGTAGATGCGGGGATCTGTATGTTATAGCCTATATTATTGACTTCGAGCACGCAGCTGTCGGCATTGGCCTCAGCTACCTTACCTATGAAATATGCGTACATGTGTATCTCTCTATTCTGTTAATGACCATGCCTGCTATGAAGCCCAGTAATGCACCCGTCAAAGCTCCCGATATTATCAGCACGGGTATGTAATATATGATGCGTGTCGTCCCTAATGCAAATACGGCAACTATAAGCTGACCGATATTATGTGTGACACCGCCCGTCAGGCTTACTCCCATGGGGCTGAACCTTCGGATCCTGTGTACGATCGCCATACATATGAAGCTGAGCACAGCACCTGCAAGTGAGTATAAGATCATCGACATATTGCCGAAGATGAATCCCGACAGGATCACACGGAGAACATCAACGCAAAGCGCCTCTCTCCATCCGCACACATACAGCAGGATCACCACACATAGATTGGCAAGTCCGAGCTTGATACCGGGTATACCGAAGTTAAATGGTATCAGTGACTCAATGTAACTGAGTATCAGCGAAAGTGCGAGAAACAGTCCCATATATGCTACATCAGACGCAGGCTTACGCTTAATCTTATCCAAATCTCTCACCATGTCACCGCATCATATTCATCGTCAGCGGTATCAGATGCGTTATCACCGATTACAGTGGCTGTTATGCCGTGCGGAAGACATATGATGGATCTCCCGACCGAATACACAGGCCTGGTATGTACACATATGAGATCGGGACAGTCAGCCTCTGTCATATCTGCTTTTCCTCCGGTGATACGAAGTACGTTTGATGCAGGGACAGATTCATCATAATCAGGTGAATATGTGATACTGTATGCTCCCGGACTGATCTCATTTATGATCAGATATCCGTCTGTCGATAACGGATATGTAACAGACTCCTGCTCGCCTCTGCTGCCCGGATAGCTTACTTCTATGTAAGTTCCCTGAGATGTATTGAGGTGTATGATGAGCGCTGCGACAAGTGCAGTCAATAAACACGCCGCAAGCAAAATAAGATCATTTACATACCTGCGGCGATTATTCACTCTGTCTGGAATTATATCACTATCGAACATATGTTTCAAGTAATACGAAACTTCTGGGCTGAACCTTTATGCGATTACCGTCTAACTGATTGTTCTCATCTGTGGTAAGAGCTATCTTCCACTCCAACCTGTTCTTTAATCTGGGAACAGCTATGGGCTTGGGCTCCCAGTGCATGTTGTAGATCAGGTAGATCAGGCGTTCATCATCGTCTTTTGAATACTTATCGTAATACAGGATACCGAAGCTGTGCGATGTCGGTCCGATATCGGCTCTCCAGAGTTCCTCTCCATGCATCGATATGTCGGGATATCCGTATGACAGAAAGTCTCTTCCCGTAAAAGCATGATCGGAACCGATGGAAGGATGTGATTTACGTATGCTGATCAGAGCTTTGACATAGTCAAGGAGCTCGTTTGCAAAAGCACCACCCGACCATTTGATGTATCCGGTCGCGTTATCCTGGTTGTACGGATTATTATTACCAAACTGGGTATTGCCGAATTCATCACCGCTGTAGATGAGAGGCGTCCCCTGTGACATGATGGTCAATGCAAAGGCATTCTTGAACTGACGCTTTCTGAGCTCCATGACGCTCTTTCTGCGTGTGGCCCCCTCAAATCCGCAGTTCCAGCTGTAGTTATAGTCAGCTCCGTCAATACCGTTCTCACCGTTATCGAGATTGTGCTTCTCGTTATAGGATACGATATCAATGGCTCTCATGGTGTCCTGTCTGGCGATGAACACGATCGGGTGTGATACCGGATCGGAGTCACGTAGCTGCAGGGCCGCGCTCTGGGCGGAATTGGGGTCGCCTTTAAGGAACTTACGTATATCGGTCATGAATCCGAGATCCATATGGCCGTGCTCCGGATTGTACTGGTCGCCGGATGTTGTTATGGGGTCATCGCTGAGTATCTTGCATCCGTACAGGATAGGATCCGACATGATGTCATCGACGGGTATCCCGCCTCCTATCAGCTGGAATCCGTCTATGTCATATATTGTACGCCAGAATCTGAGCAAGTCCGTGATGTCACGCGATGAGAATCTGGACGGGAACTTAAACTGCAGTATGACCTCGATGCCTGCCTTGTGGATGGCATCTACCATCTCATGCATCTCGCGTACGGGGTCTCCGGTTGCCGAGTATGAATGCTTAGGGACGAAGAAGTAACCGTCGGTATATCCCCAGAAATTGACCATGCCTGAAGGTTCATCTCCCTTTTTGAGCATATCGGGAAGCTGGATGATCTCATTGAACTCGTAGACAGGCATGAATATGAGCGCCGTTACGCCCAGTGACTTGATATACGGGAGTTTCTGTATGACTCCGCGAAATGTACCCTTATCTTTGACTCTGGATGAACTGTGGGCGGTAAAGCCGCGTACATGAAGCATATAGAATATGCTCTCTGAAAAAGGAACGGATATGTGGGTCTTATCAGCAAGATGATCATCCGTGCTGATCCTCGAAAAAGGCGATGTTACGGTACCGAACTTACCGAATCCGCATGAATCCTCCATGCGGGGATCCGGAAACACATCATCTCCGCTGAAAAAGAGATACTTAAGCCCTCTGCCGTTCTTATCGGTAAGAAAACGTGATACGGAATCATGTCCGTCAAAACGCACTTCCATGGCACAGATGCGTCCCTCTCTGGCCCAGCTCGGAAAGCTGATCTTGATAGGCGCACTGGTGGTCTCGGGATATATAAGAACACCGCAATCAGCGCCGGGATCGAATTCCCCGACGAATCTTATTCCCTGAGCCGTATATGCGGCACCGAGGGGATAAGGCAGTGTCTTGTGTAATGTGAACATGTTACCTGTCATACAGTCCTCTTTCATTCCCTGCGGAATGAGGATCAAAGGATATAGATGATATCAGTGAGCGAATAAACGGGATCGATATTCTTAAAGACGATCCAGCCGAACTCGCCGACTCCTATCGAAGAACCGATTACTTCGTTCTTGCAATCGTCATAGCTTACGCCGTTGGCAGCATGGATGATGATGATCTCTGATGAAGCGAGCTCTCCTTCGTGAACAAGGATAACCTCGTCGCCCTCATGAAACTCTCCTCTGGCTACTCCGACAAGTGCCACGGTCTTCTTTCCATCCGTAAAGGACTCATCTATATAGGCTACAGCAGAAGCATGTGACGGAGCATCATTGATCGCATCCTGAAGACGTTGTTTGTTCAGAACGAAATCCTCCTGAACATAATTAAGTGTCACATTATCAAGCTCATCGACGGTCTCAACCCTGTATTCATCATCACGGCCCTGTCTCTTGAGTATCTCTACATCAACGTCATAGAGTTCCTTACCCTTGAGATCATAATATCTGTAAGATTTATAGTACATACTGCGCTCCATGTGCTCGCAGTCTGCACATATGACCGCATCGGCTATCTTCTTGGTATTCTCACCCATAGGCTGTCCGCATACAGGACAGGTCTCATTAACAACAACCGGTGCCCAGCCACCGTCAATGATGAATCTGACGTCACGTACGGTCATCTGCTCCATATCGGCAGTAGATTTGGATCTGAACAGTTCTACGCACTTAGGGCAGACAGCGCCGTTAGCGAGAGCCTGGCCTTCGCCTTCTCCTATGGGTTCTCCGCACAGCGGACAGTAGTTTACTTCTATATCTCCGAATGTTGGCATTTGATCATGGTCCTTTCCGATCTTATTCCGTTATGTATTCTGTATTCATCTCAGCCTGTTCTATCATCTGAGTCAGAGCGTCGCCAGTTCCCACAGGTTCTTTATTACCGGCATTATTATATATCATCACACCTATGAGTATCACCAGTATGAAAGCAGCTATGGCAGCTATAAGGCCGGCGATAAAAGCTTTACTCTTTTTGGCCTGACGGGGAGCTTCGGCCGGAGAGGGTGCTACATCAGGTACCTGCTCAGGAACAGGTACAGGTGGCGTCTCAGGTACCGCTTTATCACGATGCCTGCGCTTTGATATGGGAGCGGCGGCAGGAGCCACTGCACCACCAATTACAGCTGATGAAATATCTTCGGGTTTATTCTCGGATACGGACCGGCCGCATTTCATACAGAATCTTGCGCCCTCAGGCACTTCACTTCCGCATTTACCGCAAAAAGACATATCTAAACCTCCATGTTATAATCACTCTTCTGCCTCAGTTTCATATTTGTCGGGCAGTTTGAGCGTAAGCGGACTTTCAACTCCGGCTGAGAGCTGCTCCTGATACCATGCGATGATATCAGGCTGTTCTTCCTCGCTGAAACTGTTCCAGTCGGATCCCCACTTAACCAGTGTGATCGTATAGTTGAACTGCGGAACCATATCGTAATTGCATACGCCGGTTATGCACATGGTATTGTCATGACCTGCCTGTGCGGGATCGATATTCCACTCTCCGGGGAATAAGTCATCGCCGTCCCAGAACACACCGTCTGTTGATACAAACGTACCACACTCAGTGCTTCCCGAGCCGTCATTGGTACCGTTTACATCAGCAACCGCATAATCGTTATCCCAGATGTGTATCTCTGTATTACCTTCATCATCTAAACGTGTCCTTGCGAGAACGTAGAATTTATGGCCTGCGTGATCCTCCCAAACGGGCTCAACGGGCTTAACCGTCCAGTATCCGAACCAGTAACCATTCCAATAATCCATCATGGCCTCAGATGCTTCTGCTGTTTCTTCAACTTCTTCAGGTCCGGCTTCTTCCTCAACCTCAGCTTCTTCTTCAGCAGGTTCCTCCGCCGCTTCTTCTACCTCGGGTTCCGGAGGTGCAGGATAATCGGGCTTGGCGGGGGCAGGATCACTGCTCTTATCAAAAAACATCTTAAAGTTCTTATCTGCCAGTATAAAGGTGTCTCCGTCGACGGATGCGGAAATATCACCGAATGAAGTATGTGCAATTCCTGTCTCGGCGCCATAAGTGATATCCTCGGGCGTACCCTTAAGTACTATATAGCCCTTACCGTCTGTGAAAACTATGTAACTGTTGTCATCCAGTGTTCCGAACGGGTTGGAGAAATCACCAGACTGATTAACGGAGCTGAGCTTATAATATCCGTTGGGTATTTCGGCTTTGCCGCATCCTGTAAGAAGGAACAGACCGGCGATGACTACAGAAACCATTGTCAGCAGCTTTTTGAATTTTACATTACTCATAGTTTTATCTTCCTTTTAGATCATGAGATGTAACATTTGCACACATATAGTGATTTTATCACAATTTTACGCATAAAACCATAAAACCCGGCACACATGGCGCCGGGCTTTCGCAATTTAACGTTATGTTTCAATGAACGTTATCTTTTGTAAATATAGTCTCCGGGTGCAAATACCGCTTCAATGTCCTTAAAAGCGAGCCACCCGAAGTCAGATGTGGCTATTGTGCCGGTATCAGGTTCATCTTTGCATATATCGTAATCAACACCGTTACATCCGTGGATATCTCTTATCGTAGAGTTAACCGCTTCTCCGCCGTGAACAAGCACAACTTCGTCACCGGTGCTGAATTCACCTTTTGCCACTCCTATAAGAACGACAGTCTTGTTTATATCCTTAAATGATTCATCCGTATATGCTATGCTTATCGCATCCGGGGGTGCACTGTTCAGCGCATCCTGAAGGCGTTTCGTAACGATATCATAATCTTCTTTTACGAATCTCAGTTCAAGATCATCGAGTTCATCACCTTCATCGGTGATAAAATACGCAGCTCTCTCCATCCGTTCACATGCAGAGCAGATCACTGCATCGGCAATAGGCCTGGCAGATGCGTCCATAGGGTGTCCGCATACGGGACAGGACTTACCTGTTATCTCATTCTCGAATGTGCCCTCGATGATATCATTTACCTGCTCAATTGTGAGCTTAGACATATCAGCCTGACTTTTAGCTCTGAACTTCTGCCAGCACATGGCACATACCGCGCCGTCTAAGAGGGGCTGACCGCCCGTTACACCGAGTTTATCTCCGCACAGCGGACAGAAATTGATGTTGTTTCCGAAAACTCCCATTATAAGGACTCCTTTCAATCTGTTAATTCGTTTGTTTCGTCCAGAAACGGCTTTAAATGCTCCTGAATATCCTCACTTTTGGATGTCAGTGAACACAGGACATAGTCCATCGAACTGAATTCGTTAAATGCGGGTGAAGTATAGCTGTCGATATATTCATCTCCGGTTCCGGATCCGTCCCACAGACAGAACTTTCCGCTTATATCATAGCCGAATATGCCCTCATTACTCCAGATGAGAGGGAAATCCTTACCGAATACATGACACCAGCCGCATCCGTCCTCCTGCAGATTGATATAGAAGTTCCTGCCTTTGGCTCTCAGTTCATCGCCGGTCAGATCTATGGAATTACCGTGTCCCATCTCATTAAAGGTCTCTACAAGATCATAATTATTCGCATCCTTATAGTCATCAACATAGACTGTTTCGGGATCATAGAGATAGTGAACTGAGGTCATCTCCCATAATCCGGCATTATCATGATCTCCGGGAGGAAGGATCATCTCATCCCATGAGTCAGGCATACCGATATCGGGATTACGTGTTACAACAGATGTCTCATCGGTCAGTTCATATTCATACCAGGTATCATATGTGAATACATTCCAATAATCGGAATCATCTGTATAAAGCTCAGTATTAAAACCTACGGTGCGATAAATCCTCAGGGTCGAGCCATTGATCTCGTAATGATCGCTCGATCCGTCGTTTACCCCCTCTGTTGTATAGGCATAATCCTGTACACCCTTGAAGAATCCGTTTATACCTGCCTCATAATAATCACGATCTTCGAGATAGTAAAAGACAAAGTCTTCTCCATTAACTCTTCTGAAGCCGTATCCGTCATCGGTAAATACAACAAGGTTTTCCTCGGAACTCTCCATCACTGTACCGAAAGGATCGCACTCCTCCCATCCCGGATGCCCGTCAATATATGTTGCTGCCTCCGGATCAACAATACGCACCAGTCTGTATACACGACCTTCGATTTCCTTACAGCCCTTAGCCTCCTGTGTCTGGGGGAGCTTTATAACCGGCACGGTAACATCGTTCTCAACTTTGGTATAAACATCCCATGTATTCTCGTTATACCTGATAAGGAGTTCATCACCTTTTAATTCCCATTTCGCCGAGTCCGGCAGATTCATATTGATCCAGCCGTCCATATTCCAGCGTACAGGATTCTTCTGACCGAAGCGATCAAGCTCTCCTACAGTACCCTCATCGATCCAAAGGACGGTATTATATGATTCATCCATGTCCATCAGATATGAATAATCGGTTGTTTCACCTTCATATGTCTGAGAAGTGAAGATGTACTTTCCGATCACGTCACTTTCCTTAAGATCAGGATTGGCCTTTCTGAATACTGTACGCTGAGATTCCCACGGCGTATCATCCCACTTGTGATCCGGCGCTTTATACTTATAGCCCGGAACAACAGTATCGGTCAGGCTCCAATACGCCTCGTAGAATGTGCCGTTCTCCCTGAGCATCTCATGTATGGCTTCACGCTCGGCAGCCTTGGCAGGATCTTCGGGAACCTCGTTCTGTTGGTCCTTATCGGGCTTGGGAAGATCATCAAGCATACTAGCGTCATCAGCTGATCCGGTATCGCTCTGACTGACGCCCTGCGGAGCCATATTACCGACGATATCGGTTATGGACTCCTTCTTATTATTTCCGCAGGATACGAGCATGGTAGAGAGAACTGAGAGGATCAGTATGGTGCTTATACGTTTAGTAAATTCTTTATTCATCTTCATTGTATTATTCGCCTATTGTTCCGCCGTCTCCGAACTGACTGTTAAATCCTGCCTGATCCAGCATCTGTGTAAGTGCCGTGCCTGTTGCAGGTGAGCCTGTGTTCATACCGCCGATGAACTTATATGCACCGAACCCGGTAAGACCGGCTACGATCACTGCAGCTGCGATACCGAGTATCAGGGGCAGCTTGCTCTTGCCCTTCTGAGGCGGCATGGGTGCGCCGGGCTGTCCGTAGGGTGTGTTAGGCGGCACCGGTGCAGGGTTAGGTGCAACAACCGTAGCCGGGACAGGTGCAGGAGCCGGAGCTGCTATCGGCTCCGGTACAGGCTCGGGCGCTGCTACGGGTGCAGGAGACGGTGTAGGCACCACGCTTCCTGTATTTGACAGTGCAACGGAGGCTCCGCAATTCATACAGAATTTTGAGCCTTTAGGCACCATATTTCCACATTTTCCGCAAAAAGCCATATCTAATATCCTCCAATTCTATCATGGGAATGTATCAAAACCTAGTTATAAACGGGCAGATCTACGGTATTCGGATCAGTCACGCCTTTATCAAGCTGTTCCAGATACCAGGAATACTCATCGGGCAGATCGGTTGACTTAAAGTCCTCCCACTTATAACCCCACTTAACAAGACGAATGGAATATCTGAACTGCTTCTCACCGTTGTTGGTACATACACCGTCTATAAGTATGGAGCCGTTATGCTCTTCGATACCGGGATCGACATTCCAGTCAGCATGCTCAAGATCATCGCCGTTCCAGAAGTATCCGCTCTCGGATATGAAAGTACCGAATTCGGTCAGACCGTAACCGTTATTGGTTCCCTGAACCTCGGCTATCTGATAGTCGTTATCCCACAGATAGATCTCCGTATTACCGGCTTTATCCATCTCGGAGGCGCCTATCACGGCAAACTTATAATCCTCCATCTGTTCATATTCATCCTTGTATGCATCTACCGTCCAGTAGCCGAACCAGTATCCGTTCCAGAAATCATTGATATCGGCAGGAGTCTGTTCGTATCCGTACTCTGCTTCAGCAGATCCGCCGGATGACGAATCAGAGGAAGAATCCATGCCTTCTGCTCCATAGGTACCGTATTCGTTAAAGAAAGTGATCAGATCATATTCGTCAGTGATCCAGTCGTATCCGTACCAGTCGAAATTATCCCAGTCGACTTCGGGTCTGTACTCTTTGAGGATCCTGGTCATATTATCAAATTCGCCCATGCCGGACGTGTCATATGCACTCCAATCCATCTCCTGATTCGGATCTGCCATTGCGCCGTTACCGAGACTGACTGTGGGATATCCGGGTTTAGCCGGAGCATCGTCCTTACTCTTAGTGAATTTCATGCTTATATTGCTGTCTGCAAGAGTAAGCGTACTTCCGCCAACCTTCGCTGAAATATCACCGAATGTAGTATGGATCACGCTTTTATCGGAATCGAAAGTCACATCCTCAGGTGTACCCATGAAAACGACATAGCCTATACCGTCTTCAAATACGGCGTAACTGTCATTCAGGCCGTATGTCGCAAGGGCTTCCGAATCCACGGATGTATCGCCTTCCATAACGCTGTCAAGTATGTAGTATCCGTCAGGAGCCTTGGCACAGCACCCGGTCAGCAATATAGTTCCGGCGATGAGCAGTGCGGCGCTGCCGGATATGTACCGTTTCCTGTTTGTATTCTTATTCATATGTCCTGTCCTCATAATCACCACTCATATCCCTTCAGATCTGCCCAGATATCCATAGCATCACCTGAAATGCTGCCGTTTTTATACGTGAAGCTGCCATCATCATTAATGTTAAAGATGATACTGATCTCACTGCTTTCATCCTCTGTCTTCCACAGGTAATCGATCTCTTTATCGGCTCCTGCGGAATCTTTCCAGTGATCATTATCATCCAGGGGATAGCTGCCCATGCGTGAAGCGATCTGGTCCAGGAAATCTGCGGCATTCTGAGTCGCATCATCCTGATCTTCTATCCATACATATGTTTCCGCCATGGTCTGTGCATCGGTTATGCCGGTACCGAAGTTCGATGCAGGTACTCCTTTGTCGAGTGCAGCCTGTGAAACACGGATACCCGAAGAGTTAACATACCATCCGTCTCCGTCGGGGGTAAAACCATCCGGTACCGGAGCTGAAGCGCCAGCCTGAGATGATGAAGAATCGTCACCTGTAGTGTCGGCAGAATCTGCATCATATTCAAATCCCTCATGTCCCCAAGTGGGATCCCAGCTGTAATCAGTGGTATTCACATTGTTGATCCTCGGATCTGCATCCTCGGGAGTGTAAGGCGATCCTCCGCCTGCCAGGCTCTGTAATCTTTCAAGAACGCTGCCGCTCTTGGCACCTGCAGTCGTATCACCCGATGCGCTGACTCCTGCACCTGCACCGTTCTCACCCTTATAGATATAGTTGATACCAAGCAGATCGAGCGTCAGGGTTCCGTTATCGAGAGCTGCATTATAGTCATCTCCCTCGATCGTGATGATAAAAGTACTGTTATCATCGGTCTTCCATTTAAGACTCTCCTTCGTGCCCTCGAGAGATATCGTACCTTTACCGCCGTTCTTAAGCTCGATATAATTGGCATCACCATCCAGTTCCATATCAAAGCCGGAGTATGACATCCCTGCCCCGCGATATGTACCTTCCACGCCTGTCGGCTTGGCACCGCAGGCTGTAAGAATTCCGAGCAGCATAACAACTGCCAATAGCTTCGTGCACAATTGTCTCTTGTTCGTTTTCATTTTCCCTCCTGTAAAAGATGATCTATCGGGTAAAGATCAGTCATTAATGACCAATCCCAAAGTTACGGCCTGTATTGCGAGTTCCGTCCTGTTCGCAAATCCTGTCTTCATCAGCATGTTAGAGATATGTGTCTTGACCGTTGCAGGACTTAAATGCAGGTGTTCTGCGATCTCTATATTGCTCATTCCGCTCACCAGCCCGCGCAGAACTGCTATCTCAGCTTCAGTGATATCCGTACTTAATACGTTACCGAGTTGTACGGCAGGTGAAGAATCGGGATATACACTCTCTCCGGCCATGGTCCTGTCCATCACCTCCAGTATATCGAATTCGGATCCCCACTTTTCCTTATACCAGAAGCTCTCAACTCCTATCCTGCGTGCACGTTCCAGATATGAAACCTCAGGCATAGAGGTGACGATTATGATCCTGATGTCAGGATGCGATGACTTGACACGTTCCGCTGCATCCAGCCCGTTGGAACCGTCACCCATGACTACATCCATCACGATCAGATCTACCGGATATCTGTCACAGTACATGTTCACCACAGAGGCTGATTCGAGCGCATACAGTAGCTCATACTTTTCAGACTTGTCCAGCATGAGCTTAAAGAGTTCGCGCGGCATAGCCTGATCTTCAACTATTATAACCTTTGTCTTATTCATTTCATTCACTCAAACAGATCTACTGCATCCCTGCCGATGCATATCGTCAGAATAAACATAGGGACACTTACGATCTCCATCGTTCCGCCGTAATTCTCAACCAATGTACGCAGGTCTTTAAGACCTCCCGTTTCATTAACTGCCGATGCAGGCGGCTCTCCGTTATTGGTCAGCCTGATACGGTAATCTCCCGCCGCCTCTGTTACCTCTACATGTAATTCGTCTCCGTGTGCATGTCTGAATGTATTCGTCACGCACTCTCTGATGGCGGCAGATATGATCTTTTGTGCCTGAGTCTCACCGGGAAGAGGTCCCTCTATATGAACCGCCACCCCTACATCACCGGCTGCCTTCAGCACGGTTTCATAGCCTGTTTTAACAGGCTCCAATCTGACGGGCGTACCTGACAACAGACTGACATTGATATTCCAGGATTTGAGTATCTGACCGATATCACCGGCACCCTGCTCAATATAGTGTCTGGTACCGCTCAAAACTCTTCCGAGTTCATCATGAATCTGTATCTTGGAATTGAGTATCTCACTTTCTATAGTCATGCTCGTGATGGAGGCATTTAAGTCAGTCAGCTTTTTTCTCCTGTCCGTAAGCTCAACATTCTGTGCTGAGAGCTGAGCCGACAGGGCATATTCCTCCGTCACATCCACTGCGATCAGCTCATTCACAGACGTACCATGATAATCTCTCTTGGTAGATTCAAAAGAATACACAGTTCCGTCAGGAAGTTCGATTATGGGATGATCTCCGGTCTTGATATAAGTTAATGACGAATCAGAAATACCCGACTCAAGTGTTTCAACAAAGGTCAGGCCGTTAACCACAGGGCCTCCGGTGATCTCTGAAGCGATAGCATTCATCGTATGGTTGATCATCTGAACAGAACCATCCGCACGATAAAACATCAACCCGTCCGTGAGAGCATCGAGGCCGCTCTTAACACTCAGGAGATTGATGTGTGTCCTGTTATACTTCAGGATATCGTAAATCATGAATCCATACAGCACCATGAAACATCCGGAAACTATCACGGATACATACGGAGGTAATGCACGCACAAAGTCACAAACCTGACGTGAATACATCTTATTATGATCAGGCTGAGCAAGTGCCGTATACAGAGCCTGAACCATTATATATGACAAGACTACCGCTGTGATCGAGAATACTATGTTTATCGTATCACGTCTGTGCCTGATGACTACTACAAGCGTATAACATCCAATCAGGAAAAGAAATGTCATAAGAACGGCGCATATCCGGAGTACCATCATGTACACTCAGCCACCTCCTCTACCGAAGTATCATGACCGGTATCGTCACTGTAGTTCGAAGTGTAGCTCAGGCTCACAGAAAAGTTACCCTGTGATTCATCCTCAACATAATATGAATCAAAGAGCGATCTGCCATGGCCTATGGACTTAAGCTTATCCAAAATTGACATGTATCCGTCGCGACCCGCATCCGACACCTTAATCTGCATATTGGTCCTGATAATGAGACCATCTGAAGCATCTATCAGCACGCGTATATCCGATATATGCTCATAAGCCGTAAGAATGATCTCGACCACGATGTGATATGCATCAAGGAGAACATCATCGTCGGTTTCTCCGTCAGTAACCAGTGTAACATCTGAGGATACTGAACCGATCGATACGTTGCTTAAGACCTCTTTTACGGCCAGGACCAGATCTGCCGGTTTAAGTTCATTACCGCTTCGGACTATCAGAAGCATATTGGAATATCGTTTTACATATGCTCCCAGTACACAGGCTGTCCAAAGTCTGCTTCTCAATTCCGGATCATTCAATGCGTTTGCATCATTTAAAGTCTCTTCAATGCGGAGCAGATACGGTCTGACCGATCTGGCTATCTCATCATATATGGTATTCTGGATCTCAAGTTTAGCCTGCTCTCTGCGTATGCCGGCCTGCTCCACGAGCATGGCGTTATTGGATTTCAAAGCTTCATTAGTTTCACGCAATCTGTTACCAAGCTCATTTACAGCGCTGATATCCTCCTGCCAGTATATACGTCCGCCCGGAATATCACCCGCATAGAGTTTGGTATTCTCATCGAGCATGATCGCATACTGGGCTGTAGAATCCTTGAGTTCCGAAGGAATCTCGCGTATCGCCTTACCGGACCTTAAGACTACTGTCCCGTCAGCATCCGTGATCTGAGCTGAGATGCCGGAGATATCGAATATTCCGGCATAATCGGTATTAGACGGTATCATGCCGTTATGTATCAGCAGTTCCCAGAACAGTATGTATGTCATATTGCAAAGCATAGGCATCGTTATGGGGACTGTACCTGCGATCTCGAGATTATGTGAGGCATCCGTGTAGAGGATTACGGTCAGAATATAGTGGACTGCGACGAATATCGTGGCAACCAGAGCGCCTTTTACAGATATGCGGCGGTAACATTTGATCAGTATCGTAAAAAATGATACCGTGATAAGTCCGTACATCCAGATCATGGATACGTAGAATAGCGGTCCGTGGGAGTATGAAGAATCCCAATCGGTAAAACCGTCCTGAAACCTGAATGCGAGCTGATGAAGGTCATTGGTCTGTATCAGCAGACATATTGCGCCGCAGGGGATAATCAGAAGATACAGCGCCCTGTTAAGAGGTCTGTCCTGATCCACACCTATACGCATAGCCATATAAAAGGATAACAGCGCAATGATATCCAGCGGGATGTAGTACGAATACCAGAACTGGCGCCTCATAAAGTCATTGCTGTTGAAAATGGTATATTTGCACAGCTGGCTGATATGCATGAAAACTATAAACAGAGTTATGGCATACAGTATCTGACGCTGTCTTAAGACTATAAAACGCTGGTTAACCGCATTCATCCATACTGCTGCAGCTATACAGCACAGAAGTATGGACAGATTCATCGACAGAAATGCACTTGCCGTATAACGGCTTAAGATCGCGAGTACATATATGCCGACTATGATATATATGGTTTTATCCGTGTAACGTAAAGACTGTTTGGTATTACTCATATATTACGGCCGGTATCCTCCGGGTCCGCCGAGCTCTTCAGGGCGCTCGGGGACAGGGTTGATCTCGTCAAGGAACAGACGTACAAAGCATGAATCAAAGTCGATCTCACCGGGGATGTTACCGAGCTTATGCCTGCCCGAAGCGTCATAGTAGTATATATCATCATCACACCATGCAAGTTCAAAGTACTTCCTCATGATACGCATATATCCGGTTCCGTCTTCATCAAGCACGTACCATATGTCACAGTCATACTGACGGGTATCCGTACCGAAGACCACGTCATCAAGACCGTTCCACAGATCCAGGAAATGCTCCGGATCGCCATAGAATGTATCCTTGAACCGGTACATATAAAGCGGTATTCGGTCAAGACGGTAGAATCCCTTTTTATCATGACCGCCCTCAGGAATATCAAAATCACGGTTCTCCACAGGTCCCAGAGCCACATGTGATACGGGTATCTCATCTGTATCCGTAAGCTTATATTCCATATAGAGTTCAGGTTGACCCTGATATACGGGCCAGAGCCTGATCGTATCTTCCGATTCCTGCTCCAACCTTGTATGATCCATACCTCTGTGCCTGTCAGCAGTATTCTCGTTAATCGTCTTCGCGAGGTTACGGTTCAACTGATAGTATATGGGTGTATCCTCATCCTCGCTTCTGTAATATCCGTAACCACCGTGACGGGTCTTATCGGTCTCAACGAGCACAAGAAAATTATATTTAGGATCAAGTGCAGGATCACCTTCTGCGGCCTCATTCACAACGTCACCATCCACGCGGCGTACAAGTTCATATAGTTTGGCGCCCTCGGGAAGCTTCTTTCCCAGATCATGATCGGGTTTTTCATCAGCCTGATTTACGGAAGCTTCAAATGCTTCCTTACGGGTGTAATGAACCTCCCACTCCTGTCCTATACCCATCACAGTATACCAGGTTGTAAGCTCATTACCGTCATCGCTTAACTCATATGCCCAGTCGCACTCCAGAGGTTTATTCAGATGTATGGATTCAGGTGTCCAGCTGATCTCACTGTCAACATCCCATACATTACACTCTCCGGTCCCGTCGGCATTTAAGATCAGATGCTTGTCAACGCCGCCTTCTACTATCGGGCCGAAATCAGACTCTATATCCATGATCTTTGCTATCCCGGGTATCCAGACCCCCGCAACGGCATCCATATCCGCGGGTGCAAGATCGCTGTGATCCAGTTCCTCGGCGCTCTTTTCATAATATGAATAATCCATTTTGTTAAGTCCTGCAGGAAGCTTGACATCATCTGTATGAGAGGGGGTCTCCTCACCGATTATCCATGCATACTCATAAAAGGCATCATAAATGGTACCGTTATCCAGAAGTATCTTCTGCCATTCGGGATCTGTCTCGATCTCTTCTGTAGGCTCGGATGCAACGTCTTTGATATCTTCGGCCATATCGTTTATCTTGTCTGTTATTGATCCTGCCTCGTCCTGTGCCTGTCCGGCCTCGTTCCCCGCTCCTGCCTGATCTGCCATCTGCGATACCTGATCCGCAAAACTGCCCTCAGACTTCTTACCGCAGCCCGATATCAAAGCCATGATGAGCATGACGGAAATAACACCTGCGTATGTTCTGTTCTTGGTATGAGCCATATTCAAAACCGGTTTGCCTCCCTTAGAGTAAATGTTGTATAAAAGCATCGATTTCCATATCAGGAATCAACTATTTCATTCTATCAATTTACAAAGTTGGCTGCATCACCCATTTAGCCGATATTTGATGAAGTTATCAGGATTAATGTATGATACAATTAATACGTGAATTCAAGGCTTGACGAGGATATACCGTCATGCCTATCAATAAAGCATACTGATCATTGATCCACAGGGGAGGATATACTATGTCGGATGATATAAGAAAAGAAGCTCCGGACGCTTCCGAAGCGGAAGAAATGACTGTTACTGTCAATCTGGATGACGGTGATGTCGTTTGTGCCGTTATCACTATATTCGAAGTAGAGGGACAGGACTATATTGCTCTTCTTCCTCTTGATGAAAACGGCGAAAATTCAGAGGGTGAAGTATGGCTCTACAGATACAGCGAGAATCCTGATGATCCCAACGAAGAGCCCGAACTGGGGTATATCGATGACGATGAAGAATTCGAGAAAGTCGAAGAGGCTTTCGACGAGTATCTTGACTCAGTCGAGTTTGATGAGTTGATATAACACACCCCCGCCAACCGCAGGGGAAATAAAATGACCCATTTAACACAAAACTCCCCGCCAACTGATGTGTACCCAGAATCCTGGACACACTAGATTTTTGAACTAGGTGGAACATATGGATGCTTCCCTGTACTTTACAGGGGGCATCCATTTTGTTTTGGACTG
>Ga0129306_1002394_pt1 | contig 16785 bp, 12 predicted proteins | sample P827metagenome_FD_94438 | JGI IMG/M metagenome (GOLD analysis project Ga0129306, IMG submission 94438) | Capybara group fecal microbial communities from Wisconsin, USA - P827 metagenome | ecosystem: Host-associated > Mammals > Digestive system > Large intestine > Fecal | place: USA: Wisconsin... | reverse complement strand
CGATCACGTCGCGGATCTTGTCCACGTCGATGTTCATCGTGAAGATACGGGGCGCGTTGGGTGACAGCGGCGCGGGGGCGGGGATGCAGGCTTCCATCTTGTCGAGGATCTGCATACGGGCTTTGTGCGCCTGCGCAAGAGCCTGCGTCAGCACCTCGCGCGTGATGCCGCCGGCTTTGTTGTCCATCTGCAGGGCGGTGATGCCGTCGCGCGTGCCGGCCACTTTGAAGTCCATATCGCCGTAGTGGTCTTCAAGGCCCTGGATGTCGGTGAGGATGACCATGTCGTCGCCCTCTTTGATGAGGCCCATGGCGATGCCGGCAACATGCTTTTTCATCGGCACACCGGCGGCCATCAGCGACAGGCTGCCGCCGCAGATGGAGGCCTGCGAGCTGGAACCGTTCGACTCCATGATGTCGGAGACGACGCGCACCACGTAGGGGAACTCCTCCTCCGAGGGAACGAGCGGAGCCAGAGCGCGCTCAGCCAGCGCGCCGTGACCGATCTCGCGGCGGCCGGGGCCGCGCATGGGCTTGATCTCGCCCACCGAATAGGGGGGGAAGTTGTAATGCAGCAAGAAGCGCTTGTTGGGCTCGTCCAGTTTGAGTCCGTCCATGATCTGGTCGTCCTCACCCAGCATGCCCAGCGTGGTGACGACCAGCGCCTGCGTCTCGCCGCGTGTGAACAGGGCCGAGCCATGCACGCGCGGCAGCACGTTCACCTCGCACTCGATCGGGCGGATCTCGTCGGTAGCACGGCCGTCGGCACGCACTTTATCGCGCGCGGTAATCGTGCGCATCGTGCTTTTGACAAGCGACTCCACCACGCCGGCGATATATGCCTCGGCATCGGTATAGGTATCGGCAAAGTGCTCCACTGCGCGGGCGATGAGGGCGGCAATGGCGGCGCCGCGTTCCTTTTTGCCGTGGATCATGACGGCCGTGGCCGTGTCGTCGGCAAGCTCGGAAGCCACCCATGCGTCGATGTCGGCAAAAACTTCGGGAGCCGGCAGCACGGCCTTGGGCAGGCCGATTTCAGCGCGCACCTGAAGCTGGAAGGCGACAATCTTCTTGATCTCCTCCTGAGCGACGGTCAGCGCCTCGACCATAACGTCCTCAGGCACTTCTTTGGCGCCGGCTTCGACCATGGTGATGCCGCCGGCGTGACCGGCGACAGTGAGGTCGAGCGTGCTCTGCAGCATCTGTTCTTCTGTAGGATTGACGACAAGCTCACCGTTCACGCGGCCCATGCGCACTGCGCCAACGGGGCCGTTCCACGGGATGTTGGAGATGGTCAGCGCCAGCGAGGCTGCGTTGATGGCCAGGATGTTGGCCGGATGCAGCTGATCGACGGCCAGCACCGTGGCGACCACGTGCACATCGTTGCGCATGGAGTCGTCGAACAGCGAGCGGATCGAACGGTCAACCACGCGCGCGCTCAAGATAGCTGTCTGTGACGGGCGTCCTTCGCGCTTGATGTAGCCGCCGGGGATCTTGCCGGCTGCGTAATAGCGTTCCTCAAAATCCACCAGCAGCGGGAAGAAATCCAGTCCCGCACGAGGCTTATCGGACATGCAGACCGTGGTAAGCACCGTCGTCTCGCCATGTGAAGCCATGATGGCCGCGCCGGCCTGCTTGGCGATTTTTCCGGTCTTGAAAACGAGATCGGCGCCGCCGATATTCAGTGTGTACGTCTTTTCCATTACAAAGACTCCTCCTCCATAATTTTCGATGAGTAAACAGCGATAGAATAACACATTTTCGAGAAAATAGAGAGACAAATTTTGGTATTTCCACGTTTTTTTCCGACAGGCCGCTTATCGCACGAACAAAAGCAGGTCTACTGCGGATAAAAAAAAAGAGCCCCGCCGAAGCGGAGCCCTTTATTTTGCTGTACGGCCGAAAATCAGTGACGCAGTCCAAGGCTCTCGATCAGAGTCTTGTAGCGGTTGAAGTCCTTGGCGCTGAGGTAGCGGAGCAGCTTGCGGCGCTTGCCAACCAACGTCAGCAGACCCTTCTTGGAATGATGATCGTGGATGTGGACCTTCAAATGCTCGGTAAGATCGCGGATGCGCTGGGTGAGCACAGCCACCTGAACCTCGGGCGAGCCGGTGTCGCCTTCGTGCGTGCGGTACTTCTCAATGATCTCGGTTTTGACAGACTTCTCCAACATAATACTTCACCTCATGGGGCAAGATTCCTGAAACAGCGAAGTCCACGCGCGGCCGGCGCTCCATGGAAGACCGGACGCGTCAAATAAGGGGAACATCGGAGTAACAGGTCAGTGTGAATTGTAACACTCCGCAGCTCATCTGACAAGCGGACAGTCCAGACGGAAGCAAAATTCAAACTCATGCGATTTAGGGGTGGAATTTTAGCCGAAAACAGCTATAATATATATTATAAAATTACCAGATTTTCTTTTGGAAGGAGAAACTGGAACACAATGACACTTGAAGAACTCATGCCTCGCATCAGCGGCGACAAAGCCGCCTCATACTACATCGCCAACGTCCTGCGCGAAGCCATCTACCGCGGCATTTTGCAGGAAAACGAACAGCTTTTGCAAAATCAACTGGCAGCCCGCATGGGCGTATCACCCATCCCACTGCGCGAGGCCCTCAAACAGCTGGAGATCGAAGGTCTCGTCGAGTTCCGCGGCCGCCGCGGCGCCGTCGTTTCGGGGCTCACGCTCGATGACGCGCGCGAGATCTATGACATCCTCACATGGCTGGAGACTGGTGTGATGAAGCTGGCGTTCAATCAGATCTCCAACGCCCTCATCCAGGAAGAGGAAAAGCGCCTCGACATGATGGAAAAAGAAAACGACCCCGTCAAATGGCGCGACCTCAACACTCTGTTCCACTCCTCGCTCTACGAGCCCGCCGACCGCCCGATGACCAATGACATGATCATCAAACTGCATCACCAGGTCGACCGCTACATCCGCAATCACCTCAGCTCCATGCGCAAGGAATCTGAAGAGCAGCACCGCCAGATTCTCGAGGGAATCAAGGCGCACGACTTGGACGCCACCGTCAAAGCGCTCGAAAATCATCTACTCAACACGTCAAAAGACCTGCAGGCCTACATGCGCCACCACAACAGCAATCGCGAGGAATGATCCTCCTCGCGGCCGCACAGTCCTGTTTAACACAAATGAAAAACGGCCCGTGCCCTCGGAAAATGTTCCATCGGCACGGGCCGTTTCTATATTCCTTCAACACACGACCGTCATTCACCGCGACCGGCCAGCAGCTTGCGCGCGTGGGACAGGGCTTCCTCATCACCGTTGTCACCAGACAGCATCCGCGCGATCTCGCGGACACGCGCTTCGCCGGCGATCAGCGATACGGTAGAGAGGTCGCCGCTGCGTTCCACTTTGTAATGCCGGTCGGCCATCGCCGCAATGCTGGCCTCGTGCGTGATCAGGATCACCTGGGCGCGGTCGGCCAGCTGGCGAAGCTTCAGCCCGGTCAGATAGGCTGCTCGCCCGCCCAGCCCCGCCTCCACTTCATCGAAGACGAGCGTGGGAGTAGTCAGTTCTTCCGGCAGCGACGCCTGTATGGCCAGCAGCAGTCGGCTCAGCTCGCCGCCTGAAGCCGCCTTGGCCACGGGGATCTCCTGCGCCCCGCGCAACAGCACAAAATCCACCTTTTCAGCGCCGGTGGCGCGCAGCTTGTTCGTCTCCGTCACGCGGATGCGAAACTGCGAATGCTCCATGGCCAGATCGGCAAGGTTGTTCGACACCCGTTCCTGCAGCTCGGCAGCCGCCGCTGAGCGTAATTCCAGCAGCAACCGGGCCTCTTTGGCCAGCGCACGTTTGGCCTCAGCAGCTTTTTCCGTCAGTTCCGACTGCGCTTTGGCCGATGACTCCAGCCAGCGCAGTTCCTCCTCGCCCTTGTGCCAGTACTCTCGCAGCTCGTCAAGCGAGCTAACTTTCGCCGCGCGCTTGCACTTGCGTATTTGTCCGATCGTCGTCTCAAGCGAGTCGATCTCCGCTTCCAGACTTTCGATTCGCTCCGCCGGCGCCAAGGCCGCGACTTTGGCGCACAGATCATCCAACTCTGCCAGCACCCGCTGAGAGCCTTCGAAGATCTCCTCGCGGCTTTCATCGGGGAGTTCGCGTGAAAGACCTTCAAAGGCATCGGACAGCTCGGCCAGAAGACCGCCGTCCTCCTGATCCCGAAGTAGGCGCCCTCGGGCGCGCAACTCGCGCAGGCGGCGCAGCTCCCGCTGCGCGCTCTCGTAATCGGCATTCAGTTCGTCTTCGTCGCGCGAGTCGAGGTTGAGGCGTTCCAGAATCGGCACGATCTCCGTCAACTCGCCATATGTAGAAGTGACTTCGCGTTCGCGTTGGCGGTTCTGCCGTATTGCACGTTCGAGGTCGAGCGTCCGCGCGAACAGCTTTTCCAGACGGACGCGGCACTCGCGCAGCGTCTTTCCGCCGCACGCATCGAGCATCCGCAGCTGCCGCTCGGGATCAAGCAGCTCAAGCTGGGCAAACTGACTTTGTATCGAGATAAGCTGCGGCACCGCTTCGGCCAGCACGTTCAGCGGCACGGTGCGCCCCTGGATGAAGCATTTGCCCCGCCCCATGCGCGACAACTCGCGCTTCAACGCAAACGAACCTTCCTGCGGCTGCAGCCCCGCCTCTAATCCGGGCAGTTCGCCATCCACACCGAAAAAGGCCTCCGCTTCGGCCGTATCGTCGCCGGCACGAATAGTTCCCGCCGAAGCACGTTTGCCGCAGACCAGTTCCAGGCCGCGCACCAGACTGCTCTTGCCCGCGCCGCTCTCGCCGGTCACGGCGGTCAGCCCGGGGCCGAACTCCAGCGTCGCCGCAGCAATACCTCCCACCGACGCCAGACGCAGTTCCTCAAGCACGGCCGTTCCTCCTCTCCGTCACAGGGTTCCAGCCCCACATCAGCTTCTGGTGGAGCAGATCGAAATAATCAAAATGCGGCAACGTGACCAGACGCACAAACTCAGTCGCCGACAGTGAAACCGTCAGCGTATCGGAAGCATCCATCGGCAACACCTCGTCGCCGTCGGCGGTGAGGAACAGCTCGCCCTTGCTTGTCGGACGCAGCGTCAGGATGTCGCGAGCCCCCAACATCGTGGGGCGGGCGTAGAGCGTGTGCGCGCAAATCGGCACAAGCTCCATACACTCAAGTGAGGGCGGTACGATAGGCCCGCCGGCGGAGAGAGCATAAGCCGTCGAGCCCGTTGGCGTGGCCACGATCAGCCCGTCGGCGCGGAACTCACACATCGGTTTGCCCTGCACGCGCACGTCTATCGATACCAGACGCGCTTGACTGCCCTTCAGCACCAGATCGTTGAGCGCGTAGACACGGCGTATGCCGTCCATACCGGTCAGCACGCCTTCCAAAAAAGCGCGCTGCTCGACGCCGCAGTTGCCGTTTTCGATCAACTTGACCTCTTCGAGCACGGTCAGCGGGTTGCCGACGGCAAGAAAACCGAGATGCCCCGTGCACACGCCGAACAGCTTTATCTCCGTGCCGCGCACCAGACGCGCGGCTTTCAAAAAGGTACCGTCACCGCCCAGAACGATCGCCGTGTCAACTTCGCTTAGCCACTGCCGCAGCGAAACGGAAGCACTGCCAAGCGCTTCGGCCTCTTCGGGATAGAGCAGAAACGGGCGGCCCCTCTCCTCGCCCCAGTCGCATAGCTTTCTTGCCAGCTGGATCGCTTCGGGTTTTGTCAGATTTGTGATGAGACCGAACTTCATGCTCTCCCTCCGTTGCCGCGCTGCCGTTTTTGCGCAAAAGTCGTGCAACCTCTTTGCCTGATTGTAACAGATTTTTCCAGACTGCGTAACAGGCGTAATCAAGCCAAAGCTGCGTGACTTTCGGCCACCAGACTCGCCGCGTCGATATTGGCAAAGGGCGCGTTTTTGCTCAGGCGCAGCAGGTACTCGATGTTGCCCTTAGGCCCGCGTATCGACGACCACGTAGCCTGCGTAACGCGCCAGGCCGTCTCCGCCGCAATGAACGCGATCAGCTCCGTCAGCACCGTCTCGTGCACCTGCGGCGAGCGCACCACACCGCCCTCGCCCACGTCTTCGCGCCGTGCCTCAAACTGCGGTTTGACCAGAACCACCGCTTCCGCTTCCGGCGTTGTCACCTGCGCCATCGGCCCCAACAGCAACCGCAACGAGATAAACGACGCGTCGCTTGAGGCAAAATCGGGAAGCGGCGAAAACAATTCCGGGGTCAGAAAACGAGCGTTTTGACGTTCCATCACGCACACGCGCGGGTCATTGCGCAACGTCCAGTCGAGCAGCCCCCAGCCCACATCCACCGAGTACACGCGCGCGGCGCCATGTTTGAGCATCACCTGCGTGAAACCGCCGGTAGAAGCCCCAACGTCAAGGCAGACTTTCCCCCTCAGGTCGAGATGGAAACGTTCGATTGCCGTCAGCATCTTATGCGCGCCGCGGCTCACCCATTCGCCGCCGCCCTTCAGGCTCACCTGCACGTCGTCACGCACCTGAGCGCCCGCACTCCTGGCCGGCAGGCCGCCGACGAGAACACGTCCCTCCAGCACCAGAGCCGCCGCCAGTTGCGCGTTTTGTGCCAGACCTTCGCTGACAAGACGCACGTCGAGGCGGCGTTTGTTCACTTTAGCGCCCATAGAGTTCAACGATCCTTTCAACGGTCAGGCTCAGCCGCTTGCGCTGCTGCGTCTGCGTGCCGGGAGCGACATAGACAGGCTCAAACGCGGCCGTGCGCACGACACAGGCCGGTTCATGTTCCATGCACCAGGCTGAGAGGCGCTCGCCAAGGCCGCCGCGGCGATACGCCTCCTCCGCGACGACAACGCGTTCCTTGCCTTTCAGGAGCTGCTCTGATTCAGTCGGTAATGGCGAAATGCGGTTGAGCAGCAGCAGGCTTGGACGAGGCGCTCCCGTCTGCGCAATTTTTTTGACCGCTTCACATGCCAAAACGGCCGCCGCGCCGTAGGCCACGATACAGCCGCGTCCTGCCCCTTCTAACCAAAGGTGATCGCCGGTCCTGCTTGCGCCATCCGGCAACGGCAGTTTGGCGACGCGCCCGCGTGGATAGCGGATCAGCTTCGGCAGTTCCTCCGCGGAGTCTGCGCCAAACGCTGCCCGCAGCGATTCTTCATCAAACGGAGCCCAGACGCTCAAATTTGGGATAACGCTCGCCCAGTTGGCGTCGAACAGCCCCTGGTGCGTCTCGCCGTCGTCGCCGACCAATCCGGCCCGGTCCACAGCCAGCGTAACCGGCAGCTTTTGCAGACATATGTCATGCACAAGCTGATCCATAGCCCGCTGCAAGAACGTCGAATAAATGCACGCCACGGGGCGCAGACCTCCTGCCGCCATCCCAGCCGCCATCGTCAGCATGTGCTCTTCGGCAATGCCCACGTCGAAAAAACGCTGCGGATAGCGGTCCCGAAAGCCGCACAGGCCAGAACCGTCGGCCATGGCAGGCGTCAGAACGACAACGCGAGGATCGGCCTGCGCCAACGCTTCAATGCACTCCGCCGCCGCGGCGCTCCACGTCTTTGCCGCCTCCGCGGGGCCGTCATGCGCCTCCGCCGGAGCCGGGCGCGAGACTCCGTGATACTTCACCGGATCTGCTTCGGCCGGCGCGTAGCCCTTGCCCTTTTTGGTGATCACATGAATAAGCAGCGGGCCGTCGTACTGCTTTGCCAACGCGAACACGCGTTCCAGCTCTCCCTCGTCGTGACCGTCAAACGGCCCCCAATAGGTCAGCCCCATGTCGACAAAAAGGTTGCCGCGGCTGACCGTCTTTTTAACGACGTTTTTGGCGTGTTCCAGCCAGCGGTAGAGGCGTTCGCTGCGTAAAAACTTTCGGCTCACGCTCTTGACCACGTTCTTCGTCTCTTTATACAGCGGCGAGGTGGAAAGCCGTGCCAGGTGCAGCGCCATGCCGCCCACTCGTGGACTGATCGCCATGGCATTGTCGTTGAGGATGAAAATGGCGCGCGTGTCAAGAGCCCCGGCATGGTTGAGCGCCTCAAACGCCTCGCCGTTGATCAGCGCGCCGTCACCGATCACCGCCGCAACGTGGTGTTTTTCACCTTTCAGGTCGCGCGCGGCCGCATAGCCCAGCACAGCCGACAGCGAAGTGCTGCTGTGCCCCGTGCCGAAATGGTCGAACGGGCTTTCGTCCATGCGCGGGAATCCGCCTATGCCGCCTTCGCATCTTAGCGTGTCAAAACGGTCGTTGCGCCCAGTGAGGATCTTCCACGCATATGCCTGATGCCCCACGTCGAAGACGATCCTGTCCACCACGGGATCAAACGTGCGCAAAAGCGCCACCGTCAACTCAACTGCCCCCAGCGACGAGGCCATGTGCCCGCCGTTTTTCAGGGTCACATCAACGATACGATGCCGCACCTCCTCACAAAGGAACGGAACCTCGCCGGCCGGCAGCGATCTGACATCTTCCGGGCGCCTGATTCGCTCCAAGAGCGGCATATCAGTTCGTCCTGTTTTGCAGATAGAGCGCCAGAGCGCGCAAAAATTCCGCTTTTTGCCCAAACGGCTCAAGCAAGGACACCGCCTCTGCCGTCAGATCGGCAAGGATACGGCGCGCCCCCTCCAGCCCGTATGAACTGACGAACGTGCGCTTATCCTGCCCGGCGTCTTTGCCAAGCGTTTTGCCCATCTGCTCCTGCGAACCGGTCACGTCGAGGATGTCATCAGCCACCTGAAAAGCCAGTCCGACGCAACGGCCGTATCCCATCAAAGCCTCCAACTCGGCACCGCCGGCCCCGGCCAGGATAGCGCCCGAGCACAACGCGGCGCGGATGAGCACCATCGTCTTCATCGAGGCGATGTCGTTCACAAAGTCGGCGCGGTCCTCGCGGCTTTGTTCATCGGTGTCGAGCACCTGACCGCCGCAAATGCCCGAAGGTCCCAGCGAGCGCGCAAAAAGCTCAGTCGCCTTCAGCGCACGAAGCGGCTCGGCGCCGTTTTTCAAAAGCCCGCCAAGCGCCGTCTCAAAAGCGTAGAGGAACAGCGAATCGCCGGCCAGCAGTGCCAGCGTCTCGCCAAAAACAACGTGATTCGTCGGCTTGCCGCGGCGCAGCGTGTCGTTGTCCATGCAGGGCAGATCGTCATGGATTAGCGAAGCCGTATGCACCATCTCAAACGCCAGCGCCATCGGCAGCACACTCACCGGTTCAGCACCGAACAGCTCGGATCCGGCCATGCACAGCACCGGACGCAGCCGCTTTCCGCCAGCCAGCAGCGAGTAGTTCATCGCCTCGCGAAGGCGTTTAGGGATGCTGTTTCCTTCGCACGAGCAAAAACGCTTAAGCTCGGCCTCAAACAGAGCGGCGCGGTCTTTTAACTCAGCACGAATATCCATCACTAATCTTCCCCCTGTTCAAAATCGGTCAGCGAACCGTCGTCTTCCAGTTTTTTGATCGACCCCTCCGCCTTCGTCAAAAAATCGCGGCACTCGGTGACGAGCGACTGCCCTTCGCGATACAGCTCCAGGATCTCCTCAAGAGGCAGAGCGTTGCGTTCCATCAAGTTCAGCACCTCTTCAAGACGCGCCATTTTTTCGGAATAGTTCAGTTTCTTTTTCGGTGGCATCTGATACTCGTCTCCTTGAAAAAAGTTGTAATTTCTGGTACCCTGACGTGCGGCACGATACAGCCCAAACGTCACAAGCGGCAGAAAAAATTTTTTCGCGCCGAGCCGCTCCCATCAAAGCCTTTCTTGCGATTATAAAGCAAACTCGCAAAGCGCGAAACATTTTTCTTATTAAAAAATCCAGATAGAGTTTACAAAAACATTTGCCATTATAGCGGAGTGTGTGTTAAAATGCACTGGTTGCTAATGAACTTTTCACAAAGGAGGCTGCTTTACGATGTCCCAGGTATGTGACTGCTGTGGCCGCGGACCCGCGACGGGAAACATGATCAGCCATTCTCATCGCAGAACCCGCAGGCGCTGGATGCTCAACCTCTTCTCCGTTCGCGTCGACCTTGGCTGCGGCGAATCGAAGAGAATGCGCATTTGCTCCCGTTGCCTTCGTTCCGGTAAAGTCAAGAGAGCGAAATAACCCGTATTCCCTACAGGACAGCCGCTCTTTGTGCTGAACCCTTTCAGTACGCACGACTCATCCGGCGAGCCGGACACCAGAGACCCTTTCGAGGGTCTCTTTTTTTATACCGGCATGCGAACCGCACCATAGACAGTCATGCCCATTTAAGGAGACACTGATTAAATGAGCTCGATGACCTGTCGAGGGATTTCGTCGTCTGGCAAGGAGAAGCGAGGAGGCATAGCGGGGCTATGTTGACGAGCTTCGACGCAGCCAAACGGCGAAAGGTCCGACACGGCGCGGGCGAATTAATCAGCGTCTCCTTAATCAGCATCTCCTCAAACACAAATCAAAATCACATACAACCGGTCTTACTGATTCACGTCTGAAACGTAGAACGTCTCGCCCCTCTCTCTTTTTGCTCACATGCTCTCCTGGATGCCGTGCTGAGTCAAAAGGCAGGCTGCCTTATACGCTTACGTTCCTTTTAGCTACGCTGACATGAAAAAGAATCAAAAGCGCACGCCGAGATTGCCGTTTTTGCGCAACACACATGACATGAGGGGCTTTTGATCGTTAAATAGAATAAAAAACGGTGGAGATGAACGTTCGCAATCGTGCGAAGGGAACGTTTCTCCACCGTTTTTTTGTTTCAGGTCATCAGCCTCGATGCTGATCCAAAATTTCCAGCGCCTCCGCCTCATCAACAAGGATCTCGCGCGGTTTAGCGCCGTTTTGCGGACCAACGATGCCCATTGCCTCCATCGTGTCGATCATGCGGGCCGCGCGCGTGAAACCGATGCGCATTTGCCGCTGCAGACCGCTCGACGACGCCACACCGGTACCGAGCACGATCTTGATCGCCTCTTCCAGCCGGTTGTCTTCCAAATAGTCGCCCGCTTTGCCGCCGCCTTTCTCGTCACTCTGCTCGTCAAGATCCACATACTCAGGATCGCCAAACGTACTGCGCAAATACTCTACAATACGAATGTTCGTCTGCTCGTCCATGAACGGCGACTGGATGCGCAGGGGGTGCTTGGTCTGACCGACAAAGAGCATGTCGCCCTTGCCAAGAAGGTTCTGTGCGCCCGACACATCGATAATCGTGCGCGAATCCGCCACAGTCGGCAGCGAAAAAGAAACGCGCGCGGGGATATTGGCCTTGATCGTGCCGGTAAGCACGTTGACGGAGGGGCGCTGTGTCGCCAGCATCAGATGGATGCCAACGGCACGTGCCATCTGCGCCAGACGCATGATGTAGTCCTCAACCTCTTTTTGCGCAGTCATCATCAGATCGGCCAGCTCGTCGATAATGATCACGATGTGCGGCAGACGATCCTTGGGCAGCACCTTTTCGTTGTACGAGGCCAGGCTGCGCACGTTGACCAGCGAAAGCATGTCAAGTCGACGTTCCATCTCGCGGACGGCCCAGGCCAGCGCATGAACGGCGCCCGTCGAAGTGACGATCGGCTTGGCGAGGATATGCGGCAGCGACTCGTAAATGCCCATCTCCACACGCTTTGGGTCGACCATGATAAACCGCAGCTGCTCAGGGGTATTGTGCCAGCACATTGCGACGATGCAGTTGTTCACGAAGATACTCTTGCCCGATCCCGTCGTTCCGGCGATCAGCAGATGCGGCAGCTCCTCCAGACCGCTGATGAGAATGCGCCCGTCCACCGTCTGTCCAAGCGGCAAGGGCAGTTTGAGCTTCGTGCTTCGGAACACATCGCTTTCCAGGATCTGTCGAAGCGGCACGGCGCGACGGTTCGTGTTCGGCAGTTCGATGCCGATGTACGATGTGCCGGGAATTGGGGCTTCCACCCGTACCGAGGCCACTCCAAGCGCCACGGCAATGTCGTTGCCCAACGCCGAAACCTTGCTCACCTTGATCCCTGGCGCCAACTGGATCTGATACTGCACGACCGTGGGGCCGATGATCGTCCGCTTTAGTTCGGCTGTTACGCCGAAATCAGACAGTGCCTTGACAACCGCATGGCCGTTGGCCTGCGCCTTAGCATCGTCCACCGCCTCCACAATGTCCTTGTGCGGCCCGAGCAGTTCGAGCGGCGGCGGGAAGCTGCCGACAGGAATGGCGCGGCTGCCAACGTACTCCACTTCATCCGTGCCGTCGAGCGCCCCCGTAGGCGCTTCCTCGACTGTAGGCTGTTTGCTGAGAGGAACTTTTTCTGCTTCCTCAGTGGTTTTGATACGCGTCGTTGACGTCTGCGGCGCAGGAGCAGGACGCGGTGCCTGTGGATTCAGAGAACGCGGCGTTTCGGCTGTGGGCGCCGCAGTTCTCTCCGCGACAGGCTGTTGAGCGGGAGAGGCCCCCTCAAGAACCTCGCCCGGCCGGCGCCGCTCGTGGCGATGAAACTCCCATTGCGGCTGCGCCTGAGCCTCTTCTCGAGCCTGTTCCTGCCTTCCCACCGATGCAGGACTGTGACGTTCTGGGAAATGCGGCGTTTCATCAGGGAAAACGCTGTTCATGTCCATGATCACATCGCGGGCATTCTTATCGCGCGACCATTCCGTCTGCAAATCGTCTTCATCTTCAGCCCGACGGTCCCAATCTCCCCCAGCAGTTGAACGCGAACTTCGCCCTAAGAGAACGCCAAACGCCGCCGCCAGGTTTTTAAAAATGCTGTCTTTCGCTCCACTGTCATTTTTTCTGTCAACGGCGGCATCCGAAGCCATGTTTGTCGTTCTGCGATATGCTCCGCCAAAAGGCAGCTCCGATTCAACTTCACCCGCATCGGCTTCTTTTTGCTCACTGCTTCTTTCTCCGGAAGACGGAACATAAATCTCAGAATCATCGTCGCTCTCGTCTTTTTTGTGGTGCCAGCGCGGCAGCGACGGCATACGAAGGCGCGAAAAAAAGCTGCGAAGCACCGCAAAGCGATCCGCCTTCAAGTGTCCGTAGTTGTACGCGGAAAGCAGCACCAGGACAAGACCGGCCAGGATCGCGCCGACTGCACCAAACACACTCGTTAAAGCCGACGCCATAAAGCCGCCAACAAACCCCGGACTCAACAACGCAGCAGCGCCACCCAGACCCGACTTTTGCAGCATTCCCAAGAGCAAGCCAACCGCGACATACAGAGAAAACGTTCCCAGCCACTGTCTAAAAACCGACGAGACCTGACGCTCCATCAGCGAACAGAGCAGTCCATAGATAAAATGCAGCAGGACAAGCACGATACCGCCGCCTGCGGCACGGAACACCATACCGACGACACCGCCGTCAAGAGGACTGCCCCCCTTGATAAGCAACGTGGCTGCAAGAGCAAGCAACAGCACAAGCAGCACCATCTGACTCATGCGGAAAATCGTGCCGAATTCAAAATTACCAGAGGTTTCCTGCGCCGGCGTCGGCATATTTTGTGATGAACGACGCCGCGACTTAAAACGATTTTTCTGCTTCATTTTGTCGCCGTCCCCCCGACTGTCAATCCTTCTATCAGAAGCGAAGGCTGGCCGTCGGTAACGGGTACGCTTTGTCCCTCCTTTTCACAAATGCCTGAATCGAGATAAAGATTTTTGCCGACGGCACGGATCCCCTTCAAGGCTTCGATCCCCGTGCCAATCAACGATGCCCCCCTGACGGGACGAGTGACACGCCCGTTTTCGATCAGGCTGCCCTCGGTCACTTCAAAAACAAACTCGCCTGTCGTCGTGTTGACCTCGCCGCCGCCCATGCCTTCCACAAAAAGACCGTTTTTTACGCCGGCAATCATCTCTTCCTGACATGAGTCGCCGGGGACGACAAACGTGTTCGTCATCCGCGGCAGGGGTTCTACCGAATACGAAGAGCGGCGGCCGTTGCCCGTCAAGGGCAGCGAATATAATAAAGCAGAACGCCTGTCGGTCATATAGTTTTTCAGGATCCCGTTTTCTATGAGCACCGTCCTCTGCGCAAGTGTCCCCTCGTCATCGCGCACAAAACTGCCCATGCGGCCGGGCAGCGTCGCGTCGTCAACGATCGTCACGCCCTCCGCGGCGACCTGTTTGCCGAGCATACCGGCAAAACATGACCGTTCCTCAAAGACGAGATCAGCTTCCATGCCATGCCCGCACGCTTCATGAATCATCGTGCCACCGGCTCGTTCCGAAAGCACCACGGGCATCCCCCCCGTCGGACACTCTTCTGCCTCAAGACTTCGCAAGGCCCGCTTCAATGCTTTACGTGCCAGGCGGTCGACATCGAGAGCAGCAAAAAAATCAGCCGCGTCACCATGCCGCCGCCACGAACTATAGCCGCTCTCGATTCGTCCATCATGCTCAAGAACGACACTGAGACCAAACGAACACAACCGTTCTTCACAGGTCCCGTAATATTCGGCCGAGGCGATACCTGTATTCCGCGCCGACGAAATACACGACATCATCACCTGCGTGATCCATGGACATTCTTTGCGCAGTTTTGCGTCGACTTCATAGCAAAATGACCAGTCGTCAGGGAAATACACATCGGGACGTGCCAGGGGAAACTCTCCTCCCGGCAACGCGGGCGCAGATACACCCGCCATAAGAAAGGCCTCGTTCCAGGCGCGCGCCACGCTCCCGTGCTCAATGCCGGAAAAAGCTGCCACAGCCGTGTGTCGGCCATTCAGAAGGCGAGCCGAACAGCCGGCGGAATTGCCGCTGGTGATCTCCTCGATCTTGCCATCACAAAAATAGAGATCGCGCACGGCGCTGCGCCGCAGATAAACGTCCCCCCATTCAACTCCGCAGACGCGAGCAAACGCCTGTGAAACAGCCTCAAGAGTGTCGAGCCCCGCCATCAGAAACGCTTCTTCCCCGGCAGCCGCCGCGCCGGAGAGGGGATCAGCCACGGGCGTACGCAGCCCAAGACAAACTCCGGAGCGCGCAGCGTCACAGCGCATGTGCCGCTGTACAGAGCCGCCCAGCCGATGCCTGGCACGACCAGATCCTCCTCAGGATGGAGCGCGAACGTCTCCTCTTTCCAACTAAGCGCCGCCAGACGGCCAGCGCACTTGTCGCACGGAGGCGTCAGCATTTCACCGACGTGTTCGGTCATCAAAGCTTCGATTCGCTCCGCGCGCGTGCGGTGCAGCACGACGCTGTCGGGTGCGAAAATACCCAACCTCACCCATCCGCGCTCACCGGCATCCGTTACTGTCAACTGGGCCAGACCGCCAAAAAAGACTGTCTGCCCCGTTTTGAGCACTTCCAAAGCACTTTGAAAGCTCTTTCGCGGCGACAGCGCAGCCAGACAATCAGGGCACAGCACAGGAAGGAACGGATCGGGGCCTTTCAGCCCAGGCGCATCGACAAGTATCGGCCCGTCTGTCATTTGATATTCGGTCGTACCGACCGTCGTGCCAGGCAGACGCGAGACTGTCGGACGATCGTTCTTCAGAAGCGAGGCAAGGATCGTGCTCTTCCCGACATTTGCCGCCCCTGCAAACAACAACCGGTCGGCAGGCGTGAACGTGTCAGCAACCTTCCTCCGCAAGTCGGCCATATCGCGCCGATTATGCGCTGACAGCAGAAAAATTTGCTGACGATCGACCGAACAGCGCTCGGACAGCCAGGACAGGACCTCCTTGCGTGTCGTCCACGGCTCCAACAGGTCGACTTTATTGGCAATGAGAAAAACAGGTTTTTTCAAGTGCGCCGCCCAGTCAAGATCCGACATAGAAACTTCCGGCCGCGTCACGTCTACGACAAGAAAAACGGCCGCACAGTCTTTCGCCTGCCTGGCAATCTCCTTTTGGATGCCTGGGTCACTGATAAGCGCTTTGCGGAACACGCCGTAATGCCTCATCTGAAAACAGCGTTTGCACAAAGTCGTTTCGTCAGGTTCTTTTCCCGGAACGAGATAACCGGGAAGATTTTCATCGCTGGTCTGGAACACCGCACCGCAACCCAGGCAGCGTTTTTTTTCTGTCATTCACGAATCACCTTCTCCGTCGGCAGTCATCGCCTTATAAACAGCGACTTTAGGAAACGCTGATTAAATGAGCCCGATGACTCGCCAGGGGATTTCGTCGATGAGCGCGAACGAAGCGAAGAGGCATAGCGGGGCTATGTTGATGACGCGAAGCTAGTCCTTTAGGGTGAGCTTCGCGAGCAGCTAATCGACGAAAGGCCCGGTGAGGCGCTGGGAATTAATCAGCGTTTCCTTTATTTTTTTCTGATGTATTTTCTGACGTTCTGGATGTGTTCTTTCTCTGTTTTGACAAAGACGTGCGTTCCATCGCCCTTAGCCACATAATACAAGAAATCGTTTTTATCCGGCGACAGCGCACCTTCCCAGGCAGCTGCCGACGGCACACAGATAGGCGCAGGCGGCAAACCGGTATGTTTATAGGTGTTGTAAGGCGAGTCGACTTCGAGGTGTTTGTACAACACGCGCTTTAAAACTTCGCCCTTCAAAAGATACCAGGCATAGACAACGCTCGCATCGATCTGCAAAAGCATCTTTTTGGCCAGCCGGTTTTCGATAACGCCGGCAATCACCGGATATTCGTCATCCCGCTGCCCTTCGCGCTGCAGCAGTGACGCAATCACCGCGGCCCGAAAGGCCGCGTTCCTGTCAGCAACGGCCTGACCGAACTTGTCGAACCACGCCCCGGAAGCGGCGCGGACCAGCGAAGACAGCGACTTCTCCGTCAGCGAATACGTCTCCGGCAGCAAAAAGGCCGCTCGGACAAGAACGTCCTTGGGCAGAATCTTCAGCATTGCCT
>Ga0129306_1002393_pt1 | contig 16789 bp, 10 predicted proteins | sample P827metagenome_FD_94438 | JGI IMG/M metagenome (GOLD analysis project Ga0129306, IMG submission 94438) | Capybara group fecal microbial communities from Wisconsin, USA - P827 metagenome | ecosystem: Host-associated > Mammals > Digestive system > Large intestine > Fecal | place: USA: Wisconsin... | reverse complement strand
GGCAAGAAAGGGTAGAAAAGGATGAGTAAGAAAGTGATTCTGAAATGGACCCTGCAGATCATCGTGTCGGTGGCGACGGCCATCCTGACAGCGCTGGGGGCCATCAGTTGCAGCGTCGCGTAAACATTAGTTTTACCACCGCATGAGATCGATTACAATGATTATCGTTCACTGTTCTGCAGTGAGGCCCGGCCAGACGAGTTCAGCCGCCCAGATCGACAACGTCGCCCGCGAATACGCCGACCTGCAGCCGAAATAAACGAAGCATCCCCACCGTTACTGGTGGGGATGCTTAATTATGAAATTTTAGAAGTCCATGTTGTCGAGGGAGTCGCTGAAGTCCTTGGGCTCATTGTTCTCCTTCGGAGCTTCTTCCTGATGCTCATTGTGCGGACGGTGCTCACCACGGTCACGGCGATCACGACGGTCGCCACGATCAGGACGGCGGTCACGACGATCACCACGCTCGGGACGCTCACGGCGCTCGCCACGCTCACGGGCAGGACGCTCCACATATCCCTCGGGCTTCTCGATCAGCACACGATGAGAGAGTTTGTACTTACCTGTCTTCGGGTCGATCTCAAGGAGTTTCACCTTGATCTTGTCACCCTCCTTGATGCCAGCCTCCTCGACAGTCTCGAGGCGCTTCCAGTCGATCTCGGAGATATGGAGCAGACCATCCTTACCAGGCATGATCTCCACGAAGCAGCCATAAGGCATGATCGAACGGACGGTACCGTCGTAGATCTCTCCCACCTCGGGGATAGCCACGATGGCCTTGATCTTGGCAATGGCAGCGTCGATGCTCTCCTTGTTGGGAGCAGATACCTGCACCTTGCCAACGCCATCAGTCTCGTCGATGGTGATCGTGGCACCTGTATCCTCCTGCATCTGCTGGATGATCTTTCCGCCCGGGCCAATAACGGCACCAATAAACTCCTTGGGAATATCGAAGGCCTCGATACGGGGTACCTGGGGCTTCATCTCTGCACGCGGCTCGGCAATGGTGTCGGTGAGGCACTTCAGGATGTGCTCACGTCCTGCCTTGGCCTGCATGAGGGCCTTCTCAAGGATCTCGAACGACAGACCGTCGCACTTGATATCCATCTGGGTGGCTGTCAGACCGTCCTTCGTACCAGTGGTCTTGAAGTCCATGTCGCCCAGGTGGTCCTCATCACCGAGGATATCGCTGAGCACGGCATACTTCTCCTCACCGGGGTTCTTAATCAGACCCATGGCGATACCTGAGACGGGCTTCTTCATGGGTACACCAGCGTCCATCAGGGCGAGGGTACCGGCACAGACGGTAGCCATGGATGAAGAACCGTTGGACTCGAGGATCTGGCTGACCAGACGGACGGTGTAGGGGAAGTCCTCGGGGATCTGACCCTTCAGACCGCGCCATGCGAGATGGCCGTGACCGATCTCACGACGGCCTACGCCACGCTGGGCCTTGGCCTCACCGGTACAGAACGGCGGGAAGTTATAGTGGAGCAGGAAACGCTGATAACCGCGCTCCAGCACATCGTCAACGAGTTTCTCATCGAGTTTCGTACCAAGGGTACAGGTGCTCAGAGACTGTGTCTCACCACGGGTGAAGATCGAACTTCCGTGAGGCATGGGCAGCGGAGATACCTCGCACCAGATGGGACGGATCTCGTCGGTCTTACGACCATCGAGACGGATACCCTCGTCGAGGATGCAACGGCGCATGGCATCGCGCATCACGTCGTGGTAGTAGCGGTCCATCATAGCCACATACTCGTCCTTGGAGATCTCTGAGTCGGCAGTGATCTCGGCATGTGCCTCGAAATACTTCTCCTCGAAGTCGGCGAGGATCTTCTCGAAAGCCTCAGCACGGGCCTGCTTCTCGAGAGCCTGCTTGGTGATGTCGTAGGTGGGCTGGTAGAGTTCCTTGTTCATCTGCTCGCGCAGGGCCTCGTCGTTGACCTCATGATCGTACTCGCGCTTCACGTCCTTGCCGAGTTCCTTAGAGAGCTCTGCCTGGAGTTCGCACATCGGCTTGATGGCAGCCATAGCAGCCTTCAGGGCACCGATCATATCCTGTTCTGACACCTCTTTCATCTCACCTTCCACCATCATGATGTTCTCAGCAGAGGCACCGACCATGATGTCCATGTCGGCCTCCTTCATCTGCTCGAAGGTAGGATCGATGACATACTCGCCGTTCACACGGGCTACGCGCACTTCAGAGATGGGGCACTCGAAGGGGATGTCGGAGCAGGCCAGGGCAGCAGAGGCTGCAAAGCCTGCCAGAGCATCGGGCTGATCCACACCGTCGGCGGAGAGCAGCATCACATTCACGAATACCTCAGCGTGATAGTTGGACGGGAAGAGCGGACGGAGCACGCGATCGACCAGTCGTGATGTCAGGATTTCGTTGTCGCTGGCTTTGCCTTCGCGCTTGGTAAATCCGCCGGGGAAACGGCCGGCTGCACTGTACTGTTCACGATAATCTACCTGCAAAGGCATGAAATCTGTTCCGGGAACTGCATCTTTTGCGGCACAAACAGTGGCCAGGAGTACGGTGTTGTTCATCGTCAGCATGACGGCACCATCGGTCTGTTTTGCCACTTTCCCGGTTTCAATGGTGATGGTACGTCCATCAGCCAATTGAAGGGTCTTTGTAATTACGTTCATCTTAAATAAAACATCTATAAATAAAAAACATGGTGCGACAGAAGCGCTGTTCCGTCGCAAAAACGGCGCAAAGTTACACATTATAATATAAATAAACGAAGAAAACGGGATTATTTTTCGTTTTTTATGAAAAAAGGTGTACCTTTGCAGCCGCAAAAAGAAAAAAGACAAAAACAGATATGAAACATCTTTGGAAAGCAACCCTGCTGTTTGTGGCAGCCATGACGATTGCCTCGTGCAATGATAAGAAGTTTACGGTGGAAGGACAGATCACGAACGCCAAGGACTCCGTGCTCTACTTTGAGAACGTCGGTCTGGAGGGCATCAACGTGCTCGACTCCGTGAAATTGGATGACAGTGGTGACTTCTCGTTCAGTGAGGCATCGACCATCGCCCCCGAGTTCTACCGTCTCAGGATTGCCGGTCAGATCATCAACGTCAGCATCGACTCCACGGAGACCGTGCAGATCAAGGGTGAGTATCCAGGTATGGCCGCCAACTACACCGTCAGCGGTTCTGACAACTGTGAGAAGATCCGTGAACTCACGCTGAAGCAGATGGCCCTGCAGAGTCAGGCTATCGCCCTCCAACAGAATATGGAACTGGGCATCGCTGCAGCCAACGACAGTATCCAGAAACTCATCGACGCCTACAAGGAGGACGTGAAACTCAATTATATTTACAAGGAGCCCTTCAAGGCCTATTCCTATTTCGCCCTCTTCCAGACCATCGGTCAGTGGCTGATCTTCAACCCCCGTACGAACAAGGACGACATCAAGGCCTTTGCCGCCGTGGCTACCAGTTGGGACACCTACTATCCCCATGCCGAGCGTGGACAGAACTTGCATAACATCGCCATTGAGGGCATGAAGAACCTGCGTATCGTCAATGCGCAGAATGCGGATCTGGAGGTGGATGCCAGTAAGGTAAAAGAGGCTGGTGTGGTTGATATCGACCTCATTGACAACAAAGGACAGGAACGTCATCTGACAGACCTGAAGGGCAAGGTAGTACTGCTCGACTTCCATATCTTCGCCTTGGAGGACTCCCCCGCCCGTATCCTGATGCTACGCGAACTCTACAACAAATACCAGCAGCAAGGCTTCGAGGTCTTCCAGGTATCGCTCGATCCCGACGAGCATTTCTGGAAGCAACAGACGGCTGCCCTCCCCTGGATCAACGTGCGCGATGCCGACGGTGTCAACTCCCAGAGACTGTTGCTGTATAACATCCAGTCCGTGCCCGACTTCTTCATCATCGACCGCGAAAATAACCTCGTGAAGCGTGCTGCACAGGTTAAGGATATTGAGGCGGAAATCAAGAAACTGCTGTAAGGTTTTCCTGATATCTGCAAGAATTTCCACGTTTTTCTTGCAGATATCAGAATTTCTTATTATCTTTGCAGCCGCAAACAAAACCTGTCGGCATAGCTCAGCTGGTTAGAGTATCACCTTGACATGGTGGGGGTCCTTGGTCCGAATCCAAGTGTCGACACTCAATCTCAATCTTTCTTGATATAGTCGGTTGGGCGGATGCCAAACTGTTTCTGGAAGCACTTCGAGAAGTAAGAAGGGTTGGAGAATCCTACCATATAACCTACTTCGCTTACCAGGTGTCCCCCTTCATGCAGGAGTTGCGCAGCGCGTTTCAGACGAACAATCTGAATCATCTCGTTGGGCGTTACATCTGCCAAGGTCTTAATCTTGGCAAAGAGTCCACTGCGACTGATGTTTAGTCTGTCGGCCAGGAAATCGACGTTCAGATCGGAATTCGAGAAATTTTCCTCGATGATCTGATTCATCTTGATGAGGAACTCATTATCTGTGGGATTCTGTGCAATCTTGGTCACAGGCTCAAGAGGCTGAGTGGAGAATTTCTCCATCAGTCGGCGACGCATCAGAAGCATGTTACGGATACAGGCCTCAAGATATTGCAATGAGAAGGGTTTCTCTATATAGGTATCGGCGCCTACGTCCATGCCCTCTACCTTCGAATCATCGTCGGTCTTGGCTGTCAGCATCACAAAAGGAATATGACTGGTAAGCTGGTTCTGACGCACCCGACGGCACAACTCAGCACCATCCATACGCGGCATCATCCAGTCGGAAATAATGATGTTCACCTCATGTTTTGAAAGAATGTCGAGTGCCTCAATACCATCGCTGGCAGTCATCACCTCGTACTTCTCCTTGAAGTTCTCGGATAGGAAACCTACCATATCCTCAGAATCATCGACGATAAGCATGGTTTCACCTTGATGGTCAGAAGAAGGAGAAAGGTGAAGGGAGCCTGACGATGTACGGCTGTCGGCCTCAGTGTATGGCTCTTTTTCTTCGGTCAGCTTCCCGACATCCTCCTCTATCACCTGCTGGCTCACTGGCAGCACTACGGTGAACGTAGAACCCTTTCCCACAGCAGAGGCAACAGAAATGGTGCCATGATGCAGATCGACAATGTTTTTGACGATGTTGAGACCGATGCCAGTGCCTGGCTTGTTTCCCTCGGCCTGGAAGAAGGGCTCGAAGATACGTTGCTGGTCCTCTTCCTTAATACCGATTCCGTTATCGGCAACAACTATCTGGAAATGGTCTTCGTCGGGACCTGCATGGCAAGACAGACGCACCTCGTCGGTAGTGTATTTATTGGCATTTGTCAGCAGGTTGCTAACCACCTTCGTCACCGCCTCACGGTCGATGATGGCCGTGAACTGTTCATCGGGATACTCCACTGAGAAGCGTTTCCCACCCTGCTCGAAGGTGGGGGCAAAGCGCTCACTGATCGACTTGATCAGTTCATGGATGTTCTGTGGGGCAAAGTGTATCACCAGACTCTGCTGTTCTACCTTACGGAAGTCGAGCAACTGATTGACCAGCTCCAACAACCGATGGGCATTGCGGTTAATCACCCGCAGATCGTCGGTGGGAGAACCTACCTTCATCAGTTTCTCCAAAGGACCTATGATAAGCGACACAGGGGTGCGTATCTCGTGGGCAATCATCGTAAAGAAATTCAGTCGGGCCTCTCTCACCTCCTTCTCCTTCTCCTCGTTCAGCCGCTGCATCTCCAATTGGTGACGATGCTCGGCCCGTTTCAGTCGGGTATGTACATAATACCAGATGATCAGACCGATGAGCAGCAGGTAGAACAGCTTGGCATACCAACTCCACCAGAAGGGAGGATGCACCACAATCTTCAGCGTAGCCTCGTTGGTTGACCAGAGGCCATCGTTGTTGGTGGCCTTCACACGGAAGAGGTAGGTGCCGGCTGGCAGGTTGGTATAAGTGGCGCGGTTCTGATTGCCCACATAGTTCCAGTCGCGGTCGAAACCTTCGAGCATATAGGCATACTGGTTCTTCTCGGGTGAACAGTAACTCAGCGAGGCAAACGAGAATGTCACCATCTGACCATCGCTATAGCCAAGCGTCAGTTCCTTGGTCTGTGACAGGTCGAGGGGGAGCCCTTCATAGGTGTGTTCCTCAAGATTCATGATGCTCATACCAGTAATATAGACTGGTGGCATCACACTGTTTACCTTAATCTGATAAGGATAGAAAGTGTTGAAGCCATTGGTGCTGCCAAAGTAGATACGCCCATCGCTGGCCTTCAGCCCGGCACTTGGCTGGAACTGTTCGCTGACAAGACCGTCATGACGGGTGAATCGCTGTGTCTGAGGCCTACGCAGGTTCTCTGTGCCAGTATCGACTCCCGGTTCATATCTGACGATACCCCGTTCGGTAGAGAGCCACAGGGCTCCATGGTCCTCAATGATTCCCATGACATTACGACTGGGCACCTCAAGACGCATGAGCTCAAAGCGATCGTGCTCTGTATCATAGCGACACAAACCATTCTGGGTACCTATCCATAGCCTTCCACTTTCATCGACCATTACATTGTTGACCTGATCGTCGGGCAAAGAATAGTCGTCACCGTCTTTGTGGCGGTATTGGCGGAACTTCTTGGCAGTGGGGTTATACTGCCACAGGCCGCCCCCCTCGGTCGAGACCCACAGACGACCCTCCCAGTCCTCATCAATGTCGATGACCATGGCATCGGTCTTGCCGATACGTTCGAAATGGTTGGCTAAACGGTTGTAGAAGTTCAGACCTTCCATCGTTCCTACCCAGACGCCACCGCTTATGTCGGTATAGAGGGCATAGCAGCTGGGGTTGTCGAGCGAATGGGGATCCTGAGTCTGCATATACTGGCGCAGGCTGCCCGTCTCGATGTTCAGTACCAACACACCGTTGGTATAGGTACCCACCCACAACTCATCGCCACTGAAACAGAGAGCATGAGCATTCTGGCGGGCCAACACATCCTGATGAGGGTAATCCACAAACCGATGCTCTTTCGGATCATAGCACATCAGTCCACCGTCATCGCTGGCAATCCAGATGCGCCCGTGCTTATCCTCACAGAACCGGGAGATGACATTTCCGCGCAGACCCGTCTCAATGGTAAAAGCCTCGAAGCGCTTTCCTACGGGTGAGATATAATGCGCGCCTCCATAGAAGGTACCCACCCAGAGACCACCCTCCTTATCGCTGGTGATGGCATAGACGAAACGGTCGCTCTGCCGGTTTTGCGGTATCTGCAGATCCTCAAAGAACCGCTTCCATTCACGGGTCTTCGGATTAAAACAGATGACACCGTCGTCGCAACCGATACTGATACAATCATCGGCCCGTTCATAAAGTGTATGGATATGCTGGCCCACCCGTGCCAAGGCAGGGTTGAGCACCTGCTCAAGTCGGCCGTCGCCGTGCATCAGCAGCAGTCCATCTTCCCAAGAACCTATCCAGATGCGCCCGTCGCGGGTCTGGAGCATCCGCAAGCCACCACTGTTGCCGTCATAGCTAATGCCGACCGGTTCAAACTGGTCGTGCAGACGATTCAGTCGTTCGATAGCAGGACCGCCCCAATTGGTGATGGTCCATATCTGGTTGGTATTGTCAATCAGAATCTGTGCAGCAGCATTGTCGGCCGACAGCTTATATTGTCGGGCCTGGCCTGTCTTGATGCCATAGTGCCATACCCCATTCTCCATCGTTGATACCCAGAGGTCACCACTTTTATCTAACGACAGACTGGTTACTGCAGAGCTGATATCCATGGGCAGTCTCGTAAACTGCTGCGATGCCTGCTTCAGTTGGAACACACCTTTCTCTGTACCCACATAGATGGCGTCCTCTGCTGTGAGCAGGGAAGAGATATATTGGTTCATTCCCAATTCAGCAATGCGGTAGGTCTGCACCTGTGTGCCATCGTAGCGGCAAAGGCCGTTGTCGGTACCTAACCAGATAAAGCCGTAGGGATCCTGCACGATATTACGCACGGTATTGGCCGCCAGGCCGTCGTTCATCGTGATGTTACGGTAGCGGTATTCGTCTCTTGCCGAGAGCGGCAAGAGCAACATGACACCGGTAAGCAGTAATACGATTCGTTTCATTGCGTGCAAAAATACACAAAATAATCCGAACTTGCAAGAAGAAGACTCTTCATTTTACATTTTTCACCCAGAACTCATAGGGGTAGTCTTCCAGCTCAGCCTTTGGCTCAGGGTTTTCCTCAGTAGGCATGGGAATCTGGTAGTGCTGCTCGGGGGCACCCATAACGATGAGATACAGGTGCTTCAAAGTCTTGCCTTTGGGTATGGTGAAGCGGGTGGCATTCACATCGCTGTAGATTTCCTCGTCGTCAGTGGTGATGCCGACAAAGCCATAGCGCAGGTTGTCACCACGAAGCCTGAGGTCGAATGACTTTGCCTTCAGGTTCACGTGACTGTCGAGCCTGATGGCATTGAAACCGTATTCCTCTGGATAGTTATCAGGGCGTAGCCACGCCCCACCCATCGTAGGGTTAGGGCGACACTTTGTGTCAAACGTACAGGCATATCGCCTTGTTTCTTTCCTTGCATGCTTGAAATCGAAGTTCACTAGGTGTTGATAACCACGGAACATCTCGTCGCAAAACTGCTGCTGACTGAGACCATACAGCCGCTTATAGGTCATCACTGGGTCTTCCCCAATCCTGCCCTGACGGTAAAGTTCTGCGATTGACTGCCGCCCATGCAGGTCGCTCCACCACTGGATAACATAAGGCGAGTGATAGATGTTCTCCAAGTGCAGGAATGCTTTGTGGGTAAGTGTCTTGAATGCCTCGAAGTGGTAGTTCTCATCGGTTATCCAGTCGGGGTTCACCTGCCAGAGCATCCACTGTGAGGTCATCTCGAAGAAGCCACTGCCACCCCACGCATCGCCTACCGAGTCGGCAGGAATCTGAAGCTGGAAAGAATGACCGAGCTCGTGGGCCATGCAGTTCATCTTCGTGTCCTGAATACGGTTGGGAGCCACCCAGAGGCTACCGATGAAGTTGTCGTAGGTGCCGCCATAGGCAGTGCCGTCGAGTGAGTACATCACCATGACCATCATCTTATACTGGTCGCATTTACTGCCAGGTTTAGAGAAAGCCAACGTATCGCGGAAGAAGGTGTAGAACGACTGCACGCAATCGATGAGGTTATTGAGGTTGAAAGCCATCGGTTTTCCTTCAAGCATCGGAGGATTGCTGACATCCTGTCCGAAGCCGCGCTCCCACATGAAGATGAGGTCGTCGGTCTGCGCTGACCGTTTGAAACTCCACTGCGAAGTGTCGGCCTGCAAATCCATTCCCCGCAGGTCTTCAGGGATATAAATCTTCTTCTGAGCCAGGATGGTACTCAGGCATAAAGAACAAACGGATAGTAAGATAAGTCGCTTCATTTTAATTGCCACTTGGGTAGTTGTTAATCATATAATCCATATACACAGCACGGCTGTTCAACCACTTCTCCATGCGGTTGATCTCCGTCTGATAGTCTTTGTCGATAGGCCATCGCTGGGCATCACGCGCCATGGCCTCAGCACAGGCATCGGCATAACGCTTTGCCTCGGGCCAGAACTCCGCCATGATACGGGGCTTGATCTGCTTCCAGCGCGACTTGACCTCGCTGACAAACTGTCTGTTCTTCCACATGTCGGTGAAGAAACTAGACGTATAGGCGTAGTCGCTGATGTGACGGGCTGGGTCGGTGCCAAGCACCGTCTCGCGATAGTCTTTGAAGAAATAGTGCCCCGTCGTCATCTGTCCCCAGTCGAAGTCGAAACCGGCATCGAAGTCCCATAGGGGGCCAAATGACCATTTGGCATCGTTGCCTTTGTCCTTAAACAAGAAGATGCTGCGAGGAGCAGCCACCTCCACATTATATATAAACTCTTGTATCAGCAGATAGTCGATCATCACGGGAATGTCCATCATTCCGGCCAGTGCGTCGTAGTCATGGCTCTCGACGGTACGCTCGAGTTCGGCGAGGGCAGTGCGGGCAAGAGATGTCACCTCCACTCCTGGCTCAATGGAAGGGCTCTTCACACAGACAGGCAACCCATACACCTCTGACCAGAAATTGTCGTCTGCCCCTGGCGAGTTTTCAGGACCGTCGTCCACATCGAGTGCCAACAGCAATCCTTCCTGCTTGTCGATATTCACACGGTTCTTACCCTGTTCCACCTGTTCCGTCAGTTGATAAAGGCCCTTGTAGTCGCCATTAATCGTCAACTCCACATAGCGTGTATGGTTAGGAAAGGGAATACCGAGCCGCTCACCCATTTCGAACACGAAGGTGTTCATCAAGTGTGTCGGATCACGGTAGTTGGCCAACAACACCCAATCCTTATCGGCTGCCAGTCCGAGTATCTCGGCCTTCTCGTCGAGTTTGAGGCGGTAAGGCTTCTTCGGATACCACTCCCATGTCGAGTTACCGCGCCCACGGATACGACCCCGACCCTCATAGTTCCAGACGGCAGTGTCGGACTCAATCTTAATGGTACAGGCGAGATAGTCGGCCTTGTCTTTGCTCGTCACTGCCCTATTACCATCTACAGTAATATCCATCTGCGCCACTCCATATCTGGCGGGATAGGTCTTCACAATGGGAGTTGCCGGTGCTTCTCCTGTTGTATCGGTCTGCTCATCAGGTGCCGATGGGGCGACAGGTGTGACGGGTTTCGTCTCGGGCAAGTCTCCTTCCGAGGAACACCCTGCTATCAACAGGACAGCCAGACCGAAAAGTAGTAGTTTCTTCATTCCCTTTCTGTTTAAGTCAGGGGCAGGCACCGAAGTGTCCTGCCCCCTCCTCTAATACTAACCAAATTAACCTAAAAAACGCGGTTAGAACTGCAGATTCAGCGTGATGACAGCCTTGTACTGCTTACCGCCCTTGGTATAGACCAGTACGGGCTTTATCACATACTTCTCGCCAGCCTTGCTCACACCGTAGCGGTGACCATAGCTGAGTACGAAATTGTCCTTGTCATACTCGAAATAGACGGGAGCCGTATCGCCCCAGTTGTCAACTTTACCCTCGGCACTGCACCAGAAACCGACATTTGCCGTGTAGTTATAGGCGATGGTTCCGTCGGGCTGCAACAGTCCGAGTGCCACCTTACCCTCTGCAGGCTCTGCCGTTGATCCGGCGGCGATGGGCAATGTGCTGCCAGCCAGAGTGGCGGGCTGCATGGCAAAGGCTGTAGCTATCTGCTCCAGCGCACCATTGGTGGCAAAGTCGAGACGGCCCAGTTCATAGATGTCCTGAGAGGCATCACACGTCAGGTCATAGCTCAGTTCAACATTCTTTGGCTCGGCATTCTCATCGATATTGATATGTCCGCTGACGTTCGTGCCGCTAAAGCTAACCTCGTACGGCCACTGCTCATCGTCGCTCTCGTCATCGTTCCACGGGTGGCGGTTGTAGGTGTCGGGTGTGGCCACAACGAGCAAGTATAGTTTATCTGTACCGGCAGGTACGGTAATTTCTGCCTCACCCTCGGCACCCTTCGTCAGTTTGCCGTACTCGATGGCCTTGCCGTCCTTGATGGCTACAAAGCCGAAGCGGTAGTTGGCCGTCTTATTCGACTGACTGTTGTAATTCCTCACATTCTTTACCACCTGGTTGTCACCGTTTTTCATCTCACCGGGGTCGTCGGCAGCAAGTGCTGACCCTGGTGCCAAAGCAGCCAGTGAAGCCTTCACGGTAGTACCAGCGGCAGGCACATTCAGCTGGATGGCATTGAAGCCTGTTGTTCCAGGACAGGCGGAATAGGCAGGACGGAACTTGCCGTCAACCTCGAACACCTGTGTCTTGAAAGCCTTCGCATTGTCGTCAGCATACTTCTGGATGTCGCCGAAATCGTAGGTCAATACCTTCTGGGCATATTCTGCGTAATCGTCGTAGAATGTCTGCAGGTCGTTGTTGCAGAACAGTCGCATATAGGTCTGCAGAGGGTCCTCAGGGAATTTAGACTCATTCCAGATGCGGCCATAGGCCTTGACTCCGTACTTCTGTGTGAAGTAGAACTGGAAATAGACACTGGCATAGCGCATCCACTCGTGGTTGAAGTGGCGGTGGAAGTTCTGCTGCCAGGCATAGAAGCTGTCGCTGAAGGTCACTTCAGGATAGTCCTGGAACGACTGCCACTGAGCGCACTGCTCCCAATAGGCGCAGCCGCCCTGTCCGTTGGGGCCAAAGCCGTAGCGGAAGCCACAGTCCATACCGTAGCTGGTCTCCTGACCTTCGCCCGTCAACAGTTTGTCGCACGACACCTGATATTGGAACGAGTGGCCGATCTCATGGGCAATTACTGAGCCAACAGGCTTACAGGTGGAAGGTGTCACCCAAAGGGCACCGATCTTATTGTCATAGCCAGAGCCTGTGGCCACCCACCATTCGGGTGTCGGGTCAAGCAGATAGATCTCCATCTTATAGGTGTCGAGCATACTCTTTCCTTCGCCCGTCACCACCATACCGAGTTTGGTGATATTCGTGGTATAGAACTGCTCTGCTTTCTGCAGCAGGTCGTCCACATCCACACGGTCGCCCTCAGCCAGTGATGTAGAATTGGGATCGTCGCCGAAATAGGCATCCCAGAACACGAAGAAGTGTTCGCTCTGCTTGGAGCGGAACCACGACCACTTGGCATCACTGCGAAGCATGTCGATATTACTGAACTCAGCCGGTTTGTAGTACTTGTCGAAGTCCTTTACCTGACTCTGATCCATAATCTCGACAGACGAGGGAGCCTGAGTCACCTCCAGACTGGTACTGGCTGTACCGCTGGTTACCTTGATCACAGCTACACGGGGTGACTTCGTGGTGTTCTTCGTCATCTCGAACGAGAGTTTCTCGCTGGCACCGCCTGTGCCCTTTCCACTCACAAGCTTCAGCCAGTCGCTGCCATTCTCGATGGTGGCCGTCCAGATGGTGCGTGATGAGACCGTCAGGCTGTAGAAGGTGACGTCATACTCCACATGGACTGATGTCTCCGAGAGTGTCGGAGCCGTGGCAGCCGACTCTCCATCATCACTGCTGCTGCAAGCGGCGAAGTTCGCCGTTGCAAGCAGCAGGAAGAGATATTTAAAGATGTTTTTTGTCATCATTCTGTTTGTTTATCTGGCAGCAGCGGCGGCCGTAATGTCGATAGTGATGTTAAAGGTAGCAGTGATGCCGTCCTTCTCTACGATCATCTTCGTCACGATAGTCTGACCATTGGGGTTACAGTTCTCAGGATGGTTGCCTGAATAGAATGCCAGGCTCTCCTCACTGATGCCGAGGTTCAGATAGACAATAGCCTCCTCGCCCCAAACGACACGCTGTCCTTCGCTACCAAGCCAGTAGCCGGGAGCATCGGCAGTGTAAGAGGCATTACCCTCCTCGTCAGCGTCGGCACCAACCTCACCGACCCACATGTTCATCTCACCGCTCTTCAGGGCAGAGAAAATCTGATAGGTGGTCATCTTGAAGCACTGGCGCAAGTCTTCTTTCACGTCAAACTCATCGGTAGCACCCCAGTCGGCATCAAAAGGCTTCGTCAGGGTAATATCTTTCTCGATGGAAGCTGGCTCGCCCTCAGGAGCGGTCTCAGGATCCTCGTAGGCAGAGATAATGACGGTGATGGTGTTCTCTACAATCTTATTGTCGTACATGGCGCTGAAGTTGATGGTAACGGTAGAGCCTGCAGTCATCTGACCTGGCATCTGACCAATCAGTATCTGACCTTCCTGGAAGGTAGCGAAGACACTGGCATCATCGCCCCAAGCACCAGAGAAGCCTTCCTTATCGTACCAGAAGCCCGGTGCATCGGCACTGTACTCCTGAGCGTAAGAACCGTCGGCATTGGTGCAAACCCATGCTACATCAGCCCATGAGCCTGCTCCGAGAGCAGAGAGAGCAGCATCGGCATCGAAGCCCTCAACAGCAACGGTAGCGTAAGTATCGTTAGGAGCAGTCTCGAGCGTCAGTTTGTTGGAAGCGACAACCGTGGCCTTCACCTCGCCTCGCTCACGACCAATGGCCGTGATGACGATGGCTACACGCTTGTCCTGATACTTCAGGGCCTCGATGAACTTCACCTCCTGATCAGCTACGAGGTGGCCGGGATACTGACCTATGTGGAAGATGCCTTCACCACCTTCAGTGTATTCGAACTCTGCGAAGACCATGGCCTCGTCGCCCCAGTTCTTCACGTTGCCGTCCTTGTCCCACCAGTGACCCCAGTAGGCACCAGAGTTGGAGGAGGTCATATTGTCGGCATGGGTAGAGCCCTCGATAGCAAAGCCTGTCACGTCTGCACCGCCGTCTCCGTTGAGCGCTGTTCCTAAGGCATCCTTTGAGATACCGAACTCGCTGGCAATCTTGTCCATATCAATCTTCACGTCGCCACCGTCATAGGAGTTGCCACTGATGAAAAACTCTACGGTATAGTTCAGGATCAGGTCGGCATCGATGCGCTCACGCTGCTGTCGCTTGATCTCCTCCTGACGCTCCATCTCGGCAATCTCATCATCCGTCAGGGTGTGAGGTCCCCAGAAATCTTTGTTGTCCCCGCAGCTGCTGAAGAAGGCCGAAGAGCCGGCAATCAGCAGTCCGCTCAGGATATATGATAACTTTTTCATATCTTTTACTTTTTACTTTTTTACTTTTTTACCTTTCAATCAGTTCGCACCAGAATATCCTGGATTCTGTTTCAGGGAGATATTGGCCTTCATCGCCTCGTTGGGGATAGAGAAGATGGTGTAGGTGGTCTCCGAGGTGGCATCCTTGCAGAACCACGACTTACCGTTCCATACGCTACGCCCGTCCTTCATCTTGAAGCGGATCAGGTCCTGACGACGGTGCAGCTCACAGCAGAACTCCCATCCGAGGTCGTCAAGCAGACCGCCCAGTTCGATGTCGGAACCACCCTCGAAGGTCGTCACGTGGGTTGACCAGTCGGTGTAGCCGGAGGTGGCATCCTCGGGCACGGTGTATTCATCGTGACCATACTGATAGACAGAACCACCTTCGAGGTCGGCCACCGTACGGGTAGCCTTAGCCACGTTAGAGCCGAAAGCGCGCTGGCGAACCTGAGTGACGAGCTGTGCGGCTGTCTCCTTATCGCGACCTAAGCGGAGCAGGCACTCGGCCTTCATCATCAGTGCGTCGGCATAGCGGAACACGGCGAAGTCGTCGGAGGTCGTACCGTCGTCGGTGCCGCCCACAATCTCATACTTGTGCAGGCGATAGCCCTCCTGCTGGTAGGCACCGGGCTTGTCGATGGAGTGTACGTTCAGGTTGTAGGTCAGGATACCCGTACCTGTCCAGTCGTCAGCCTCGAACATGATGGGGTTGTCCTTGTCGCCATTGGGGATATAGGTATCACCCTGCTTCAGGGCCTTATACTGTGGACCGCCAGCCCAGGTGTCGGCCAGACGACCGTCGGCTGCATCGTAGGTGCGGATCCACTGGGGGATACCACAGCTGCCGTTATAGCCGGGAGCGGTAGAGCCGTAGGCCTCGATACCCGACTGCGGGAAACAGTAGCTCTGCAGACCGAACTGCACGGTATGGGTACGGTCGCCAGGGATGACGAAGATAATCTCGGGATTGCCCGTGAGGTCCTCCTTGAAACAGTCCTTGTAGTTGGCGGCGAGGCTGTACTTGCCGCTGTTGATGATGCTCTCCACCTCGGCCAGACATTTCTCGTAGCCGTCGTTATCGCTGGTGCCCAGATAGACGTTCTTGTTCAGATAGAGCTTGGCGAGGGCCATCGAGCAGGCGTACTTGTTGCCATAGCCGTACATATCGTCATCGCCGATACCGGCCTTGGCCTCTGTGAACTCCGTGACGAGGAAGTTGTACATCTCCTCGGGGGTCACCTGCTGCGGCAGATAGCCGGGCTCCACATTCTGCGTGGTCTGCAGGGGCACGTTGCGGAACATATCAAAGAGGTGATAGTAGAACATCGCGCGGAAGAAGCGGGCGTGGGCCAGGCTCTGCTGTGTAGAGGGGTTGGCCGGGTCGATGGCGTCGATCACCTTGTTGGCATAGCCGATGCCGCGATAGGCAATCTGCCAGGGGTTGTAGATCTGATCCACAGAGGGGCCCCAGTTGTGCTTGTGCAGGTTGATATAGGCATCACCCCAGCCCACACCGACGCGGGCAGGCACCATATACTGGTCTGTCGATTCCTCAAGCAGGTGATACATGCCGAACCAGTCCTCCACCAAGTAGCGGTACTGAGCGGTGGCAGCGCCGAGCAGCAGAGAGAGGTCGGTCTCGTTGGAGAGGTCGATGTTCGACTCATTGAGGTCGCTGTATAGCGTCTCCTCAAGATCCGTACAGGATGAAAGGCTGATGCTTCCTGCTGCAAAGGCAATCAGTACCTTGTTGAATATCTTTTTCATATTGCTGTCTCGTTTTTAGAAGTTAAGTGAAAGTCCGACGGTATAGCTACGGGTGGTAGGATACTTGTCGCGGTAGTCCAGACCAGGTGTCATGAAGTTGTTGTCAACCTCAGGATCCAGCCCCGTGTAGCCCGTGATGCAGAAGAGGTTGGTGGCGTTGGCATAGATGCGGGCCTTCTTGATATACTTGCTCAGGGCGCCCTTGGTGGTATAGGTGTAGCCCAGCGTGATGTTGCTCAGTTTCAGGAAGTCGCCGTTCTCTAAGTGGTCGCTCCAGATGCCCTGTCCCATCGAGGTCGAGAGAGCCACCATCTTCTGACTGCCTGTCTCGGGGTCGATATACGGGGTGCCGTCGGTATTGATGGCGGGG
>Ga0129306_1002392_pt1 | contig 16793 bp, 6 predicted proteins | sample P827metagenome_FD_94438 | JGI IMG/M metagenome (GOLD analysis project Ga0129306, IMG submission 94438) | Capybara group fecal microbial communities from Wisconsin, USA - P827 metagenome | ecosystem: Host-associated > Mammals > Digestive system > Large intestine > Fecal | place: USA: Wisconsin... | reverse complement strand
TATGAGAAGAGCAGCAAACCATGTGCCAGGTGAAAGCCACAACCATACAAGAATTGGTAAGAATACTGTTGAAAGAGTCATCAACACTTCTATAATCACGATTTCTCTGGAAACCTGCTCTGTGATTTTTCTTCTCTGCTCAGAAGCATCAATAATGATAGTGGCCACGGCAGACAAACATACTGCTATCGCAATGAAAAGAGAAATTGACTTCATCATATACCCTGCAATAATAGCAACGCCCAAAACTACTATGTTGCTTACTACTAAAAGTAAAGATCGCCAGAAAGAATTACCAATTTTCAAGCTATGTTGATTTCGAGCCTCCTTTACGATTTCTTTTAGGTCACTCATGAGTGTGGTCTCTATAGGATGGGTGACAATAGTACGTACATTGGAATTTGAAAATGCAAGTTTCTTATCCTCAGGCATATCCACCTGATCAATGGCATATGCAAGAATAGGACGGCGATGGTTAAAACCATGGCTTAGTTCTTTATTACATCTATCATTACTATAGCAGCTCTTACTGCCAATGTACAAGAAAGCGTAGCTATTATTGACAGCATCTTCCAATAACATATCGTTGCTTGTGACAAAAGAAATACCGTTTCGTTTCAATTCTGCCTTAATGCGACTAACAACTGCTTCATCACTATTATCGTAACACAAGAAAATGTCTTTCTGATTATTTGACCGCTTATGATTAGATAAAGCAGACCTGCCTATTGCAATTGACGATTCTGCTTTATAAATAAGAACCAATAATGCTATGAGAAGTGCCCAGCTACCGCCAAACCACAGTAATCCAACTATCAAAGATTCCGAGCGTACACCAAACCATGTACTTACAGGAATCATTATAATCATGGCTAGCCCCAAAATATATCGGCACACTGTTGCGAATTTCCCTATAGGAGTCTTAAAGAAGAAGTTTTCAGCAGTCGAAAATATGTAAGCAAAGAATATACACACAGCAGCAATGAATACGCTTATTCCTAAGATGATTGAATGTTGTTTCCATCCCACCCAGATGGAAAATGCTATTCCAATGATTGGATACACGAACATGAAGAACACTTCGAACCAGTCGTTATCCTTTATTGCCATCTCGTCAAGTTCATATTCGTTAAATGGATGCATCTCGCGGTTCAGCAGGTCACAAATCTTCTGTATGAGTTTACTGCTTACAAGGTGGTGGTCACTACTAATGATATTATTGTTGTAGGTAGTAAAACTGATGTTTTCTGGCAATTTGGCATCATCTGCTTGATATACCACTATATTCTGAGTGGGAATATTGTTGAAAGCATACACTAACTCTTTAACAGCAAATGGTGACCGATAACTGTTATGAGTTGCTATGAACACAATGACTCGACTATTATTTATGTCAGCCACATTTTGAGAAGGGTCTTTTTCTCCTCCCTCAAGATGGCTTGTACAATAGCTTATTCCTTGTTCATCAAGAACACTGCACAGTCCTTTCACAAAAGGAACATCCTTTTTGCTATGACAAATATAAACGTCTTTTTTTGCCATACTTATTTTCTAATTCATAAAAGAAGCAAATATTTACTGGCTAATCTTGAACCCTAGTTTCATTATTAACTTCAGTGTACCTATAGAAGTATTGCGGTCATACTCCTTCTCCTCTTCAGGAAGATCCTCGTATGGCACAAGACACGGATGCGTTTTAAGTTCATCGTTGCGCTGTTCGCCATACGTCCAACCTTGTTTGATTCGAGTCTCGGCCCATACCTCATGTACGTTCTTCGACATCTCCTCCACTAACTGTTCTAACTCTTCTGGCAGCACGACATCTGTAGTGTCAATAGGCTGCGGTGTGTACTTTGTTTTGTCCATCGTGTTATTTTTTTTATTAAAAATAGACCCCAATTAAAAGGAAAAACTATCATTTCTAAACAAATTTGTTCTTCTTTTACTATATACCAAGCAATTCACGAACATTTTCCATCGGCTCATAGTCGGCATCATGAGGAATACCGTTGCTTAATAGCTCATTATAGAGGCCATTAGCCCATTGGTAGCCAATATCCTCACGTCCACACTCTATATAGCAACGAGCTATGAAATATTTGCAGTTAAACAACATGGTTACCCATGAGAAGTATATAGATTGTGGTGCATTGTCCAAATAGGTTCGAATTGTTGTTTGCATAGTGTCAAAATCCATCAGTGCATCATTATAATTATGCAAATACAGATGACATCTACCTATGATGTCAAGCGCATTTAGATAACTTGATACCATTGTCAATTGAGTTGGGTCGTTCTCTAGTATTTCTTTTATCCCGTCATGATAAATATTAAGCGGTTTTAGGGCTTCCTCGTATTTACAAATACTAAAAAGACAGCGGCCAAGAGAATGATTCGCAAATAGGTATCGTTTTCTTATTCGGATAGAATTCGGATAAATATTTTGTGCATAGGAACAGTAATGAACTGCTAACAGGTTCGCATTAATAGCCTTTTCTATTTCACCATTTTCAAAATAAAAAGATCCAGCAAGATTATGACCAAGGGCGCATTCGTCAAAATAATGTTCATTTTGTTGTGAACTAGCTATAGAACTATATAAACATAAGCAATCGTGTTGCATCCGCAATGCCATGTCTCTATAATTCTGAACAAGTAGTTTTAACAGGAACTCCATGAAGGTAAGCATGGCATTATACTTGAAAAAGAAAGAAGGTCCAATTGGGCTGATTTCTATTTCCCAATCTGATTCATTATAAGGAATTATTGTATCGTATCGCTTGATGGCATTGGGTAATTCTTGTTTCCAAAACTCATATCGAGGATGATATGAAGGACAGGAAACAGATGCATATATATCCCCTAAAACATGCAGAAATTCGTCAAGCCAAGACTTAGTCCATTTGTTCTTTTGGAATTTGGGATCAAATAATTCTTCAATATATGGGTAGTCTTGATCTTCAGAGCGTTCATACAAATCATTAATAATATTAGCATACTCCATGGAAAGATCTTGTTGCACAGGCATGTCGTCCTCTTCAGAATCTCGACTTGTCATATCTTCTCTTAACAGTTGTGCTTTTTGTTTATAATGGTTAGACATTTCCTTATTATATTCATTATCATAAATAAAGGCAAGTCTATCATAAATCATCGGAAGAAAGAATTCACTGACGTACAAACCTTCCGTATTTCTTTCTAGAACTGGCTCATAAAACAAAAACAACTGTTTTGCTTGCTTGAATAGGCCTTGCTTATACAATTGGTTTCCTAGTGTAAATAGTATTCTTTCAGCAGTAAAACGATCATAGTAATCTTTATGCCACTTTTCTGTCATCTGAGTAAGTTCGTTCAAGTAATCTGGATTAGTCCTTAAGTAATCGATAAGGATGTTTGTTGCTTGTTGGATATTTTCTGCAAGGCGGCATTCAAAAGTATAATAATGAACAGCATCCATATACTCTTGCTGAGCAAGTATGGCATAAAGCATTCCCATCTTAACACGAATCATATCGTCCTCTGGAAGTTCCATGCACAATTGCAATAATCGATTATAAATAACACGACTTTCTTCTTTATACTTGTCTTTGATAGCATTAACAAACAATTGGTGGGCTAATTGCCATTGGTTTTCAGTTCCAATTATCAAATACGGTCTAATCCATCGATGTAGCACAGCAAAGTCAAGATTCGACCACCTGTCTCCCATTAATTTCTCAAGATCTTTTTCCCTCAAACCTGAGCCAGAGAATGCAAGAAGTTGAAGTACTTCTGTCGAAAAATCACGTCCAATGTACGTTTCAGCTTTGTTGACAAAAAAGAGTAAAGCATCACCTGGTGAACAGGGTACTTGATGGACAAGATCACACATATAGTTATGTATACGCTTTTCTTTATCATCTTCTTGCAGAAGTTCTATATTCTGGAAGTCTGTAATATCTAGCGAAGTAAATACATGAACCATTAGCTTCAACCATAGGGGTGAGGTATAGGCATAATGACCATTATCCTTTTTACGTTTGACAATTGCATCAACAACTGTATTATGAAGTTCTTTCCCGCTATGATTATTCCTAATGTATTCCAAGGCTTCTTCGATAGAAAAATTCGGCAATTCCTTTTTGGGGAAAGATGCAAACGTACTATTTGTCATGAACATATCTGAGATTGTAGTAATAACAAAGTGGACATTTAGCGATTTAAGCCACTGCATAGAATGTAGTAACGATGAAAATTCAAATCGATCGTATGCATCAATTAATATTAGAATTGGTTTCTTATTTTGTTCTTTATATCTCGAAGAATAATTAAGAAGTCTTTCCAGAATAATTTGTTCGTAAGACATTTCCTCCTTGATGTAACTCTCCGAATATCCTCCTTTACCAAGTATACCTGTAAAATCTGAAAAATCAGTACGAGAGAATTGGTTACTATAATTTTTCTCGACAATCTCATAGTCAACACCTATCAAATTTGCAATTCGATAAGCCAGAGATTCTATAAGATTTAGCATAGATGATGATTTACTGCTGGCAGCAGCCGAATAGAACAAAACTTCAAATTGATTATTATTTACCAAATGATGATATAGCTGACATAAGAATGTACTTTTACCTTGACCTGATGGGGCGTGGAGAATAACACCCCCATTTTTTTTTTGCAGTAAATGTTCTATTTCTTCTATCTCATCATGACGCACGATTGTGTTATGAGACGTTCTTTCAATGAACAAATCTTGATAGTAATTTTCTCTCTCTATTTCATTGTTGAATGACAACTCTGTTTGTATATCCTGTTGGATTGCATCAAACAACCCTTTATATAAAGAATTATAAAATGACTCATCAGGAACGAACCGTTTTTCCTGCCAGTCGCCTCCATAATTTACAACATGTGATGCCTTGCCTCTCTCAGAAAAAAAAGATTTTATACGATTTTGAAAATGCTCTAAATCCTTTTCGTGATCTTGGTCTATATAAATAGAACGCATGCTGTCTGGGATATTGGAATATACTAATTCATCTCGCTGACAGAGAAAACATCTGTTTAGATCAAGATTCTTCTGAACAAGAGCGTGATAGGTCTCCAATGCCGTTACACTTAGTTTGTCTGTAGAAAAGAATTGTCTACAATGATTCAGATTATCTTCTAAGAAACAACTATACAGCAATTCTTCATCTGGAGTCCAGCCATAACGTTTTCCTAACAACCCAACAAAGTATGGATGACATCTGTCAATTTCAGACATGCAAACTTTGAGAATCTTTTCGTTTCTCTTATTTGTGTTGTCAACGTCAATAGTGTTAATACCCCACCGTAAATCGACAAAATAGATGTCCACATTCATTTCAACGAAATCGGCACGAAGTTGGTTAAGAATTTCGTTATTGATTATGTCACGCTCCACTTCCATATCGATGAAAGTACTACTTACGAAAATGCAAATTGAATGTTTTTTAACTAAATGTGCCATGCTATTCTTTTTTAATGTTGTATTATATCTTAAATCCTTTATCTATTGAATCTTTGTCAACAAGCGCTAATACTTTCATCTTCGCCACCTTATGCATCTTCACGCAGAAGTATATAAGGACGAAGAAACTTAGTCCTCCAATTACAGGACTCACAATTCCACTCATTGCAAGAGCATCGTATGTTCCATGCGCCAGAACTGGCACCAGAAGGACACATGCAGCAGTCTTTGGAGAATGATCCACGAAATGGTAAACCGAATAATAATACCCCATCAATATCGCAAAAGCATAATGTCCCGGCACCGCCAACAGCGCACGGACTATGGCTGTAGAAAACCAATTCTCGTCGCCAAACACATACATAATGTTCTCCATTGAAGCGAATCCTAATCCCACACATACCGCATACACGATACCATCAAAGTGCTCGTCAAAGTATGGATTCTTCCGTAACACCATCCACAATGCAAACAATTTGAATGCCTCTTCTGGCAAAGCAGCCACTACAAAGGCCATCGTAGTCGTGCCGAAGAGACTCGTCGGCTTACCACCTTCACCAAATAGTGCGGTCTCTATCCCTGATTCTAACATAGCAACTGGAATAATAATAGCCACACCCCAAAGAACAGCCTTGGTCAACCACGCAGTCGGTTCTTTCTGTGTATCTTTCTTCCATATATACAACCAAAGTAAGATGGCTGGAAGAAGAGCTGCTGCTAATAAAATAATCAAATCCATAATTCAATCATCTATTCTAAGTAAAACCTTTTACGCTCTTCAGAAGTCAATTGACGGTTCTTTAATCTTTCCCGATTATCGTCTATAAGCTCTTGAATGGGTGGAAACTTCCAGACATCAGCAGAATCATCAGAAAAGTTTGAGATAATATGACAGCCGTCTGTGGTGAAAGACGAGCCAGATTTGAATTCGTTGTCTATCACAAATAGGCAAATTCCTGTTGAGACATCCCAAACCCTTATAGTATTATCAGGTGATGTAGATACGACGTGTTTGCCGTCTGGACTAAATGATACATCCATGACGGCAGTTGTATGCCCTTTCAAAACATGTATGCATTCGAGTGTGTTTGCATCCCAGATTCTTACTGTTTTATCTAATGATGCAGATGCAATATACTTGTCATCGGGGCTAAAGACTACACAACAGATGTCATCTATATGTCCATACCCTTTACGCAAAATAGTTTTTGAGCCCTTTTCCATCACGCATATTTCGCTATACCCATCTACCCCGGCAATCAATGTTCTGTCGCTATTTTCTGGGGAACTTTTAAAACAAGACGCGTCATGTAGTGACACAGATTCTGGTTCATCACCGAATATTTCCCATATTCGAATAGTCGCATCATCTGATGAAGAGATAACGAGTTGGCCTCCTTGATGGAATAACACAGTGTTAACTCGGTCAGTATGACCTTTCAGCACGCAAACACATTGTCCCTCTTCCGTTTCCCAAAAACGTATTGTCCCATCTAAAGAACCAGACACTAGAAATAGACCGTCTGGACTAAAGACTGTTGATGTGACAAATCTATTGTGCCCCTTTAAAACCCTTTTACATTTCCATGTGTTTGTATCCCATATGCATATAGTGTTGTCTTCCGATCCAGAGGCAAGCATCCCGCCATCAAGATTAAAAGAAACAGTAGTTACAATGTCCGTATGGCCTTCAAGTTTGTGAATTAACTTCCCACTAACGGCACTCCATATGCGCACATACTTATCGTAGGAAGCAGCAGCGATGCAACTGTCGTCGGGGCTATACACCACAGAAAGCACAAATTTGCCATCATCACGCATGACTTTCTTGCATTCCTCCTTAATGATGTCCCATATTCGAACAGTCCCATCGTTTGATGCTGTAACTAAAGAGGAACCATCATGGCTAAATGATATAGATCTTATAACGCTTTCATGTCCCTTCAGTACGCATTGATGACAATTCTTGTTTAGATTCCAAATATAGATGGAACAATCTTCATCTACTGCATAAGAATATGCAATGTACTGGCCATCAGGAGAAATAGAGACTGCGAACAGTGGCATTTTCTTTATTGGCAGTTCTTTCACGGTTTGTCCTATTTTGATATCCCACAGGCGTATTGTACCATCAAAGGAAGCAGATGCGATGACGCGGCCATCAGGACTTAGTGCTATAAACGTAACCTTATCTGTATGCCCCCTAAGAATAGCTGTATTACTTTGCGAGGCTTTTCTTAATGCGATTTCTGCTTCTGTAACGTATGGCCTTTCGGGGTTATTAATATCCTTTGGCAAAGCCTCTAAAGCTAAAAGTCTTGCAGTATAAGAATCACCTTCGTCAACCAGATCATTTGCTTTTTCTGCTAGGAATCTACTTTGACTTATCATCAGTCTATCCCTCTGCTCTCGTTGTTTTCTTTCTTCCTCAGCCTTCTCTTTCTCGTACCGATTCCACAAAGAGTCAAAACCCACACCGAGCATACCAGCAACAACCTTTACAAAGGCTGCATCTCTTCCTTTCTTACTAACATCACCTCCAAGGCGTTCTTTATCCTTAGGAAGTTCTCGCAATGCAGGAGGGAAGAACTCTGATGGGGAGTTACCCTCGACGATAAAGGGAAATATACGCCCCGTTCTGCCAAGGGCAATAAAAGTTTCCACTTCCTGGTTAACCCAAGGTGACTTTGCAGCCTGTGGAGAACAAATCACAATTAGATTCTGTGAGTTTACAAGAGCCTGTTTGATTTGCTCAGGCAGATTGCCTGCACTGAGTTCATCTATATCGCGAAACACAGGCCGTAACTCTTGTGGTACGTCTGTACGTCCATTAAAGGATGCGGGCAAATGGTAGTGCTCCAACTCATGCTGCAACCACGTTGCCCATTCCACGTCTTCGCTCTTGTAGCTAATGAATGCGAAATATTCTTTATTTGATTCCATTGTCTATATGACATTTTAATTTTCTAAACTAACAATTATTCTGTATTATTTGTTAAAAATCTGGAAGTGCATCTTTTAGATCCTTGGTATTTATTAAGACAAACCGCGAACAGGTGCTAGGACAGCAGCCAAGAGACACAAAATTAATCTTGGTTTTTTCAAACCCTTTTTTTTCTGCATACATATAAGCCTTGTTGATAGAATCAAGATAGCCTCTTATCCTATTGTAGCTTTGAGCATGATTGACATAACTCTTAATTAATGTTATCACGAGACTGGTTGATGGCATGATGTTCGTCTGATACCACAATTCAGGCAAAACGAGTGGAGGGCATACTTTTGTATTAGCCAGCTGCTTACAAAAGTGGCTCTCTATTCTTTTAATCTCATTTGTCGGGAAACGATAGTTGTCAGAATTGACCATTCGACGTAATAAAAGAATATACTTGTGAGGTAAAGATTGTGACAACGCTTCAGAAGAAGCGATAACAGATCCATGGCAATTTTCCGGGCCTCCCAGCATTCGATATGACAGTTTTGCAGGTTGCTTCGTCTTTTCTGCATAAGCTTTTGCCTTTGATAACATATCGATAAGCGTAGCTGCCTCATTGGAACCCTCTAAATTATGGGTATATATAAAGGTATAGTTTGTGATTAGAGCCTTAACCATCACTGACTGAGGACGCCACCCTGTTTCAGCCCAAATTGCTGGTATCAAGGAAATGTCTGTATATCTCAAAGGAGGCTGTTCTATTAAATATTCAGCATAGTAAGATTCTACATTCTTAAAACCAGCGACCAGCTTTGAACTTGGTTTTTCACTCATCGCAGTAAGTGTTTTCCAACGTTCCAATAGTGGTTGGTAGATAGCAGCAGAAAGATTCTTAATAGGTAATAAAAATAGAGTTTTGACTTCTGTCTTAAATTTTCCTAGTGCAGCATAGCGCACTTTAACTTTCTCTGAATTCTGTATACTGGCAATAGCAATGCTCGTAGTTAGGCTTTGCAACATTGCAGTAACATAATCATAATATAAGCTGTTCTCATCCTCTAATGTTATGTAGGCTCTTATCAGTGCAAGGAAAATATCTTCAGAAGGGAGCCAGCCTGCACGTATCCACAGAAGAGGTAGATGGTTCATCTGTCGGAACTTAACATCGCCCCTATATATGTTATTTGTATAATTAACCTCCTGCTTTTCAATTAGTTTCCTAGTCTCGCTGTCAATAGTCTCTTTAGTAAGATGATGTTTTCTAAGGGTCATCAGACTACAAGGGTATGCATCATCTAAATTGCTAATAGAAAACTTTATGCGGTCTTTTATAGTACCCCTGTCAGAACTAAACTTCTCTTCCAATAGCGTATTTACATATTCACTTTTAAGTGATACGTGACACCAGTCCTCAAATTCAGAAGGGGCTTTTTCTATAAGCAAATGACCGCACCTAAGCCGATTAAGCTCTGCATAGGCAAATACTTGCGCCTCTGTCTTACGAACAGCGTTGAGGGTAGATTTGTTATGAACAAGTTTCTCTGAGAGCCGATGAATACAATTTATTAATACTGGCACAGCATCGTCAATATTGGTACAATTAACAGTATACATCTGACGCAAAAAACTATTGTAGGCATTGATGTCGTAACGAGGCAACTGCTTAGCAAGAAATGATATCACTGCTGCGCTTAACTGGGGATTAGAATGTGTTTTCAAAGCCATAAAGAGCAAAGGTATAAATTCTTTTTGAATTCTAATTAGCCTTTTATTGTCTTCATTTATATACACTGATTTTCGAATCTGTGGCGTTGATGACTGATAGATTTGGGGTATTCTTTCAAATAATTTTTCTTCAGCCAGTAAATTCATAAGCATAGGAATCTGCTGTTCATATTTTTCAGCAATGCCATTGACGATCTCTTGGGTCTTTAATGGGTTAATCGTTTTGTGGTTATTTGTGATAAGGGTAAAAAGCGTCTCCGCATGAACGTTATCGGGATTTTCGTAAAATGTCAGAAATAAATATTCACGTTCTTTAAAGCGCAACGCCTTATCAGCATCACCGCCCAAAATAATGTAGCGGAAAACATCTGTAATCAGTTCACGAGCATTCTCCTTGTCAGACCTAGTCAGGAAGTTGGCAATGCGGTGCAGATATAAGTCGGCAGTGTGCTCGTCAGCCTCTCCGCCGTCATTGACAAAGCTTTTTGTTTCTCTGACCAGTTCGTCAATGTTGTGTACTTTGGCCGAGAGTCGTGCTAACATCATGGGTTGCGGGGTAATACGTGGATCCTCTTCCCTCTTTCTCCGTAGTTCTGTAAGCAATTTATTGAAGTCTTTGACACTCGACACAGCCTGAACCAGTGCACTGAAGGTATAAGAGGAAGGGTGGTGCTTGCCAATACTACCAAAGTATAGGTTATAGTAGCCCATCATGGCCTCAAAAAGACCAGCATCTTTTATTCTTTTACCTTTGATATAATGATAGATGATTGCATTAAATTCTGTTGTAGCAGAATTCTCGTTTGTCCATTTGAGTTGTGATAAGGCAGTATTTATTTCAAAGATCCCTTGAAGATAATTTCTTGTAACATTTTTGTTATGAGAAAGTACAGATAATGGTTCCAAACTCAGGGGGTATTGATTAAGATATTTTCCTAAACGTTCTCTAATAGCCTCACTAGTTTGGCTATCGTATGGGATGATGGTTTCTTGAGCTTGAAGAACCTGCATAAGCCTAATGCAAATAGCATCAGTCAGACCTTTTATTCTTTTACTTGTAAAAGCGCGAATAAAATATTTATCCACCCTAATGTTGAGCAACTGCATGGTCTCTGCGTTTTTTATAGGGTTCATTTCTTCCTCAATCATTTGATTATTAGGACGAACAAAGAGTATTGGAAGTTGTTCCATATGGCTAGTATAAAGCATTAACCGTTTATTGATAATGGCACTATCATTAATCAATGCAGGATTTTCCTTTAATAATCCGTTTAATTTATATAGCGACCTCCTTCTCGGATCCCCATTTTCCTTGCTAACCTTATCCAAAACATGGCAGATTGTGTAGCTGTCTGGACAGAAATATCCCTTATTTTGCTTCTCTCGTATATAATCAACAACGACATTAGTATCCGACTTATAGTCACGGTTATTTACCAAGGCATTATAAACTTTTCCACTATGAAGGATGGATATATTTTCTGGACGCTCTAAATATTCAATCACATGAGTAATAACATCTTTATCTTCTTTAGTTGGACAGGGCTTGCTGACGACTTGGCTCCACGCTTCATCGAATTTAGAAAGATTTTCCTTTAAATCTGGCGTAATCTGTATCTCTTTTGGGTAATTATCCACCTTATAATTTTTTAGGATACCTGCAGGATACTGCATAAAGCTAAGTGCCATAGAGAGATTTATATCTTTACAACTCATGATAGCAGTGAGAATGAACACGTTGGGCTTAACATGCGAGTTGTTCATCTGCCTAACGATTTTTATACACTCATTGAGACTCAGGTCGCTGTCCTTACCACCACGGAGCAAGTTATAGTAACTGAATTCGTCACGCTCAACTTCAAGATGAGTAAAGAGCATATTTACTCTGTGCAGATAAGATTTATCTTCTTTGCTGCACTTTTTCAACAACTCATTGAGTGTATATCTGTTGATAAAGAGAGGATTACTAGCATCGTTAGCATGCTGCACCAAGTCATTTTCGAATAAATTGGTAGCTTTCACAATATCACAGTCTTTACAAAGCATCATGGCAGTATAGGTATAACTATTGCGGAAAATTATATCTGTACCCTTCTTTGTTGGATGAGGTGTTTTTAGTGCTGTAAATAAGGAATTATAGACATTGTCGTAGTAGCTGCCTTTCTTTGCTGCTGACTTGATGAGCAGACTTCCTATACGACTGATAAGAAGGCGTACTTCTGTTTCAGAAGTGTACCCTCCAGCAATTGTTGCGGAAAGAGAACTTGTGAGTCTAGAAAGCAAACTCATGCTCGAATCAATATCACCTCCGTAGACTTGCTCTAGGCAAATACCTAATTCATAAGTATTCACTCTTGCCAACAAATCGATAATGGTGAGTTGTTCTGGCATCACAATCAGTTGGTTACTCCTTATTCTCTCCAGCAGGGAACGGTCTTTAATTAATTTGACAAAACATTGTCGAAGTATAGTCAATGCATTGTCGAAATCCTGCTCAGTAACCACCTTTTTGACAAGCGTATTGGTGGCTCTGACTAACTGAAATATATCATATTGCAATTCGTCTGGTCTAAGCAAACGCTCAGCGACCTGAGAGGGAGACTCTTTGTCTATTATCCGCCTTAAAACTTTAGCGGCAGTGTTATAGTTTGAAGCCCATTCTACTTCAGCTCTAACAACATAGGACTTATTGCGAAGACGGAGGTAGTCTTTGTGCTCCATTACATGGCATCGCTGTTCGTCGCTCTGAGCGAGTTGCATAACGGAACTAAGTAAATGGTCAGTGCGCAATCGTTCAGGACATTTGCTAAAAGCCTCCCAGGCCATGTCAATATTGCTGCACAAAGAGTAGATATAATTCTCTATGATTTTAGAATAGTGATGTGTTGTAATTGAGCCTTCAACCAGGTCAGGCTGGGTCTCACACAGTATGCGGTCTTTCTGAAGCAAGGAGACCAATTCTTCATCACCAATATCCACGCGGATTCCGAACCAGATATTGTAGAGCCATTCCACATTTTCATTTTTATATTGGCAGCGGCTGGTTATGCGAGAGACTTGAAAGACGAGGGGCTCTTCTGTCAAGTACAGATGACAGAATTTAAGAATATGACGTATTAATATCCTCTCTGCTTTTGCCTCATTTGAACCATCTGTATTTTTTTGCAAAGCCCCATCATATCCAATGAAATATTTATAAACGTATTCCTGTATATCAATCATATTTTCATCTGACATCGTAACGCCCAACTTCCCACCAGTACATAATTTTTGGACAGCATCATCGAAAAACATGTCGAAATTGTCAGGGGTAACTGGGCATTCATCGGTCGTTAGGAAGTAGTGCGTTAATTTACGCAGATGGTTTAAATCTCCAAAATAATCATCACGCCAAATGGATTGCGCTTTGATTGCTCTCAGTAGTCTTTTACGCGTATATTTCGCTGCATTCCGCTCAGCTATAGAATCAAAGTAGGTGTCGTCATCTTCCTCGACGGAGAGATAATCACAGTATCGGGTGCGTAACTCGGTCAAATCAACGAAAAGAGCACCCATCGTCCGATATCTAAAACAGGAATTATCTATTGCAATGCCACAAGAACGGAAGTATTGGGCTGCCGTAACAAAGTCATTGTCGTTCATTTCTGGTATGTAAAGAACCTCTACACCAGTATTGTTTTTCTCAATTCCTTTAAGACAAACATCTGCTTCTGTGGCAGTAGCAACCAATACGCCATGGCTCTCTGGGTCAAGTACAGTCAAAACCAATTCTTCGAGTGCCACCTTTATTCTGCGATTGCTCTTAGCCATTTGACCAATGTCGTCAATGACAATGTATAATTTTAGGGTGGGCTTACGCAACATGTAATCAGTAATCCCATTAATTCTTGCTATTAGTTGTTCCGTTTTGCTTTTGTTATGAGATGCCTCTTTGTTCAACACGTATACCCAACCATTGTTTGTCGCACGGAGAGATTCCATTACAGCACGTGTTTTTCCAGATAGCGAATTGCCTGTGAGTAACACCACCTTACTATTCTCTAATGCTTCATCCAATTTGTCATCAACAATAGATCTCCGATAGTATACAGTCGGACTGTTTATCAGGCGAAGTGTGTCATTACCGAAAAAATCCTTTTTATCTAACTGTATTCCTAGAACAGCACCAGAATAGGGTAACTCACCACTATTGAGAAGATTAATAAGCTGAGTCTTAACACGTGACTTTAACGATGTATCTCCATCTGCGATGCTTTCGAACGGAATATCGTAAATTTTCTTGTGAGTCACCGATCTTCCCTTGGAATCATTGAAGTAATCGTTAAGATTGTATTCTTTTTCCAATTGCCTGTAGCTAATTCCCTCACTGGAACCATTCTCTGCAGTACCCGCTTTGTGGAAAACAAAAATAAATTGAGGCATCTGATTACGATTGAAACGCTGCAATGCTAACTCAAATTCATATTGCGTAAGACTTCTAACCTCATCGTCAATGATAAGAAAGAATATCGACGATTGTCGCAACGCATGGTCGGCTGGTGCCTGAGCATCAAGCTTCTCCAATTTCTGACTTATATCGGGTCGATTCTCATAACGAAAATCTTCAAATACAATACCGCTTTCTTTGGCTTTAGTAGAAACATTTACTTCACCTATGGCCTTGCTGACAGCTTCACGATGTTCTAATAAACGCAGTGATGAAGCAATGAATATCTGATACTTGTTTTCTTCCATAGGGTATAGTCTGTGTATTTTTTTACGAATTGATATTCAATAGATTACTATTTAACGTTTTCACTTAAATGTTTTTAATCTTACCTATAATCTAATGTTATACGTATGCTCCTGTCCTGTCAATTAGTCTCAACTTACCATTATCTTTAACCCACGCAAATCCGTCTTCGAAATCTTCTGCGTATTCTCTATCTCCACCTATTCGGACATAACCATACCTATCAATGTAATTATAACATGCCTTTCCATTAACAACCGATTCGACTCTTGCAATTCCTCCATTAAAATCATATGCTTTATGCCATTTATAGTCTGTCATTTTCATTCCATACAGGGCTATATATCCCCATTCTCCATATTCATTAGCAACTGCAGCCTCTCCATCTGAGTATGGTTTCGCAAATGAATATTTATATGGTACTGCTATATCGCCTTTAGTATCGATGTAGCCCCATTTCCCTTGATGATTTTGAACGGGAGCAAATCCTTCACGGAATCTTTGGCAATTAAACCATTGACATGGAATAACAATCTTACCGCCTTTGTCAATATATCCCCATAAACCATTAGCATCTTTTACTGGAGCTAGTTCATCACAGAAACTTCTTGCGTCACTCCACTTACAATCAGAGATCATCTTTCCATCGCAATCAACAAAACCAAATTTATGGTCTGAATTCATTATCAGCAATGCTCCATCTTGGAAATCTGACTTAAAATGTCCTTGCCACTTATAAACGACTTCACCTTGTTTGTTTATGAATCCCCAGTTAATTTTGTCAAATTGAATCACGGCAAACCCTTCGCTGAAACATCGTGCAAACTTCCATTGGCATGGAATAGCAATTTTGCCATCCAAATCTATATAACCATACATTCCATTTACGTCATGTACGGATGCCAGTCCTTCACGAAACTCATCCCATAAGCTATACTCACTATTGATAGCACAGTTACCATCTTTATCTACATAACAATCTTTGTAAACCGAAATGCCATTGTCCAACATAACAATGTCACTATGAGAACGGTGTAATCTTCCTATTACCTTAAGTTTGTTTTGAGCTTCTTTTGAACCTAAGTTAGCAGCCTTTTGAAACCATTCAATAGCTCTAACCCTGCTTTTCTCCATTCCATGTCCATATTCGTACATTAATCCCAAATAATACATGGCATCTTTGTTTCCTTCTTCAGAAGATAACTTAAAATAGTTCTTTGCATATGCATAATTTACAAAAGGACTATTATCATCATAATATATGCAGCCTATACGGAAATGTGCTTCTGACTTTTTTGAACCAGAAACTTTCTTGTATATCTGCAACGCTTTTTCCAATTCCTTTGCATTATACAGCCGTTCCGCCTCATAGAACAAATCCTCATCAGAAATCTCAATAGAATGATCTGTTTTGCACCATCTTCCAATATCTCTTAAGAGTTTGTCTTTCTGAACATTATTGAACCATTCTATCGTGTCAGTTAGTCCATACATGAAACAAAACTCATCAGACATATTACAACCGTCGATATTAACGATAACGACCTTCTTATTACACTCTTTTTTCTTTTTGTATGCAAAATTAAGTTCTTTTACGGCAAATTCTGATACTTGGGAAAATTCAGAAAGCATAAATAAGAAAACTTGGCATCCGTTAATTCCACCAATAATATCCTTAGTAAACTGAATAGCACCACTTTCTATGCCATGTATATCCATCCAGCACTTAATTCCTGAAGCATATTCGATTTCTTCTTTTATCTTAAGTACTAATTCCAAGTCTTTGCGACTATAGCTTATAAATAAATCGTATCCCATATAGTTGATCTTGTTATTGTTCTTTATGCTACTATATTATAGTGTTTGCTGACATAATTATACACTGCATCTCGATACTGGATGATGCTTTCTTCGCTATAACTCTCTGG
>Ga0129306_1002391_pt1 | contig 16810 bp, 21 predicted proteins | sample P827metagenome_FD_94438 | JGI IMG/M metagenome (GOLD analysis project Ga0129306, IMG submission 94438) | Capybara group fecal microbial communities from Wisconsin, USA - P827 metagenome | ecosystem: Host-associated > Mammals > Digestive system > Large intestine > Fecal | place: USA: Wisconsin... | reverse complement strand
ATAATCATATTATGGAGTAATAAGCATATGAAAGATAAGAAGAAGATAATAGGATCTATAGTAATAGTTTTCATTTTAGCAGTCAATTTCGTAAGTAATTTTAACAAAGGGAAGTTTCTAAAACCTTTATTACTTGTTTCATAGTTGTAAAATTTATATTTTACAGTAATAGGATATGTATTATCAAAACCAGAAAAAGCTAATATAAATGAAGAAGAAATATTTATATGAAATGTTAAAAGTACAGAAAAAGAAAATTTAAACATATATAATATTTTACAAAGTGTAATATAAATAATCATATTATGGAGTGATAAGCATATGAAAGATAAAAAGAAGATAATAGGATCTATAATAATAGTTTTTATTTTGGCAGTCTTTACAGTAATAGGATATGTACTGTCAAAACCAGAAAAAACTAATATAAATGAAGAAGAAATATTTGTAGAAAATGTTAAAAGTACAGAAAAGGAAAATTCAAAATCAGAAAAAGAGATAACTGTTTATGTAAATGGGGAAGTTAAGAATCCAGGTGTATATAAGCTCAATGAGAACAGCAGAGTAGAAGAACTTATAAAAATTTCAGGTGGATATACTAATAATGCAGATGCAGGTAAATTAAATTTAGCAAAAAAGCTTAAAGATGAGGATTATATTTATATAGAAAAAAAAGGAGAAAATAATGGAGGGGCAAATAATAGCACAGCACCAACTAATTCTGGAATTAGTGCAGAGGGAAAAGTAGATTTGAATACTGCATCTAAGGAAGAACTAAAAACCATATCAGGCATAGGAGATGTAACTGCGCAAAAGATACTAGATTATAGAGAAAAACAGGGAACTTTTAAAAATTTTGAAGATTTAAAAGCTATAGGAAGAATAGGAGATAAGACTATAGAAAAAATAAAAGAAAAAGCTGAAATAAGGTAGTATTCGTTATATTTCTTTTAAATTTTTACAAAATAATATATAATGAGTATTGAATAATTTATTATTTTTTAATGTAGTTGGGTTTTTAAAAAGAGAGGTGCTTAAAATGTCAAATAATATAAATATTAAAGAAGGGGAAGCTTGTTCTATAGAAAAAAAAGAGATAAGGCTTACAGAGCTTTCCAGAACATCAGGATGAGCGGCTAAGATAGCACCGGGAGTGCTCTCAAAAATACTTTCAAAATTGCCTAAAATGGAAAGTGAAAATTTAATAGTAGGAATAGAAACTGCAGATGATGCAGCCGTATATAAAATAAATGATGATACAGCTATAATACAAACATTAGATTTTTTTACACCTATAGTAGATGATCCATACATGTTTGGCCAAATAGCTGCAGCTAACTCTTTAAGTGATGTTTATGCTATGGGAGGTAAACCAGTAGTAGCGCTAAATATAGTTTGTTTTCCCTCCTGTTTACCTATAGAAGTTTTAGGGGAAATATTAAAAGGTGGAGCGGATAAAGTTATGGAAGCAGGAGCTGTAGTAATAGGAGGACATACTGTTGATGATAATGAGCCTAAATATGGTTTGTCAGTAACAGGTACTGTACATCCAGATAAAGTTTTAAAAAATTATGGATGTAGAGAAGGGGAAGTTTTAATTACTACAAAGCCTTTGGGAATAGGTATTATAAATACTGCAATAAAAGGAGATATAGCATCTAAAGAAGCAAGAGATGAAGCAGTGAAATCTATGAGCACTTTAAATAAATATGCAGGAGAAATAATAGCTAAATATAATGTAAGTGCTTGTACGGATATTACTGGTTTTGGTTTTCTAGGGCATGCGTATGAGATGGCTAGTGCATCAAATGTTACTTTAAAATTTAACCATGAGAAGATAGCATATATAAAGGAAGCAGAGGAATATGCTGAATTTGGATTAGTTCCAGCAGGAGCTTACGCTAATAGAGATCATATTGAAGGAAATTTTGAGTTTAAAGATGTTCCTGTATTTATGCAGGATATATTATTTGATCCTCAAACTTCGGGTGGACTATTGATTTCCTGTTCAAAAGAAGAGTCAGAAAAAATTATGGAAGAATTAAATAAATTAGAGTTAAAATCTTCTATTGTAGGAGAAGTTATAAAGAAACAAGATAAATATATTATAGTTGAATAAAATATTATACTATTTATAATGATAAGTACTGAATATATAATACGATTAAGAAATGGAGAATGGGGCATGGATAAAAAACAATTATTACGTAATCTACCCAAAATAGATGAACTTTTAAAAGAAGAGATTGTTAATAAGTATTTGGAAAGCAATTCTAGAGCCTTAGTAGTAGATAGTATTAGGCAATCCATAGATTACTATAGAAATGAAATTTTAAAAAGTGCCATAGAAAATTTTACTAAGGAAAATGTTATAAATTATTTCGAGGATATTTTAGAAGAGAATAAAAGTACTAAATTTAAAAAAGTTATTAATGCTACAGGTGTGGTAATACATACTAATTTAGGAAGATCCTTATTAGCTAAAGAGGCTATAGAAAATGTGGTAAAAGTGTCAGAAAACTATAGTAATTTAGAATACGATTTAAAAGAAGGAAAACGAGGGTCAAGATATAGTCATGTAGAAGAACTTATTAAGAAAGTTACAGGTGCTGAAGCTGCAATGGTAGTTAATAATAATGCAGCAGCAGTTATGTTAGCTTTAAATACTCTTTGTGAGGAAAAGGAAGCTATAGTATCAAGAGGTCAATTAGTAGAGATAGGAGGTTCCTTTAGGGTACCAGATGTAATGACGTTTAGTAGAGCTCATTTAGTTGAAGTGGGTACTACAAATAGAACTCATTTATATGATTATGAAAATAATATAAATGAAAATACAGGGGTTTTACTTAAAGTCCATACTTCAAATTTCAAGATAATGGGCTTTACAGAAGAGGTATCTTCAGAAGAAATGGTACAATTAGGTGAAAAATATAAGTTACCTGTAATGGAGGACATAGGTAGTGGTACCTTAGTTGATTTTTCTAAATATGGTTTTACTTATGAACCGACTGTTCAAAGCAGCCTTGAAAAAGGAGTAGATGTGGTAACCTTTAGTGGAGATAAAATGTTAGGAGGACCACAAGCAGGCATAATAGTAGGTAAAAAGAAATACATAGATAAAATGAAAAAGAATCAATTAACTAGAGCCTTAAGAATAGATAAAATGACTTTGGCAGCCTTAGAAGGAACCTTAAAATACTATATAGACGAAAAGGAAGCTATAGAAAATATTCCAACATTAAACATGATTTTAAGCTCTAAAGAAATCCATAAAAAGAGAGCTCAAAGATTAAAAAGAAGACTTCAAAATAATGTTAAAGATTTTAATTTTAAAGTATCAGAAGAGCTTTCTATGGTAGGTGGAGGTTCAATGCCAGGGGAAAAAATACCTACCTATGTAGTAAAAGTAAATAGCGATAAAATAACAGCAGAAAAGATAGAAGAAAAATTAAGATTAAGCAAAAATCCTATAATAGTTAGAGTAAGCAAAGATGAAGTAATATTAGACGTAAGAACTTTATTTGAGAGAGATTTTAATATAATAGTAGAAGAATTTAAAAAATTATTAAAATAATTGAAAATGGTGATGTTTATGAAGAACGTAATAATAGGAACAGCTGGGCATATAGATCATGGTAAAACCACTTTAATAAAAGCGTTAACAGGAAGAGAAACAGATACTCTTAGAGAAGAAAAAGATAGAGGTATATCTATTAATTTAGGTTTTACATTTTTTGATTTACCATCAGGGAAAAGGGCAGGAATTGTAGATGTACCTGGACATGAAAAATTTGTTAAGAACATGCTAGCCGGAGTAAGTGGTATAGATGTAGTTCTTATGGTTATTGCTGCAGATGAAGGTATTATGCCTCAAACTAAGGAGCACTTAGAAATATTGCAATTACTTAATGTTAATAAAGGTATAATTGTTCTTACAAAAACAGACATGGTGGATCCAGAGTGGTTAGACATGGTCAAAGAAGATTTAAGAGAAGAACTAAAGGATACTTTTTTAGAAAATGCAGATATATATCCAGTATCTTCAAAGACTAAAGAAGGAATAGGTGAATTAATAAAAGCTATAGATAACATGACAGAACATATAGAAACAAAGGATGTACAGGGGCACTTTAGATTACCTGTAGATAGGGTTTTTTCTATAACAGGCTTTGGAACTGTAGTAACAGGTACAGTAATTAGTGGTTCTATAAAAGAAGGACAAACTGTTCAGATTTACCCTTCAAAGGTTGTTACAAAGGTTAGAGGAATTCAAGTCCATGATGAACCAACTAAAATAGCAGAGGCAGGACAGAGATGTGCAATAAATTTATCTAATATAAAAAAGACCGAGGTAGATAGAGGAGATATAATATCTATAGAAAAGCTAATGGAACCATCCATGATGATAGATTGCAAGCTATATTATTTAAAAAGTGCATCAAAGCCACTAGAAAATAGACAAAGAGTTAGATTATATAATGGAACTAGTGAAATAATATGCAGAGTTGTTATATTAGACAAAGAGTGCTTAAATCCAGGGGAAGAAGGATATGTTCAATTAAGATTAGAAAAGCCTATAACTTGCCAGAGAAATGATAGATATGTTATAAGATCTTATTCTCCAATGGTAACTATAGCAGGAGGTTCCATAATAGATCCATTACCTAAGAAGGCAAAACGATTTAATGAAAAATATATAGAAGAATTAAAACTAAAAGAAAGTGGAGATACTTCTAATATAATAGAAAAAATTATAGAAAAATTAAGCTCTAAATTCCCAAATGAGGATGAAATATTAAAAGCATTAGGGAAAAATGAAGAAAACATATCAGATGAAATAGAAGAACTAATAAAGTTACAAAAGGTAGTATTTTTTAGTAATGGAGATAAAAGGGTATATACCCATATAAATTATATAGATAAAAAAGTAAAAGAAATGACATCTATATTAAAAGAGTTTCACGAAAAAAATCCTCTTAAATGGGGAGTATCTAAGGAAGAGCTAAGAATAAGGGTTTTAGGTAAGGATATAAAACAAAAGACATATGATAAACTTTTAGAACTTTTAGAGAATAAAGAACTAATAAAAATTCATGGGAAATATATTTCTGAGCACAATTTTAATGTGGAGTTTAACAAAGAACAAAAGTCTATTTATGATAGAATAATAGCTAAATATAAAAAAGGAAAATACAGTCCACCTAAATATGAAGAACTTATTTCCCGGGAACAAAATGCAATAGAATTTAAAAGAGTTTATGAAGCTATACTAGAAGAGGGAACTTTATTTAAAGTAAATGAAGACTGTATACTTTTAACATCAGATTATAATGAAGCCAAGGAAAAGGTGAAGAAATATATAGAGGATAATGGAAAAATAACAGTAGCCCAGTTTAGAGATACGATGGATACTAGTAGAAAGTATTCTTTAGCTATATTAGAACATTTTGACGGAATAAAATTTACAAAGAGAAATGGGGACGAAAGAGTCTTATATTAAGGAAGTTGTGACTTAAAAGTAAGTTTATCTACAGCCTATTAAAAAGGGATATGTGTCTAGAAAGATAACTCAATTCGCTAAGAGATTCTAATTTGTTTTTTCATAAAATATATTGGTAAAAACTGAAACTCGCTGAACGCTCAAACAATCAGTTTTTACCTAATATATTTTAAAAAAACAACTAAGAATCTCTAAGCTTTTTCGAATGTCTTTTACGCCACATATCCCTCTTTTTAATAGGCTGAAGATAGCATAACTTTTTAAAGATAATTTCCTATGGAACGGGATGTACCAAAGGAAGATTTTACTCCACTCTGTTATGTAAAATCCACAATTATATTCTTATTTTTAAGATTTTTATATCTTTATAAGTATATTAAAAATTTTTAGTTGTTTATATTCTTTTCATTAAGGATCTCAAAAAATTTTCGTTAGAAAATTGATGCATAGCATGTCAAAGGACTATATTTTTTATAATATTTATATAAATTAAATTTACACTCAAATCTATTTGCGTTAGCAAACAAATTTAATATGATAAAGGCAATAATCTCGTTAAGTTTTATTTTATATAAACTTAATGAGGTCGTTATATAAATATATTATTTTTAATTGGAATTCTTTAATGAAGAATATTTTTTAATCTTACACTATATGAAAAATCATCATAAATGCTTAACTAAAAGACTTCTGGCTACGCCGATTATTTTTGAGCAAGCAATGAAACTCTTGCTTAATTCTTCTCATCAGTAAGCAGCCATATCAAAATCAGAGATTTTGGATGTCTGATTAAAATTAAATACTAATTATTATAGAAAGTCTACGACTGTGTTATCGATTTTTCTGAAGTTATTTATATATTAAATTTAAAATGGATTTTATAATCTTTAAATTTAATAACTAACTTAGCATAAATATTATATTAAAGATTTTGTGTAGAAGAGTGGAACAAAATCATCCTTTTGTAGAGTTTTCTTTCAGTAGAAAATTATTATAACGGCCTTTAAAGGTATTAAAACAAAAGATACTTTTAGAGAAAATAGATATCTAGAGAAATAATCAGAATACTTTATTTGGCAACTAATATTTGAGTGTAAAGTAAATAGGACGTTTACTTAGCTCTAGCTCTACAGGACGTGGCATTAGAGCGTTAGCTTAAATATTAGGGCACAAACACAAATATTAGTATTATTTATTTTTATAGCTATCTATTGACTAAAAGTATTTCTTGTTTTAATTTTCAACCTCTAAAGGCTGTTAAGCCGTAGTTTACTTATATTTAGAAAGAAGAGCATTTTTATTTATATTTGATATTAGTAAAAAAACAACAAAAATATTGTATAATAAGTAGAAGTATGTGGAATTTTAATTATATATGTTGACTTTAACGAAAAGTTTATATATAATAGTATTCGGTCTTAAAAATATGGGAGTAGATAGGTGCTGGTGTGCCTGCCGGTCTTCAAAACCGAGTTGTCGTGCTAAGACCACGATGGGTGGGTTCGATTCCCACATATTCCCGCCAAATTTTGAAATGAGCCTCTAAGCGAGTAATACCAATGGGTTACGAAGTTTAGAGGTTTTATTATTTTTGTATAATAATTTGTTTTCCCACACTTTTCCCACACTAGAAAGGTACAAAAAAATGAAGGATTTATTTTCCCACAATAATTAATCAAATAGATCATTTAATTTGTCAACAGCTAAAACTTTTTCTTTAGGCATTACGTGAGTATAAATATCAGCAGTAATAGATATATCTTTGTGACCTAATAATTTTTGGACAGTTTTAAGCTGTACTCCTTTTTCAAATAATTTTGTAGCATATGTGTGTCGTAATGAGTGGAATTTTTTATGTTTAATACCAGCTGAAATTAAAATATTTTTATAAATCCTAAAAATATTTTTTACAAGTATGGGTCTACCAATTTCATTTGCAAAGATTAAGTTTTTATCAATATAAGAAGAACCAGCGGCCTTTTTTTCAATATCCTGAAGTGCTTTATGTTCTTCTAAAACATTTATTAATTTTGAAGGTATAGGTACAATTCTATTTGAGGTTTTTGACTTTGGGGACTGTTCAATAGTTTTTCGCTCACCAGTTCCATCAGGTGATATAATTTTTACATGTTTAATACTTTTATTTACCTGAATTTCAAATGTGTCAAAGTTTATATCACTCCATCTTAATGCTAACAGTTCACCTTGTCTTAATCCACTTCCTAAAGCTAAAAGAATTAGACATTTTAACCTATGACCTTCTAATGCCTTTTTTAAAGCAGTTATTTCTTTGTCTGTAAATATCTCTATTTCATTTTCTTTTTTATCTTTATTTCCTGGAATAATTATTTTGCTACCTAAGCAAGGATTCTTTAAAATATAGCCTTCATTAACTGCATAGTTAAGGAATGTCCTTAAGAGCTTATTTAAATTTTCTATAACACTACTAGTTTTACCAGCACTATATAATTCATTATAATATCGTTGTACTTGAATTGTTTTTAAATCAGCTAGCTTTAAACCGAATAATTGACTATTTTTTATATAGTTTCTGTAGATACCTTCATAGCGTTCAAAACTTGAAGGTTTGACTTTAACTCTCATGATTTCAAACAACCATGTATGCATTAATTCTCCTAGTACTGTATTTTTATAGTCAATATTAAGACCGCTTTTTATTCCATTTAAATATTCATCTCTTTTATTTTCAGCTTCTTTTTTACTAGATCCATAAAACTCCTTTCTGATTAATTTTCCATTATAATCTCTTCCTAGAGAAGCAGTAACTCTAAAATATTTTTTACCATTTTTTTCGTAGTTAGTTTTAACAGCCATCAAACCACACCTTTCTATAAATTTACAGAACTAAAGTTCGACAAGAAATCAAAAAAATTTATTGAACTTTAGACTAATTAGTTCTTTAGGAACACCAAAATAACAGCCTAGTTGTTCAATGTTCATGTTTTGGAGACATACTTTATCTATTTCTTTTTCATCAATGAGTAATTCAGCTGCAAATTTATTAGCTTCAACTTCAAATTTACCTCGTTGATAAAAAGTATGGTCATGTAAAAAGAATGCATTGTCACTTGAATGATATAAAGCATGTCCCAATTCATGAGCTAAAATAAATTCTTTATCATATTCATCCTCAACCCTAGTTAAATTAATTACAATAAATTTTTTGCCTAGAATTTTCTTAAAAAAACCTTTAGGCATATTTTCAGATAGAAAACATTCATGAATTTCAATTCCTAATTCATTAGCTAATTTGCAGGGATTGCGTGTATGATACTTTCTTATAAGATTTCTTACTCTTACCTTATAATTAATCATTCAATCACCTACCTATCTTTTGAATTTTTTCTTTTTTCTTTATTAAAAGATTTGGCTTTCCAAAACAGTTCAGACATTAAATCTAACATTTCTTTTTTAGCCTCTTCACTTAATTCATCATTCATAAAGAATGCTTCATTGGCTTTTTTCATTTCTTCTTCATATTGTTTTTTATCTCTTGATGTAACTTTATATTTATCTGAATACTCTTGAGGAATATTAATATCTTTTTTAGTATCTTTATTGCTGTCATCAAAAAATTCATTTACTGATACACCAAGAGCATCAGCTATTTTTTGCAGTGTTTTAGTGTTAGGATTCTTAGCTTTGCCGCTTAATATATCACTTAAAGTAGATTGAGCTATATTAGCTTCTTGACAAAGTTTATATCTAGACCAGCCTTTATTTTCTAAACATTTTATAATTAAAATCCTGCTAAACATAGTAACACTCCTATTTTTAAGATTTTTTATTTCGTTATAACTAAGTATATAACGAAACATTTAGATATGTCAAGTAAAACGAAGTAAATAAAAGCGAGGAAGAGTTGTTTTTACTTAATAATAGTTTTAAACGTAGTACTATACTTGAAAATACTACGGAATAAAAGTATTATTAATATACCGAAGTAATTCGAAATAAACGAAAGGACGTGAAACAATGCCAATAGGAGACAACATAAGAAGAATTGCTGGAGAAAAAAATATGACAATATATAAAGTCATGAAGAAAAGTAAGGTATCTATGGCTTATATATATGACCTTGCAAATAATAAGCAAAGTAATCCATCAGTAGACATTATCAAAAAAATAGCTAAGGCTTTAGAAGTTTCTATTGAAGAGTTACTTAATTAAAGGGGAGGGTGATGTGATTGGAATTCACAAAAGAAAGTTTAAAAGAAATATTTAAGGAATCTATTATTGAAATTTTAGATAAAAAAGAGGAGAAAGTAACTATTACTATAGATGAATGTGCTAGTTATACCGGTATTGGAAGAAATAAAATCTTAGAATTGGCGCATAGTAAAAAGTCAGATTTTCCATGCTTTAGGGTTGGTGCTAGATTTTTAATAAATAAACCACGATTAGATGAATGGTTGAAAAAAATAAGTGAAGAAAAAATAGTTTTATAAGGAGGAGGGGAATTTTGATAAGAAAACTATTAGAACAAAGGGGGATAAAGTTAACAGAAGCAGAGTTTATAGAAGTAATGAAGATTACAACAGATGATATTAATTTTAATAGAATTACTTTTAAAAAATATACGGTTCTAAATTATGTACTAGACATTGCAGTAAGAAGTTCCAATATTCTTAAGAGATTCTAATAGAAAGGAGTCGATAAAAATTGAATAAAGTTAAATGCCCCAATTTTCAAAGTAGGTCTAATGGCCACAAATATTATATTAACTGCTTTCATAAAAGGGACAGGATAAAATTTTTAGATACAGAATCTAGAACAAAATATTTTAAACAATATTGTTGTAATAATTATAAAAAATGCAATAGATACAAAGGGATAAGGAGGTGAGGTAAAAGTGATGGATATACCTAATATTGAGTATGACAGATTTGGAAGAATGAAATATAATCCACAAATTCATTCGAATACAGGAAAACCATGGAGTGAAGAAGATCTTCAATACTTAGTTGACTGGTATTACATTATTGGTCCCGAGGAAATGAGTTATGCATTAGAAAGAACAAGTACAGCAGTATCCAATAAAGTCATAATTTTAACTAAGAAGGGAGTAATGGTGAGACCTAAAAATAGAAATTGGCACAGAAGAATAAAAAAAAGAGATGGCTTAAGCCACCAATAAATTTAAATAAACATTGTAAATACAGTATAACAGAAAGGAGATAGATCTGTAAATGTTTGTAGCTAGAATTAAGCTTCTTAAAGAAGAAACCTATGGTTTATCAGAACTAGGTGACTTAGAAGACATAATAATTACTACTATGGGTGAAGATGTATGGAATGCAATTATGTATTTTCATGAATCTAAAATACAGGAACTTAAAGAAAGTGAAGCATATGTAAAGGAAGATATTAAAGATTATGATTTATCACTAACAGCCTTAAGAAGTGGTGTAAATGAAGAGATAGAAATAATTAAAAAGTTAATAAATAAAGTAATTGAGGCTAAAAGATTAAATAGAGAATCAATAATAAAAGAACTTAAAGGAGTAATTAAAAGATTAGAAAACAATGAAGGTTATTTTTAACTAAAGGAGGTAAATAATTGGCTAAAAAAGTAGCTATGGTTAAGTTTCCAAGAGGAAGTTTTGACCAAGAGTATTCTTATAAAACATATATAGAAGACTTAAAAAATGGTGATGTATTAGTTGTAGAAGCTAATAACTCATATTCGATAGCAATATTTCAGAGATATTCAGAAACTAAAAGCAGAGTAGAACAAGCGACTAAATGGGTAGTTCAAAAAGTTGATATAGAAAGTCATGAAGCAAAAATGTTTCTAGGAGATTTTTAATGCATGAAGGGTATAGTGAGTAAACCGCAGTTCGACACAACTACATTTGAAAAAGGGAAAGCAGTTCATGTAAGGCAAGTTACAAGTAATGATAATGAATTGAAAAGCGTTGATTGTATTATTAGTAAAACTAATCCGCTTTATTTAATTGTTAATTATTATAGTGAAATAGAATATGAAATCACTGATATAAAAATAACCATAGATGATGTTGTAAGTGGTGAATACACAATTAGTTTAATGAAGGAGGAAGAATAATTATGAAAATTACAGCAGAATTTAATTCAAATGAGGAGTTATTAAATTTTATTAATACTTTTGGTACTACTAACATTATACAGGAAATAGAGCCTAAACAAGTAGGACAAGTATCTACAGAAAAGAAAGAGGTAATCAAGGAAACTTCTAAAAAAGAAGTTAAGAAAGATATTAAGAAGGAGGAATCTAAATCAGTAGAACCACCTAAGCAAGATACTAAGAAAGAAAAAAATCCACCAGCAGAACAAACTAAGAAAGAAGATAAACAAGTAGAAGAACCTAAAACTGAAATTACAAAGGAAATGGTAAGAGCAGTATTTACAAAGTTAATCCAAGCGGGTAAACAGAAAGAAGCTAAGGAGATAACCGCAAAATATGGTGCTAGTAAACTGCCTGAATTAAAAGAAGAACACTATGCTGCAGTAATAAAAGAAGTGGAGGCGCTACTATAATGGCAAAACATGCAATACTTAGCGCTAGTGGGGCAAGTCGTTGGCTTGCATGTCCACCTAGTGCAAGATTAGAAGAAAGTTATCCTAATAAAAGTAGTGAATTTGCTAAGGAAGGGACTTTAGCACATGAATTAGGAGAGTTAGGTTTAAAGAAAAATTTAGAACTTATATCTACAAGAAAATATAATTCTGAGTTCAAGAAAATAGAAACAGACAAACTATTCACAAAAGATATGCCAGATTACGTAGAAGTTTATGTAGATACTTGCATGGAAAAAGTTGCAGAAGCTAAGGCTAAAACACCAGATGCATTATTTAAAATAGAACAAAGATTAGACTTTAGTGAATGGGTACCTGATGGTTTTGGTACTGGGGACTTTGTAATAATTGCAGATGGAACAATGGAAATATGTGATTTGAAGTATGGTAAGGGTGTTCCAGTAAGTGCAGTTAATAATAAGCAAATGAGATTATATGCATTAGGAGCTATAGCAGAGTTTAGTTTTTTATATGATATAGAAAATATAAAAATGACAATTATACAACCTAGGTTAGATTCTATATCTACAGATGAAATGAAAGTAGAAGAATTGCTTAAGTGGGCAGAAGAAGAATTAAAACCTATAGCTAAATTAGCTTATGAAGGTAAGGGTGAATTTTGTGCAGGAGATCATTGTAAATTCTGTAGAGCTAAAGCAGTATGCAAGGCTAGGGCTGATAAGAATATGGAATTAGCACAATATGATTTTCAAGAGCCAAATACCTTAGATAACAACGATATAGCCTTTATTCTAGGCAAAGCTGACGAGCTCATTAATTGGGCTAAGGATGTACAAGAGTATGCACTAGAACAAGCTCTACAAGGTGAGGAATTTGATGGATTTAAAGTCGTAGAAGGTAGAAGCAATAGGAAGTGGACTGATGAAGATAAAATAGGAGAAATACTTTTAGGACAAGGATTCTTAGAAAATATTATATATACTAAAAAACTTACTGGAATCACAAATATGGAAAAAGCTATAGGTAAAAAAGAAGTTAATAGACTTCTAGGAGATTATATTATAAAGCCGCAAGGCAAGCCAACTTTAGCAACTATAACAGATAAAAGACCAGTTTATAATTCTGCTGAAGCAGATTTTAAATAAAGAGGTATCTTATGTATATGGATTATGTAGAAGAAGAGATACAAAAAGAAAATTATTATAAAGAGGAGAGATTAATTATGATAAAAGCAAAAAGAACAGGAACAAAGGTAACTACAGGAAAGGTTAGATTAAGCTATGCAAATTTATTCGAGCCAAGAGCAATGGAGGGACAAGAACCAAAATACAGCGTAAGTGTAATAATTCCTAAGACTGATATAGAGACATTAAAAGCTATAAAAGAAGCAGTAGCAGAAGCTAAAGAACAGGGCAAGGGTAAGTTTGGTGGTAAAGTACCTGCTAATTTAAAAACTCCACTTCATGATGGCGATATAGACAGGCCAGATGATGAAGCCTATGCAAATTGTTATTACTTAAATGCTAACAGCAAGAATAAACCTGGAATTGTTGATAAAAATGTACAGCCTGTATTAGATGCTACAGAAGTATACAGCGGCTGCTATGCAAGACTTACTCTTAATTTCTATGCTTATAGCGCAAGTGGTAATAAAGGTATTGCTTGTGGATTAGGTAATGTTCAAAAGTTAGAAGATGGTGAGCCATTAGGTGGATTTACAAGAGCGGAAGATGACTTTGAAGCTATAGAAAGCGCAGAAGATGATTTCTTAGGCTAAAACATATAGGGTGAGTACAAACTCACCCTTAATTATACAATAATTCGTAATTTGAAATAAGGACGAAGTAAAGGGGGGGTGAAATGAATATGCTTAACGATGAATTATCAAGGATTGCAGAAATAGGAAAAGCAACAGAGGAATTATTTAAACTCACAGATACAATTGAATTTGGAGATAGGTTCGACCAAGAAGAGGGTTTCGAGTGTATAGCAAGAGATACCGAAGAATTGTTAGAGTGGTATAGAAAGAAGAAAATACGATAATTCGCAATGTAAAAAGAGGTGTGGTATGAATATATATCAAAAACATTTAAATAAAGCGGTTATAGAAAATATTAGATTATATCCTGACTTTGAAAATGGTTCATTTTATAAAAGAAGAAAATTATTTAAAGAAGCAGAAAAGTTATATCGTAAGGGAGTGTTTAAACTCTCAGATATAAAAGATTAATGTCACAATTCAAAGAGGGGGTGAAAATATTGAATAAAATAAAAGTAAAAGACCTACTGTATGTAACAGGAGGTAATACAAAAGTAGTTATATATAATATAAAAAATAATAAATATAAAGAACTTCTGCAAGGCATTGTAGACGATATTGACTTTACTAATATATCTTATGCTAATAATGACATAGAACATTTAACAGTAGTTAACAATGAGGATATATTACAAATTCATATAAAATATTAATTTCGTAATTCAAACAAACTATAACTCTAAGAAAGATGGTGATATTTATTGATACTTTATCTATAGACGTTGAAACATATAGCAGTATAGATATAAAGACTTCAGGTGCTTATAAATATTGTGAATCTCCTGATTTTGAAATATTATTATTTGCTTATGCTTTTAATGATGAACCAGTACAAATAGTAGATTTAGCAAATGGAGAAAAATTACCTTGCAATGTATTTTATGCCTTAACAGATCCAAACATTATAAAAACTGCATTTAATGCTAACTTTGAAAGAAATTCAATAAAGAATCAATACCCAGCTTTATGTCCACCAGAACAATGGGAATGTACCATGGTAAAAGCTTTGACACTAGGGCTACCAAGTTCCTTGGATATGGTTGGTAAAGCACTTAATTTTGAAGAAGATAAGCAAAAGATGAAAGAAGGTAAGTCTTTAATACAATATTTTTGTAAGCCTTGTAAACCTACTAAAACCAATGGTAAGAGAACTAGGAATCTTCCAGAACATGATATGGAGAAATGGGAAACTTTTAAGGAATACTGTAAGCGAGATGTTGAGGTAGAAAGAGAAATAAGAAATTTATTAAATAAATATGAAACTAAAGTAGAGGAACAAAAATTATGGCAGCTAGATCAACACATAAATGATAGAGGTATTGGTACTGATTTAATACTTATAAAACAGGCTATTGAATGTGATACAGATTATACTAAAAGATTAACTCATGCAGCAACAAAGCTTACAGGACTTGAAAATCCAAATAGTCCTACGCAAATAAAAAAATGGATTGGTGAAAGACTTGGAAGAGAGGTAAAGTCATTAACTAAAACAAGTATTCCAGGACTTATTGAAGAAGCTAAGGATTTAAATAAAAGTGAAGTTATAAAAATGTTAGAACTAAGGCAACTAATGGCCAAGACCTCTATTAAGAAATATGACACAATGCAAAATGCAAGATGTAAAGATGGTAGAGTAAGAGGTTTATTACAATTCTATGGTGCTAATAGAACCGGAAGATGGGCGGGAAGATTAGTACAGGTACAAAACTTACCTCAAAATCATTTATCCGATTTAGACAATGCTAGGAATTTTGTTAAAGAAGGGAAATTTGATGAAGTAGAATTTTTATTTGATAGTGTCCCAGATACATTGAGCCAGTTAATAAGAACAGCCTTTATACCTAAAGAAGGTAACAGATTTATAGTATCAGACTTTAGTGCTATAGAAGCTAGGGTTATCGCATGGTTTGCTGGAGAACAATGGAGATTAGATGTTTTTAGTACGCATGGAAAGATATACGAAGCTTCAGCTAGCCAAATGTTTAAGGTACCTATAGAAAGTATAAAGAAAGGTTCAGAGTTAAGGCAAAAAGGAAAAATAGCAGAATTGGCTTTAGGTTATGGAGGAAGTGTTGGGGCTCTTAGTTCAATGGATAGAAAAAAGAGTATTCCAGAAGAAGAACTTCCTGGACTAGTTAGAAGTTGGAGAAGTGCTAATCCTAATATAACTAAATTTTGGTGGGACGTAGATAAGGCAGCTAAAAAAACTATAAGAGAAAGAACTACAGTAAATTTACAATATGGACTTAAATTTATATATGACCCAGGAGTTTTATTTATACAATTGCCTAGTGGCAGAAGATTAAGTTATATAAGGCCAAAGATAGAACCACATGAAACCTTTAGTGGGGATAGAATTACCTATGAGGGTATGGAACAAACATCTAAACAATGGAAAAGAATAGATACTTATGGTCCTAAGCTAGTGGAGAATATAGTACAAGCTACATCTAGAGATTGTTTAAGGGAAGCTATGTTTAGGGTAGATAAAGAAGGATATGACATAGTAATGCATGTGCATGATGAAGTTGTATTAGATATACCAAAAGATAGGGCTACAGTTAAAGAAATAAATGAATTAATGGGTAAGCCTATAGAATGGGCTCCAAGATTACCTTTGAAAGCTGATGGATATGAATGTAATTACTATATGAAAGATTAATGGGTGTAAAAGGAAATGAGGATAAAAAAAGTATCCTCATATTAATATAACTTGTTTCCAATGTTTAATAGTACATTTGTTTTTGTTCCAATATCCTAAGATAACAATGAATAATGAAGAATAATCTTTCTTGTTAGTAAATAATTTTTCGGTAATTTTATAATAATCAGCTGGGTTTTCAAAGTTTAAAGTCAATGTGTGGTGATTTTTATCTGATGGATTTACTGAGTAAACCACTTTTAATGTATTATCTAAGTCAGAATAGTGGGCAAATTTTGTTTCTACTAGT
>Ga0129306_1002390_pt1 | contig 16817 bp, 11 predicted proteins | sample P827metagenome_FD_94438 | JGI IMG/M metagenome (GOLD analysis project Ga0129306, IMG submission 94438) | Capybara group fecal microbial communities from Wisconsin, USA - P827 metagenome | ecosystem: Host-associated > Mammals > Digestive system > Large intestine > Fecal | place: USA: Wisconsin... | reverse complement strand
CTTTCGCCGCCTGGCTGCGTCGAAGCTCGTCAACATAGCACCGCTATGCCTCTTCGCTTCTCCTTGCCTGACAACGAAATTCCTCGACAAGTTCATCGGACTCATTTAACAGTGTCTCCCTCGCTCTTCCAATACTCGTACATCTGCGCACCGGTGGCGAACCAGGCTTTTTGGCGCGACTGAATTTTGTCCAGCAGCTCGCGCAAAAGCGGCATGCGGCCGGGCGTGCAGGCTGTCTGCGGATCGAGCTGAAGCACCCAGCACAGGCCGCGCGCTTCATAGCCCAGGTATTCTTCATAAAAGTTGTTGAACACCTGCGTGTAGTTGGCCAGGCGGCCCTGCCCCTTCGGCATGGGCGGATGGTAATTGAACGCGAAATACGGCAGGTCATACAGCGCCCAGTGGATGGGCAGTTCAAGCATACGGCGGCCGTCGCCGAGGTCGAACCAGAAGGGGCGGTCGTCGTCGCTGAGGCTGCTGTCGTACAGCGCACCGTTGTCGGCGGCCGCGCGCAGCGTGTCGAGCGTGAACTCGGCGATGGGCGCGCGATAGCCGACGGGCGAAACGCCGATCTCGTCTTTCAGCGTCTGCGCGCCTTTGCGCATGTCATCGGCGCACTGCCCCGCCGGCAGCAGGCCCCAGTTGAGCAGCTCGTAGCCGCGCAGCGCGATCTCGTGACCGCGCGCTCTCACTTCGTTCACCTGGGGGGCGTAGGCGTGCGCCGTCGCGCCGGGCACGAAGAACGTGGCCTTCAGGCCGAACTCATCCAGCAGGTCGAGCAGACGCGGCAGACCGCGGTCCATGCCGTACTGCCCCATCGAGATGGTCTTGGGGCGCTCGGCCACGGAGGGATCGACAGCCAGCCAGAAGAACTCGGCGTCGAGGTTGACGGTGAGCATCGCGGCGCACTGCGCGCCGTTTGCCCATTTCACATCAGACATCGCGCCTCACCTCCCGCTCGTCGTAATGCTGCCGGTACCACGCGGCCAGCTCACAGCCGCGGGCAAACCACACGTCGCCGCGCTCTTTGATGTGCGCAAGCAGATGATCGAGGATGCGCAGCCGGCCGGGCTGCCCCGTCACCTGCGGGTGGATCAGCGTGACGAAGCTGAGGCCGTATTCGTAATAGCCGTCGAACTCGCGCGACATGTTGTCGTACACCAGCTCATAGCCGGAAATGCGGTCCTGTCCGTCCGGCTCGGAAGGGAAATAATTGTAGGCCGTGGCCACGTAGTCGTCAAGCTCCCACCGCGTGGGGATCTCGATAAAATCGGTCTTTTTGCCGTCGATGACGGTGTGATACGGGCGGTCGTTGCCGCGCATACTGCTTGAGTAATTGATGCCGCGCTCAAACAGCAGCTTGGGCGTGCCGCGCGACCAGTCGCCCGACGGCGTGCGGAAGCCCTGCGCCGGCTTGCCGATCAGGTCGCAGAAGATGTTCTGGCAGCGGTCGATGATGGCGGCCTGCTGCTCGAGCGTATAGCTGAAAAACAGCTCGTGCGTGTAGCCGTGCTGGCCGATCTCGTGACCTTCGGCATCGATGCGGCGGATCAGGTCGGGATTGTCCTCGGCCACCTTGCCTGGCACGAAGAACGTGCCGCGCAGGTCGTATTTCTTCAGCAGGTCGAGGATGGCGTGCGCGCCGCGCCTGGGGCCGTAGCTGCCCACCGAGGCGGCCTTGAGGAACTTGTCGCCGCCGGGGTAATGCGCGTTGCCGTTTTTCCAGGTGGTGTCGCCGTCAAGGTCGAATGACAGCATGACGGCGCAGCGGGCGCCGTCCTTCCAATACAGACGGTCTTCCATGCGTTACAGCACCTTCTCCAAAAATACCTGCGCGCGCGCCGACTTGGGCGACGAGAAAAACACGTCGGGCGTCGCGTCCTCGGCGATCACGCCCTCATCCACAAAGCAGATGCGGTGCGAAGCCTCGCGCGCAAAGCCCATCTCGTGCGTGACGATGGCCATCGTGATGCCGGTGCTCACCAGGCTGCGGATCACGTCAAGCACTTCTTTCACCATCTCCGGATCAAGCGCGCTGGTGGGCTCGTCAAACAGCAGCGTTTTAGGCTCCATCGCCAGAGCGCGGGCAATGGCGACGCGCTGCTGCTGCCCGCCGGAGAGCATGGAGGGGTACTCGTTGGCCTTGTCCACCAGGCCGACGCGCTCCAGCAGCGCCATAGCCCTCTCGGTGGCGTCCTTTTCGGACAGGCCGCGCACCTTCATCGGCGCGTAGATCATGTTCTGAATGACGTTTTTGTTCTGGAACAGGTTGAAGTGCTGGAACACCATGCCCACGTCTTCGCGCACTTTCTGAATGTCAACGCCCTTCTGCGTGATATCCAGCCCGTCGATGAACACCTGCCCCGACGTGGGTTTTTCCAGCAGGTTGATGCAGCGCAGCAGCGTCGATTTGCCCGAGCCGGACGGCCCGATGATCGACACCACCTCACCGTCGTCGATGTGGAGATTGACGCCCTTGAGCACTTCGAGGGAGCCGAACTGTTTTTTCAGATTTTTAATTTCGATCACTTTTGTGCAGCCTCCTCTCCAGTCTCTTGGCGAACATCGCCAGCATCATGACCAGCACGTAGTACATGCCGGCGACGATGATGAACGGCTCAAATGCCAGGTAGGTGGCGTTCATGGCTGTCTGCGCCGCGCGCATCATGTCAAGCATACCGATCGTGGCGACGATCGAAGTTTCCTTGAGCAGGGCGATCAGCTCGTTGACCAGGGCCGGCAGCACCGTCTTGAGCGCCTGCGGGATGACGATATCGAACATCATCGGCCGGTAGGGCACGCCCAGGGCCATCGCCGCCTCGCGCTGGCCGATGTCGATGCTCTGGATGCCGCCGCGCAAAATTTCGGAGATGTAGGCGGCCGAATTGAGGCCGAACGTGATGACCACGGCGTTCATCGCCGGGATTTGATAATTGCACAGCTGCGGCGTGGCGAAATAGACCAAAAACAGCTGCACCATCAACGGCGTGCCGCGAAACACCGATGTGTAGGCGGCGGCAAACCAGCCCAGCGGCGCCACGCGCGAAACGCGGAACAGCGCCAGCAGCGTGCCGCACACGGCGCCGACGATCAGCGACAGCACAGTGACTTTGAGCGAGTTGATCATGCCGTTGTAAAACACCTTGTAGAACGGCCAAATGCGCTCAAAGTGCAGCGCGAACTTGCGCGCCGGCGCCGTCTCGGCCGCAAACGCGCAGGCCGCGCAGGCAAGCGCCGCCAACAGCGCCAGCAGCAGAGCGGTGCGCGCTCTCTTACTCATATCAGTTCTCATAGGATTCCTCCCTGCGGCACGACCGCCGCGGCGATAAAAGACAAACACGACCGAAAGAGCCTCGGCGCGCAGGGCGGGGAGGCTCTTTCAGCCGTATCATTTTGAACAATAATGATTACTGCAGGAACTCCTCGCCCATCCACTTGACGATGAGTTTGTTGAACGTCCCGTCCTTAAACATCTTGGCGATCTCGGCATCGAACAGGGGGATCAGCGGCGAGTCCTTCTGGAAGGCCACGCGATACGAGCCCGGCGTGTAGTGAACGCGCTCCAGGTCGGCGCGGGGGATCACATGATACACATAGCCGGGATTCTGCTGACACTTGTTCTTGGCCTGCGAGGCGTCCATAACGGCGGCGGCGACGCGGCCGTTGAGCAGCTCCTGCGTCACCATCGTGCTGTTGTCAAGCAGCGTGGGCTCGGCGCCGGAGAACTCCACCACCTTGGCGTACTCGGTGCCGAACACTGTGGCGACTTTCTTGCCCTTGAGGTCGTCCACCGTTTTCACCGCGGCAGCTTCGGGCGAGATGATGGCCGTCTTGGTATAGAAATAGGGCTCGGAAAAGTCGACGCTCTTGCGGCGCTCTTCAGTGGCCGACAGGCCGGAGATGACGAAATCGGCACGGCCGCTCTGCAGTTCGCCGATGAGACCGGCAAAGTTCATGTCTTTCAGTTCGTAGGTGAAGCCGAGGTTTTCGGCAATGGTGTTCAGCACGTCGATATCGAAACCGGTGATGACCGACTCGCCCTTGTCGTTGACCTGAGCAAACTCAAACGGGGCAAACGTGGCGTTGATAGCCAGTTTGAAGTGCTTGCCCGCCAGCGGCTTCTCGTCGTCGTAGGGCCACGGGCCGATCCACTTTTCGTAGATGGCCTTCATCGCGCCGTTGGCCTGCATCTCCTTGATCTGCTCGGTGAACAGCGGCTCCAGCGTCGAGCCCTTGGGGAACACCGCGGCGAACGAACCGGAAACGTTAGCGCCCGTCTCGGCATACACCTTGTCGAGCTCGGCGCGAGGCAGCACAAAGTACTCCAGCTCGGGATGAGACTTGATGCGCACGGAGGCCGAAGCGGCATCCTGCACCACGCCGTCGACGCGGCCGGCCAGCAGTTCCTGCATACAATAGGTGGCGTTATCCATGGCGCTGACGTTGGCGCCAACGGCCGTGGCAAAGTCGCAGTACTGCGTGCCGAACGAGGCGGCGATCTTCTTGCCCTTCATATCGGCCACGTTCTTGATGTTCGTGCCCTTGTGCTGGATGATCGACGTCTGGCAATAATAGTAAGGAACGGAGAAATCAACGCTCTTCTTGCGCTCCTCGGTGGGCGACATGCCCGACACGACAAAATCGACGCGGTTGCTGCTCAGCTCGCCCAGCAGACCCTTGAAGTTGGTGTGCACCACTTCGTAGGTGAAGCCCAGTTTTTCGGCGATGTAGTTCACCATGTCGATGTCGTAGCCGACGATGGCAGCGTTGCCCTTGTCGTCCAGCTGCTCAAACTCAAACGGCGGGAACGTGGGGCTGACGGCCATCTTCAGCTTCTTGCCCTCAAGCGGCTTGGCCGCAAACGCAGCAGTCGCACACATCACGAGCGCGGCAAGACAGGCCGCAAATTTTTTCATGCTCATACCGATTACCTCCCATAAATGTTTTTACAGATACAGCGTCAGTACAGACGCATGTCCCCTATGATAATGTGCCTTCTCCCCAAAAGCGCGCCACCGCGGGCGGTTCGGGCCAGCTGGCTTTGCTGTGGCTCAGCCCCTGGGCGACGATTGCTTCGGCCGTCGTGATCATGACCGTGGCCGGGTCGATCACCGGCACGCCGCACTGCGCGGTCAGTTCGCGTCCCATCGTGGCAAAGCTGAGGCAGCCTAAAATGACCGCGTCGGCGCCATCCTGTTCAACGCACGCGCGCACGCCGCGCTCCAGGATACGGGCCATCTCGGCGCGTTCCATCTTCGTCCCCGGAGGGATCTCGACGCCGCGCACCGAGGCCAGCCGCGTTGGGTCGGCGCCAAGGCCGCGCACGAAGACCTTCTTTTGCGAAGCCCGCCGCGCCGACGTGGTGAGCACCGAAAAACTGTTGGCCAGCTGAGCGGCCAGCAGCACCGAGCTTTGCGCGCCGCCGATCACGGGGATGCGCAGCGCCTCGCGGCAGGCGTCGAAACCGGGATCGCTGAAGCAGTAGAGGCACACGGCGTCCACGCCTTCGGCCTGCGCGACCAGCGCCAGCTCCACCACCTCGGGCGAATCGAGCGCCACGTCAAGCTGCGAATCGATGCACAGGTTGTTCTTGCGCGGGCAGACCATCGACAGCTCGGTATCCGGGCGTACAAAGGGCTTTAAGCGCTCGCAGCGGAAGCGCAGGCCCGCTTCGTCGATGCCGCTGTCGGGGTTGATGATGCGCAGTCTCACAGCATTTCCTTCTTGTTGCCCAGGCGGATGGTCTGCTCATAATCGAGCTGGGCATACACATCCGGGCCGATGGCCGGGCACAGCGCCTGTAATTTCTCGAGCGGCAGGTCTTCGATGGCGCAGCCTTCCTTTTCGCACAGCAGCACCGCCTTGCCGACGATCTCGTGCGCGTCGCGGAACGGCACGCCGTGCTTGACCAGATAATCGGCCAGCTCGGTGGCGTTGAGGAACCCGTTTTTCAGCGCCTTTTTCATGGAGTCGGCGTGAACCGTCATCGTGCTGATGATGCCGGCCATGATCTCCAGGCACATCAGCGTGTCGTCCAGCGCCGGCATAAAAGCGCGTTTGTCAAGCTGCATATCCTTGTTGTAGGCCAGCGGGATGCCCTTCATCTCCGTCAAAATAGCCATCAGCGAGCCGTAGACCAGGCCGGAACAGCCGCGGATCAGCTCGGCGCTGTCGGGGTTTTTCTTCTGCGGCATGATGCTCGATCCGGTGGAATACGCGTCGGACAGCGTGACAAAATGGAACTCCTGCGAGCACCAGAGGATGATCGACTCGCTCAGCCGGCTGAGGTGCATGAGGATCATCGAAAACACGAACACCAGCTCGCACAGGTAGTCGCGGTCGCTGACGCCGTCCAAAAAGTTGGCGCAGGGCTTGGCAAAGCCCAGTTCCTTCGCCGTCATGCTGCGGTCGATCGGGTGCGTGGTGCCGGCCAGCGCGCCGCAGCCTAAGGGGCAGTCTTCCATCATCAGCTCGACGGCGTTGTTCAGGCGCTTCTTGTCGCGCGAAAACATCTCGGCAAAGGCGAGCAGCGTGTGCTTGAACGTGACCGCCTGGGCGCGCTGCAGGTGCGTGTAGCCGGGCATCAGGCAGGGATTTTTTTCGGCCGCCTCGCGCAGCGCCGTGCCCAATTTGTCGAGCTTTTCGGCCACGCGAGCGGCCGAGGCGCGAGCAAACAGTTTGGTGTCGACGGCCACCTGATCGTTGCGGCTGCGGGCCGTGTGCAGGCGCTTGCCGGCGTCGCCGATGCGGCGCGTCAGATTCAGCTCGACAAAGCTGTGGATGTCTTCGTACTCGCCCTCTTTGATCTGGAGTTTTCCCGACTCCACATCGGCCATGATGCCCTTCAGGCCTTCGATGATGGCCGCGGCGTCCTCTTTGCTGATGACGCCGCACTCGCCCAGCATGCGCGCGTGGGCAATGCTGCCCGTGATGTCTTCACGCCAGTAGCGCTTGCCCAGCGGCAGCGAACTGTTGAAACGCTTCATCAGCTCGTCTTCTTCCTGCTGGAAGCGTCCTCCCCACAGATTCATGAAAATTTCACCTCTGAACGACAAATCGTAAACTTGTTTTTACATACAACCTAAAAACTAAAGTGAGTTTATCATCGTAAAATATTTCTGTCAAGGCAAGCACAGCAAAGGCATATAAAGAAAATCCGCGTTTACAGGAAAATTTTCCCTAAAAACGCGGATTTCAGTCTAGTGCCGGAGCGTGCCACAAAAAAATTGAAAAACCATGCGCCTGCGGACTGCACGGCTATCCAGCTTTAGCGCTTCTTTCGTGCGCGTTCCCCATGTATCATGCGCTTGAGTTCATCCAGCTCCCTGCGCTGCGCTTCGATCAGCTCGCGCAGTTGCTGTTTCTCCACGGCGTCCTGCTGTTTGTAGGCTTCCATTTTCGCCTCCTGAGAGGACAGCTGCCCCAAAAGTTTGTTCCGCTCCGCCGTCGCTTTCCTCTTGGCCGCACGGGCCTTGATCACGCTCTCGTCATGACGTCCCAGTCGCAGCGCCAGACCAGCGTTGACCATCGGCTCATCCCCGATGGTTCCCGCAAAGCTCAGCATCGTATCGCGGCTGAAATGGTGCGCCAGCCCCACCGCCACCGTCGTATCGCCGCGATAATTGCCTACGGCGACATTGAAGGTTGTAGGCGCATCCTCATCATACGGCAAGGGATGCAGACCGGCCAGCGCTGCGGCGCGGCTGCCTGTGCGGCGGATCTCGCGGGTCAGTCGGCCGGAGACGCTGCTCACGCTGTTGCTGACTTTGTTCTCAAGTTCGTACAGTTGACTGCCGTTGACGGCGTCGGTGCTGTCGGGGCCGATTTCGCCTTTTTTCAATCCGGTGATCTTGTTTCCGTTCATGGACAAGGTGTCGTTGAAATACGCCGGGCCGTTCACGGTGAGTTTTTTACCGACAGTCACGCTGCCCTGCAGTTCAGCATCTCCGGTCACCGTCAGGCGCTTTGTTTTCATGTGCTGCGTCATGCCGTACACAGTCGCGTCTGTCGCCTCGATCGCTTCGGCAACGCTGGTATAACCCTTTTTAGCCGCGGCTTTCATATTCACATTAAAACCGGTGATACGGCCGTTCTCTACCCGTGCGCCGCCGCCCAGCGTCTGCGCTGCCGATTCGGCCGCGCTATAAAGCTGAGCGCCGTTCACGGCCTCCAGGCTATTTTTGCTGACATTGCCGGCAGCCATGTTCACGATCGTTTGGCCGCCCGCGTCAAATCCCCCGGTCGCTTTTACTCGACCGGCAAAAACAGGATCTTTTTTGATACCCGCAGCCACGACGTGCTCTCCGCCATCGCTGCGCCGCGTGAGGAACAGGTTGTCGCTTCCCTCGGGCGCGTCAAACACAAATCGCACCGTCTGCTTCGCCCCGACGCTGACGCCTTCCGCCTCATCCCCAACCGCAAGATTCCAAACAGCAGATGACACTTCCGTATCTGCCGTTCCAGGGGCGGCAGAACCTCCTTGCCCCGCTTCGGAACCGCCAGTTCCGCCGTCGGCGATCGTCAAAACGCCGTCGGTGTAGGTGACCGAAACGCTGCCGCCGCCTTTGAACGTAACTGTGCCGCCCGGTTTGACTTCGCCGCTGCCAGTCCCGTCGCTGACATTCCATTTAAGACCGTTCATGACGGCGAACAGCTGGCTGCCGTTGACGGCATCGGTGCTGTCTTTGCCGATCAGTCCGGCGGCAACGTTCTGGATGCGGCGGGGTGAATCCGGCGCCCCAACGGAGACGACGCCGCCAGCCTGCCCGCCCGCAAATTCATACGTGACCGAACCGACCACGGCGCGGCTGTACTCGTCGGTTCCGGCCGTCGTCTTTCCCGCGTGAGTGTACGCGGCGCCGGAGCCGAGAAAGACCGAGTTGTCCGCGACCGTCGTCACGCCGCTGCCGAGCACAAACACGTCGTTTGCGCCGTTGAACGAATTTCCGCCGCCGATGACCGCCGACGAGCCGGCCGCAGTGATGATATTGCCCGAACCGACCACGGCCGTATCATTCACGCTCTCAAGCTCGTTCTGGCTGCCGGCAACGAACAGATTTTGAGCCGAAGAGTTTTTCGCAACGATGTTGTTTGCGCCCAGCACCGAAATGTATGAACTGCCGCCGGCTGCGGCAACGTTATTGTTCTCGCCAAAGACATAGATGCCCTCGCTGGTGTTGTCAGCCCGCAGCACGCCCAGCGCGTCAAACGTCTGGACGCCGACGGCGTTGTCGTTGCCCACGGCGTAGGAACGGTGCGCCGCCACGTAGTTGGGATCGCCGATCGCGCCGGAGCCGTCGCCCGCGGCCTGGTTGCCCGTGCCGATGGCGATGCTGTACAATCCGCCAGCAATATCGCCCGAGCCGATCGCCACGTCGCCGCTGTGCAGCGCTGCCGCGCCTGTGCCGATGGCAACGGCGTTGAGCGGCTCGTTGGCGGCGTTGGCCCCGGCGATCAGCGCGTTTTCTGCCGCTTCATACGCGGCCGTCTTCGCGGCCAGATCGGCGCTGGCGCTCTCCAGCCCATCCCGGTAGGCCTCGGCCAGTTCGGCCATGGCCGCGTCGCGGGCCGCGATCGCGTTGCGGTAATCGCTGCCCTCCGCTTCCATAGCGGTCACAGCGTTCGCCGTATTCGTGCGTTCTGTTGCCGCGGCAGTCAGGGCTTCGTTGGCTTCCGTCAACGCCGTCTCCGCTGCCTCATATTCAGCCTTGGCGGCTTCGGTGGCTGATTTGTAGCGCTCCTCTTCAGGCCAGGGCTCGCCAGGATGAGTGCTATACCAACCATCCTCTGCCACCATTTCCGTCCCTTGGGCGTTATTGTACGCAAGCTTTGCGGCATCTCTTTGCTGCCGGGCCTGGTCTTGATCGGTCACCGCCTGGTTATAGGCGCTCGCAGCGGCATCCCGGTCTGCTTTTGCCTGCTCATAGGCCAAAAGCTGTGTCTGATAGGCCACGTCGGCCCGATCATAATCGACCATGGCCTGCGCATATTCGGCGGCCGCATCGTCATAGGCGTTGCTGGATGTCACGTATGCTTCACGCGCCGCCTGCAGCGCGTTATATTTGGCGTGCAGCGCCGCCGGGCCGACATACGCGCCGTTGCCGAGCGCGACTGAGCGGTTGCCCAGCATCACGGCCGTTTCGCCGATGGCGACAGCGCGGTTGGTGTTGACAACAACTTCTTCGCCGATCGCTATGGCCGACTTGACATCTTTGCCGATCGCCGCGCCGTTGCCGACGACTGTCACGTTGCGCACGCCGTTTCCCGTCGTCGCGTCGCCGATGATGTGATTGTGGTTGCCGAGGATGGTCGAGCGCTTGGCCGCGTCGACGATATTTTCGCTGCCAAAGACGTTGACCCGCACGCCTTCGCCGCTTTGGGACACGGTGTTTTTCTCGCCCACCACAAACACGTGCCGCGTTGTGGGATCGTGCGTCAGCACGCTGCCTCCGCCGATGGACACCACCCCCTGGCGGCCGATATGGTTAGAAAGCCCCAGCGCATAAGAGCTGTCGCCCGCCACAAAATTGCCCGCGTCTTCACCGCCGCCGAACGCGCCGGAACGGCGGCCGTCAACCTGACTGCCCTCGCCGACGGAGATCGCCCCTTCGCCCACGGCCGCGCTGCCCGCGCCCAAAACGATCGACTTGTCGCCCCAGGCATGGCTTTCGTAGCCCAGCGCCAGCGATGTCGCGCCATGGGCGCGCGCTAACCGTCCCAGAGCAACGGCATTTTCGCCATCGCCGCGCGCCTCCCGCCCTATCGCGATCGCGTAGTCGGCAAACGACTTTGCCAGCGGCCCCAGCGCCAGCGCGCTTGCTCCGTTGATCCGCACGCCGCTGCCCATGCCGATGGAATGCGCGCCCCTGACACTCATGTAGTCTTCATAGTTGAAATTTCCGTCTGCGTCGTGCAAATTGCTGCCGATCGCAATCGCGCCTTGGCCTTCCAGAATATTGTGTCCAAGCGAGATCGCTTCTCTTCCTCTAATATGACCTTCACCGATCTGAATTGTGTTTGGGCTAAAAGTCGGCATAGCAAGAAGATGAGCAGAACCGATATAAAATCTGATTTGATAACCATCAAAGCTGTATGCCGGCGCTGCGCCAATGAACAGCGCCAGAGAAAGAGCCGCCGCACAAACAGCCGCACGGCCATAGCGGCACTTTTGAGCAGGCGCGCGGCGCACGTTCATGAGCGCCCCTCCGCGCAGACCGCCCTTACGGTTGGTTGGTTGGTTGGTTGGTTGGTTGGTTGGTTGAAATTTTCACGTTATCCACAGGTGTGCGCATTTCTGATCCTCCCCCACGCAAGCACAAAAATTGAGATCTACATCTCAGTGTTGTTATTTTGTGATGTATTTTATCATGCCTGTGATATGTCCACAAGCCTTATCCCCTCTTTTCATGGCGGCAGAGCCTCAAGGCTGCTTTCGCAAATCATACGCGTGTGGTACACTACAATCAAACAAGTTCCACAGGGGCGGGATGTGTCGCCATGAACGAAAAAAAATTGCCGGCGCTGCCGGTGGGGATCTTCAATTTTGAACAGTTGCGAAAGTACGATATGATCTATGTCGATAAGACCCCTCAGCTGCTTGAACTCGCGCGCCTGCCGGGGCGGTATTTTTTCTCACGGCCGCGGCGGTTCGGCAAATCACTGACACTCTCAACGCTGGACGCCGTGTTCAGCGGCAAGGTCGAGTTGTTCAGAGGACTGGCGGCAGAAGACTGGGTGGACGAACAGGCCAAGCATCCCTGCCCGGTGCTGCGGTTCGATATGAGCCAAATGTCGATGCGCAGCCCGGAAGATTTCGACGTGTCTTTGCGCGAGGAGCTGGGGCGCGTCGCCGCCAAAAACGGCATTTCCATCGTAAGCTCGACGCTGGGCGGCGTGTTCAAAGACCTTGTGACAGGACTTTACGAACAACGCGGCCCGGTCGTGAGCCTGATCGACGAATACGACAAACCGGTGCTGGACAAACTGTTTCAACCCGAGATGGCAGAAGCGATGCGGCAGCAGCTGCGATCGTTCTACACGGTGGTCAAAAGCTGCGAGGATTACCTGCAGTTCGTGATGCTGACAGGCATCAGCAAGTTCACAAAGATGGGCGTATTCTCGGCGATCAACAACCTTCGCGACATCAGTATGTCCGAGGAATACGGCGCGCTCTGCGGATACACACAAGATGAGCTTGAACGCACGTTTGACGGCTGGCTGGAAAAACTTGGGAAGAAACAGAATTCAACTCGCGAGGCGCTGCTGAAAAAGATACGCGAGTACTACGACGGATTCAGCTTTGACGGCGTGACAAAGGTGTACAATCCATTTTCAACCTTGCGGATGTTTCAGGAAGGACAGTTCCGCAACTACTGGTACGAATCAGGATCGCCGTCGTTCATCCCGGATTATCTCAGGCGCCATAATGAATTTTCGCTGGAAAAGTTCCGGCATAAGATGGTTTCGGAGCTGTTTATCAGCGCGCAGGAAATCGAACGCGCCGCGCCGGAGAGCTTTCTCTTCCAAGCCGGCTATCTGACCATCGAAAAGCGCTCGGGGCAAATGCTGACACTTGATTACCCCAACCGTGAAGTACTGGATTCCCTCTCGGCCATGTACTCGATGCTGGTCTACAAAATCCCAGACCCCGACATGACGACACATTCGCTGTGGGAAGCTTTCGCCGCGGGCGATTGGCAGCAAATCAAACGCCTGTTCAACGCGGCTCTGGCATCGATGCCCTATGATCTGTTCACTCATGCCGACGAAGGTTTTTACAAAGCTGTTTTCCTGGCACTGCTGCGCGGCGCGGGGCTCAGTGCTCTTGGCGAGGTGCACAGCGCGCGCGGGCGTTCCGACGTGGAAATTGTGCTGCCCGACCGCGTCTTCGTGATCGAGTTCAAGACGGCGCCTCATGAAAATGACGTTGAATCTCGGCGCCACGCTGGCGATGAGCAGATCGCCGTGCGCGGCTATGCCGAAAAATACGCCGCTGACACTCGCGAGATCATGACAGCAACATTCGTGGTCGATCTGAAAAAACGCACGATCGTTTAGCCGCACAAACCCCTCACATCATAACAAAAGTCCCACGCACCTGTTTTTCGTGCGTGGGACTTTTTTCAATTAAGGAAACACAGATTAAATATTAAATGCCCCCGACAGGGCGCGGATGAATGAATCGGCGTTCCCCTAGCATGAACTCTCAGGTTCTACTGCCGACCTATCGGCGCATACCATCAAGACGTTCTTTCATGGCGGCAAATAACAGCTCGTCGTCACGACCGACGACAAAGCAGCACACTCCACGCGCGGACAGTTCGTCGATGCGATCCTTGTTTTTCACCAGCAGGGTTGCGCATTTGCCATGCTCACGTGCTTTTCTGATGACCAAGTCCTCGGCAGCAATAACATCTGGGTGCGAGTTCTGCCCCGGTACGCCAAGTGCCTGTGAAAGGTCGTTTTTTCCCGTCGCGACCATATCGACTCCAGGGACATCAAGTATTTCGTCAATATTTTCCAGTCCTGCGCGATCCTCTATTTGCACGATCAAATGGACTTCGTCGTTCGCGTGTGAGTGATATTCGCTCAGTGATACTTCACCATAATTGAGTACACGAGCGCAGCCGGAAAGCCCCCTTTCGCCCAAAGGGGCGTACTTGACTGCTTTCACAGCGCGACGAGCCTCGTCGGCATTTGCGACGTGCGACACCATCAGACCGCACACGCCAAGATCGAGCATACTGGAAGCAAAAGTCAGATCGGGCACGCGCACCTGCACAGCCATCCCCAAAAGCCGCGCCGTTCGGATCATATTCACCAGTACGCCGTGATCAAACAGCATATGTTCATAATCGATCCGCAAAAAATCGTATCCAGCCCGGCTTGCCATTTGTACGATAACAGGGTCAAACATCGTCAGATAAAGTCCATAGCACAGCCTGCCGTTTCTGACGGATTCAAGCAGATTCACGGCGTTCACTCTTTCTGCACCGCTTTTTCCTGGCGAGCAGTCAGCGTCTGCGAAGCGATAACCGCAGCAAAGCCGGCCACCCCCGCTGCGTCAGTCAGCATACCGCTGTCGATCAGCGCAAACGCTGAAGCAAGCGCGATACAACGTTCTACTATGTTCAAGCGCCGCTTGAAGTACCCTTCCATCGCCAGACCAAGGCAGACGATACCTATGAGTGAAGTCACCGCGACCCGCAATGCGACCAGCACATTGATCCCTTCCGGCAGCAGCAGTTCCGGGCTGTATATAAACATATACGGCACAATGAACCCTGCACAAGCCAGTCTGACGCCCATCCAGCCTGTTTTGTTGGGGTTGGCCCCCGAAAGGCCGGCTGCCGCATATGAACCTGCGGCAACAGGCGGCGTGATCGTAGACAGAATGCCGAAATAAAACACAAACATGTGAGCCTGCATCGGCAGCACGTTCAGCCCGATCAGCGCCGGCGCGGCGACCGTGCTCGTGAGGACGTAGCAGGCCGTCGTCGGCAGCCCCATTCCCAGGATCAGAGAAACGAACATCGTCAGGACCAGCGTCAGCCAAAGTTTACCACCGCTAAAACTGAGGATCGCGCTGCCGATCGCGAGGATAATACCAGTGAGGGAAAAGATCCCGATGATGATGCCGATGATCGCGCAGGCAATAGCCACCGAGAGTGCGCTGAGGACGCCGCTTTCCAGCGCTTTTAAAAGATCAGACGGCTTGATCCAGGTCGAGCGGCGCAGAAAACTCGCCACTACCGAGATGATTATGCCGCTTATCGCTGCCCATGTAGCGTTATATCCGGCAACGAGCATATAGATGATCACTGCCAAAGGCAGCATCAGATGCCCGCGCTCGCGCAGGACCTTCATCAAATCTGGTATCTGGTCTTGTTCAAGGCCTTTGATCCCTTCCTTACGCGCGCGAAGATCGATCATGATCCATAGGCTGAAATAGTACAGGATCGCCGGGATCAGCGCCGCCAGAAGAACTTTAGAATAGGGCACGCCCAATGAATCGGCGATGATAAAGGCGGCTGAGCCCATGACCGGCGGCATGACCTGTCCGCCCGCTGATGAAGCTGCTTCGACAGCACCTGCAAAGTAATCTTTATAGCCTATTTTCTTCATCAGCGGTATCGTAAACGCACCGGTGGTCACAACATTAGCCGTGGTCGATCCGCTGATCGAGCCCATCAGGCCGCTCGCCAGCACCGACACCTTGGCAGGTCCGCCGCGGGTGCTGCCGGAAAGCGCCATCGCAATGTCATTGAACACCGCCGTCAAGCCGCTGGCCCCCAAAAAAGCGCCAAACAAAATAAAAAGGAAGATATACATTGAAGAAACGCCCAAAATCTGTCCATAGATGCCGCCAGTTGTCAGCGTTAGATGCGAAACGATCCTGTTCACGGAAAAGCCGCTATGCCCAAGCATACCCGGCACAAATTCCCCGAAATAGCCATATAACAGCATGATGACCGCAAAAACAGGCAGAGTATAACCGACAACCCGACGAGTCGCCTCAATGACGAGCAGGAGCGAGACAACGCCCCAAATGATATCCGCCCTTTTGTAACGCCCGGCCATCATGGCTAACTCTTCAAAGCGGTACAGCAAGAAGCCAACCGCGCATAAGCTCAAAACGATCAGGATCACGTCGCATACCGAAGGACGCGCAGCCGGCGATCCCTTCCTGGCCGGATACAGCAAAAAAACGAACACGAGCACAAACAGGAGATGGATAGCTCGCTGCGTGTGCGGATTGATCGTGTTCACGGCCGTGTAAAAATGATATGCCGCCATCAGCACGACAAGGACAAGCTGAAGCCATCTCAGCCAGCCCTGCAGTTTGCGCCGTTTTGTCTTTTTGGCTTTGTTCTTCTGTCCGAACTGTTCAAGTTCATCGTCATCCAGCTTGGCGATCTCTTCAGCGGTGATGTTTGCCATTTTCTTCACTCCTCTTATTCGACGACATTTCGACAAAAGGCCAGCATGTACGCGTCATGCCGGCCTTTTGCAAACTGTCTCCTTGAATCAGTCTTTCTCGCTCGAACTTTTGCCTGTTATTTCAAAGCGCCTATCTCTTTGAGATACCGTTCCGCGCCGGGATGGAGCGGTACGATCTCGCCAACGCGAGCGTTCGCAGGCTCGTAGGTGAGGAAGAGCTTGTGGAACGTCGAAAGGAATTCTTTGTTCTCGTAAAAAGCCTTGACAAACTTGTACACAAACTCCGCATCAAGATCGGCGCGGCTGATCACCGTGTTGGTCGAAGCGAGCGTCTTCACATCCTCAGGCTGATTTTTGTAGGTATTGGCCTTGATGATGTAGCGACCGAACGTATGATTGGCGGCAAGGACCTTTTCGGCTCCATCATCCTCAACGTTCAGCAGCCGCACCTTGCCTGTGGCCAAAGCGTCCGCCGGCTGCGAAGTGCCGACACTGGCACAGTGGATCAGCGCGTCGACCTGGCCGTTTTTCAGCTGCTCATACAGATCGCCGACTGTGCCGAAAATCGGCGTGTAGTCTTTAGGACCGATACCGTATTCCTTTAACAGCGCATTCGCGTTCACCTGAACGCCGCCGCCCATAGGACCGACGCCGATCTTGCGGCCGCGCAGTTCGGGTATGCTCTTAATCCCCGAACCGTCGTAGACATACACATGATACGTGTCAAACTTGATAAGACCAAGGTGAGAAAGACCTTCGACCTTCCCGTCCTTAAAAGCCCCCTTGCCTTCGACAGCCGCTTGCAGCGTTGCGCCCATCACGATACCCAGTTCTACCTCACCGGAATCGAGGAAGACGATATCCGCGGCTGAACCGTT
>Ga0129306_1002388_pt1 | contig 16822 bp, 14 predicted proteins | sample P827metagenome_FD_94438 | JGI IMG/M metagenome (GOLD analysis project Ga0129306, IMG submission 94438) | Capybara group fecal microbial communities from Wisconsin, USA - P827 metagenome | ecosystem: Host-associated > Mammals > Digestive system > Large intestine > Fecal | place: USA: Wisconsin... | reverse complement strand
TCCTCTTGCTCAGATCAAGGCCGGACTTCCCGTTAACGTGATGAACATGATCATCGGACGTACATCCGGTACGATCGGCGAGACCAGCATGATAGCTATCATCATCGGCGCATGCTTCCTGATCCTTCTCGGTGTGATCGATCTTCGCATCCCCGGAAGCTATATAGTTTCTTTTGCCGTATTCCTGATCATATTCAGCGGACACGGATTTGACGGTGCATATATATCCGCTCAGCTTGCGGGCGGCGGACTCATGCTCGGTGCATTCTTTATGGCTACCGATTATACTACGCGTCCCATTACGAAGATAGGACAGTACCTCTTCGGTATATTCCTCGGCATTATGACCGGTATATTCAGAATATTCGGTCCTTCGGCTGAAGGTGTCAGCTATGCGATCATACTGGGTAACCTGATCGTTCCTCTTATAGAGAAGATCACTTATCCCAAGGCATTCGGGAGAGGAGGAGAGCGCATATGAAAGATATGTTAAAGGATGCTCTTATCCTCTTTGCGATCACTGTCATAGCTGGCCTTCTGCTCGGCGGAGTATATCAGATCACCAAGGATCCCATAGCAGCACAGGAAGAACTTGCAAAAGCAAATGCATGTAAAGAGGTATTTGCGGATGCTGCTGAATTCGAACAGGATCCCGCATTTGAGACCGACGGAACTTCTTCGGTATATAACGCAATGTATCCCGGAGAGTCGATCGATAACTGCCAGAAGGCTTTATCAGCCTCGGGTGAGACTCTCGGTTATGTACTTACCGTGACCACTCATGAAGGATACGGCGGAGATATCCGGTTCATGATGGGTATCAGAAATGACGGTACATTAAACGGCATTTCGCTCCTGTCCATATCCGAGACCGCGGGCCTTGGTATGCAGGCCGAAGATGTGCTTGTTCCTCAGTTTGCTGGCAGGAATGTACCTGAATTTATTTATACAAAAGACGGCGCTACCACCGATTCTGAGATAGATGCGATCAGTGGTGCGACTATTACGACCAATGCGGTAACGAACGGTGTAAATGCCGGACTGTCGTATTTCCATTCCGTGTTGAGTTCTGAAGAGGGAGGTAATTGATATGTCAGAGATAAAAGACAGACTTGTTAACGGCATAGTCAAAGAGAATCCCACTTTCGTACTGGCACTCGGTATGTGTCCGACTCTTGCGGTTACGACTTCTGCGATCAACGGACTGGGCATGGGGCTTTCCACAATGGTGGTTCTCGCACTGAGTAATGCTATCATATCTGCTCTTCGTAAAGTTATACCCGACAGAGTCAGGATTCCTGCATTTATCGTTGTCATAGCCAGCTTTGTGACTATCATGCAGTTCATGCTTCAGGGCTTCATTCCTTCGCTGTATGCGGCTCTCGGCATCTATATCCCGCTGATAGTAGTTAACTGTATCATACTCGGACGTGCGGAGAGTTATGCATCCAAGAATCCCGTGATACCTTCACTGTTTGACGGTATAGGCATGGGGCTCGGATTTACCGTGGCACTTACGATTATAGGTGCTGTAAGAGAGCTCCTCGGAGCAGGTGAGGTTTTCGGTTATGCGGTAATGCCTGCCGGATACGAGCCCATCAGGATATTCATCATGGCACCCGGAGCGTTCTTTGTGCTTGCGATGCTCACTGCCGGTCAGAACAAGCTTAAGGCAGTACTCGGAGCGAAGGGTAAGGATGTATCCAAGATCGGCTCGGGATGCTCATCCGAAGTAGATTGCGCAAACTGTGCGGAAGCTTCCGCATGTGCGCATAAGTTCATCGACACTGATGCTGTTCCCGGCGAAAGTCTTGAAGAAGGCGCTAAGCGCCGTGAAGCAGAAAGGGAGGGTGAATAATCATGGTTAAGGAATTGCTCATCCTTCTGATAGGATCATCACTCGTAAGTAATGTAGTCTTAAGCCAGTTCCTCGGTCTGTGTCCTTTCCTCGGTGTTTCCAGGAATACCAAGACAGCCGCAGGCATGGGCGTAGCAGTCATATTCGTTATCACACTGGCTTCGGTCGTAGCAGGTGCCATCTATACGTATATACTTACGCCCCTTGATGTCACATATCTGCAGACGATCGTTTTCATACTGGTCATAGCGGCACTGGTTCAGTTTGTAGAGATGGTGCTTAAGAAATTCATACCTTCTCTGTATCAGGCACTTGGTGTTTATCTGCCCCTGATCACTACCAACTGCGCAGTCCTCGGTGTTGCGCTTACCAATGTTCAGAAGCAGTACGGTATCCTAACCGGCACTGTTAACGGATTTGCCACCGCAGTCGGATTTACGATATCGATCGTGGTACTTGCCGGTATCAGAGAGAAGATGGAGTATAACGACATACCCGAGTCATTTAAGGGCATGCCCATAGTGCTTCTCACAGCCGGTCTTATGGCCATAGCATTCTGCGGATTCTCGGGATTGCTCTAAAGGAGATACATCTAAATGGTTACTGGAATTATAACTGCCGTCGTATTAGTCGGCGTAACTGGTCTGATAATCGGATTACTGCTCGGAGTGGCTTCCATTAAGTTCAAGGTGGAAGTCGATGAAAAGGAAGAAGCCGTGCTGGCAGCTCTGCCCGGCAATAACTGCGGCGGATGCGGATATCCCGGATGCTCGGGACTTGCACATGCCATAGCTAACGGGGAAGCCAAGGTCAATCAGTGTCCTGTAGGCGGTGATGCCGTAGGAACGAAGATAGCTGAGATCATGGGAGTTGAAGCCGAGAGCGGTGTCAGACAGGTCGCATTTGTTCATTGCCAGGGTGACTGTGACAGGACCAGGACAGATTATGATTACAGCGGCGTGGAAGACTGCCGTATGCTCTCATTTGTACCTAACGGAGGCCCCAAATCCTGTAATTACGGATGTCTCGGATTCGGTTCATGTGCTGAGGTATGTCCTTTTGATGCCATTCATGTGGTCAACGGAGTGGCAGTGGTTGACAAGGAAAGCTGTAAGGCATGCGGCAAATGTGTGGAAGTATGTCCGAAGCATCTGATCTCGCTCATACCTTATGACGCCGAATATGCAGTATCCTGTTCATCCAGGGATAAGGGCCCGGTTGTCATCAAGGCCTGTGATGTCGGATGCGTGGGATGCCAGATGTGTCTTAAGAACTGTCCGAGCGATGCCATAACCATGGACGGACTGGTTGCAGTGATAGATCAGGAGAAATGTACCCATTGCGGGACCTGTATCGAGAAGTGCCCTAAGAAAGCTATAGTCAGGGTATAAACGTGTGTTGCTTGCAGACATCTGAAGTAAATGATATGATGTTCATTGTGCATAAAACACCGTGCCGGCGTGTCGGAATTGGCAGACGAGGCAGACTCAAAATCTGTTGGCGGAAACGTCGTGCGGGTTCGACCCCCGCCGCCGGCATATAAAGAAAGGAATTACAAACTATGATATGTCCTAAATGCGGCGCTCAGCTCGCCGATGGTACCAAATTCTGCGGCAGCTGCGGCACACCCATCGCAGATGTTTCACAGCCCGCTCCCGAGGTCAATGTTTCACAGCCTGTTCAGAATACTTACGTGGGCCAGCCCGGATACGACAATGCACAGGTTCCGCCTCAGCCTCCTTATCAGCAGCCGGTGCCTCAGAAGAAGTCCAAAACCGGTCTGATAATACTGATCATCGTTCTTGCTGTAGTTCTTATCATCGGCGGTGCGATAGCATGGTTTGTTCACTCTGTTAAAAAGGCAGCAGAGAGTTATATGGAGGATATCGAGACTGATCTTGAATCCTGGGAGGATCTGGATCTTGACATCGAAGGTATGGATGATGCTCTTGATGAGATCGAGTCTCTTGACCTTCCTGATTCCGACATCGATACCGATTCATTTGACTTTGATGTCGATACTGACGATACTGACTCAACAGCCAGCTCCGATGCACAGAATTATGAATACGGATATACGGATGTGACCATAGACGGTAATGACATCACCATCATTCCCAACGGCGGACTTAATGGTTCAACCGTTCTCTACGGTGGTAAGGATCTGGACGGTTTCCTTGATTATGTGGATGATACCGTACTCAGAGAAGACAGATATATCAACAGAGATTTCTTCTATGATCTGCTTTCAACCATGCTCGTAGACGAGAGCATGTACAGCAACTTCGATGATGTAGAGAGTAATATGATCATGTGCCTGGCTATGGCAGATAACTTCTATAATACCGACGTGCGTGTCAAGGAGTGTAATCTTGATGCCAATAATGCCGCAGAATACCATTATCAGGTTAAGGCATACGACAAAGACGATACATGGATCGTAAACTACGAAGACAGGACAGTGTTCTTCAATGACGGAAAGACAGAGTATTCATCGGATATGTTCAATGATGAATACCTGGCCATGTGGTGGATGGCCATTGATGAATACTATGGTCACGAGTCTTATTGATCTTCAAACTCGGATTCGGCGGCTGTATTAACGGTCTCTATGATCTGCTCAGCCATGAACCGCATCTCGGGTGACATGTATTCGATAAAGGGTACATCACGCAGTTCCATGATGTGATGCTCCTTAAGATAGATGATCTCTCTGCTGTGTTCAGCTAAGAATGAGCGGGGTGCAAACTGTATGAACAATGCAGCTGCATCCTGCTCTTTGCATATCCAGTTCCAGTGTCCGGTCTCGCTGATATTATCATAGAATTTCATGGCTCGTCTGAACCACAGATCCGGATCTGCCTCGTGATAGCATCTGATGTTTCCGCCGCGGGTGATCTTGTCCATTATGCTTATGACATTGTCATAATAATAGTTCTCATAGTTGGATATGGAACCCGTATCGGTATTATCGGCAAAATAGTCACCTGATATATCTATGACTATCGGGTCTGCATATATGATGAACAGATCCTCGAGCCATTCTATACGTTCGTTCAGACTCTTGAACACCTTCTTGACCTTGGTAAGTGTATTATCCACAGCGGATATAGACGGTATCCTGGATCTGAGCAGTATGATCTTTGTGTGATCATAGGCTTCCAGCGTGCTATTGGCCAGTTGTTCAATGAATCTTGTGCATATCTCGGTAGCATCGGGATGATCGATCTCTTCAAAATCGTCTTTATGATCCTTATAGAAATCAGACAGATAGAAGGCATCACTGGCCGTATAATACGACTCACCGAGCCTGAGCAGCTTGAGGGAAGCGGCTGCATAGAAGTCCAGCAGACAGTAATCATTGGGATTATGCGACCTCTTAAGCAGCGGCTGCTTGGCGATGTCGGCATTTACGCGTCTGTATTTGGTATTGGCATACTCGGGACGCGGTTCGCCGCATAATGAAGCGGGAGAGAGCAGAATGTGCTCTAGATCCACATCATAGCGTTCCACACCTTCAAACAGAGTACGCAGTATGACCGAACCGAAACACTGGATATGAGGTTTGAGCATGGGTATGTTGATGCTGCCCATTACGAAGTTTATACGGCTGTTGGCCTCGACTTCCTCATATGCCAGAGGATAATCGACCGGTTCGACCGATATGTCGTTTTTGAGTATTCTGGTGAAAAACGGAATATACGAAACAGATGATACGATTGCATCATCATTTCTGGTGAGATCGACAACAAGGGCAGCAGAATCTCTGCTTCCGGTCATTTCCTTCATGGTGGTCATGAAGTTGCCGAGTGAATAAGCGCAGGGAACACGCTTGCCGTTGACCGAGGTCAGATATTCTGTCTTCTGAACCAGATGGGGATGAGTTCCGACGATCAGGTCGGCTCCGCTGTCGGCCATGAGCTGTGCGGCCTTCTGCTGAGCGGGAGTGACAGAGTAGGAGTTCATGTTACCCCAGTGCATATACATGACTATATACTCGGCTCCGGAATCCTTTGCTGTCTTGATCAGTTTTTTTGCATTATCGTCGGTGTATCTGCCGGTCTTAAGTCCGTCGGCGGAGTCATCGACCGCCCTGTCCAGACCGTTGCTGATCATCGTCAGAGCTATGACAGCTACCTTAATACCGGCTGAGTAGATATATATGGGATTATCGAAATATGTTCCGCAGTTGGTCATTCCCTTTCTCTTGATCAGGGATATGGTTTCCTTGAGTCCTTCGGCGCCGCAGTCACAGTTATGATTGTTTGCGGTGATCAGAACGTCGAATCCGGTATTCTTGAGCGCATCCAGATATGTGGACGGCGAATTGCAGTTGGGACCTCCGCTTGAGGTACGGAGCTGCTCCCATTCATAAGGTGCACTGTCATATGTTACGGTCTCCAGATTACCGATCACATGATCCGCACCTGCGAATCGTTCTTTAACCTTTGCCAGTCCGGGAGTGAAATCATAATCATATAAAGAAGCCTTGCGCTGGTGCCATGACGAGCACATGAGGTCTCCGGTGAATATGATGCGTCCCATGGGCTGAACGAATTTATTGTAGCCGCGGTCGACTGACACCGATGTGATGGCGGAAATGTCTCCGGGCAGAGTTATCAGGATATCGGCTTCACCCGTGCCCACAGCATATACATCGCCGTTATCATCTACCGTTGCAACTGCGGGGTTGTTGGATTCGTAATGCGGGTAGGTGAGTTCGTCCTTATAGGAGTATTCGATATGATACTTATCACCGGTCTTAAGGCATATCTTCTTGGGAGCCTTGAGTTCCTTGCATATCGTGGTAAAAGGAACACGCTCACTTTCCTGACCGAATATCTCATCACATTCCTCATCGCGCCAGAAAGCTGCAATGGAAACATAGTATTCGACGTCGTTGCGGAAACCTCTGACAAGTTTGCCGCTCTTTTCCGTCATTCTTACACGGAAGGGCTTTACATCTTCCTTTCCCTTGAAAAATGACAATCTGTAACCGGCAGCTCCCTTGACCTTATCAAAGTGGAACTTGGCATACTCATCGAATATCTCTGCATGCAGATTGGTAGGTGCCATCAATTCATTCATTTCGATACCCCGCATTATGCTAAAATAGATACATCTAATATACCAAATTTACCGCACCATTGCTATAATACACTTTATTTTGTGGTCTGTTTTTGATAGAATACTAGATGATGAATTGTAAGAAAGCCGTATCACTGATTCCTGCATATCTGGACGATTCACTCGATGCCAAGGATCTGCAGGCTTTTCTGGAGCATATAGATAATTGCGCAGACTGCAGTGAAGAACTGTCCATACAGTTCCTTATCACCGAGGGTTTAAGTACTCTAAGTACCGGTGACAGTTTTGATCTTCAGACTGCCATGACGGACAGAGTCCGTGAATCACACCGCGAGATTTCGGTTCATAACAGATTGTTTATGGTACGGAATATCGGTGTGATACTTGTGGTCATATTAACTGTTGCGGCTCTGGCAGCCGTATACTTCGTTTTCTTGAGATAATATGGACAGGATAGTTCTTATCGACGGTCACAGCATATTAAACAGAGCATTCTTCGGAGTTCCGGATCTGACCAACTCCGAGGGTGTGCATGTTAATGCCGTGTATGGCTTCCTCAATATCATGTTCATGATCCTTGAGGAGGAAAAGCCCGAGTATCTGACCGTTGCTTTTGACGTTCACGCTCCCACATTCAGACATGAGATATTCCCCGAGTATAAAGGCACGAGATCCCCGATGGCTCCCGAGCTGCGCGAGCAGGTTCCGTTGATCCAGGAAGTGCTTAAGTCAATGAACATCTGTGTCAAGACGCTCCCCGGATATGAAGCTGACGATGTCCTCGGCACCATAGCCAAGAGATGTCAGGCACAGGGACTTGAGGTCAGCCTCGTATCGGGCGACAGAGACCTGCTGCAGATATCCGACGAACATATCAGGGTACGTATCCCCAAGACACGCGGCGGAAGGACTACCATAGAGAATTATTATCCTGCGGATGTGGTAAATGAATATGGTGTTACGCCTGAGGTTTTCATAGACATGAAGGCTCTGATGGGTGATACATCCGATAACATCCACGGCGTGACAGGTGTCGGGCCCAAGTCCGCAAGCAAGCTGTTAAACGAATACGCAGACTTAGACGGTATCTATGCCCATGTGGATGAGATGAAGGCATCCGCTCAGAAGGAGAACCTGATCCGCGATAAGGAGCAGGCATATCTTGCACGCACGCTTGTTACGATCAATATTGATTCCCCTGTGGATTTTAATCTCGACGAAGCACGGATCGGTGATATGTATAATCCCGCTTCATACGAGTATTTCAAGAAGCTTGAGTTCAGGAACTATCTGAACCGTTTTGATACTTCCTCGGCTCCGGATGCGGGGGAGCTTGAAGCAGGTTTTAAGACTCTTACGGATCTGACGGAAGCTGAGAACTGGCTGTTCGGATTAAAGAAGAAGCTGGAAAGCGCAGCCGGATCTGATGCAGGACAACCCGTGTCCGTATTCATCCCTGCATATAAGGGCATGGATGATATCCTTATCGCCTCAATCTGCGCAGATCCCGCTGAGACCGTCACGATAGTCTGCGGGGGTATGATAACTCCTTCGGATACGCTTAAGAATATCCGGTCAATCCTGTCAGATAACAATATTACATTTGTGACTTACGGCTCTAAGGACTGCTTTGAACTGCTTGATATTGACGGCCTTGAAGACAGAACATTTGATGTATGCATAGCTGCTTATCTGCTCGATCCGCTCAGATCGCATTACGAAGCTGAATATGTGGCTTCCAGATATCTCGGACGTGTGATCCCGGGTGAGGAACAGCTCCTCGGCAAAGCACATGACATAAAGGAAGCTGCGGATAAGGATATTGAAGGACTCATCAGATACTCTGCCCATGCGGCCTGCAGCGCATATGAAGCTTATCCTGTCTTAAAGGATAGACTGGTTGAGGAAGAGATGTATGATCTTTTCCATGATATAGAGATGCCTCTTGCCAGAGTGCTCTCGTCAATGGAACGAACAGGCGTAAGAGTCCGCCCCGAAACCCTCAGTGAATATTCCGAAACTCTCGGCGTACGCATGAAAGAACTTGAGAGTTCGATCTATGATAAGGCCGGAGAGGAGTTTAACATCCTGTCACCCAAGCAGCTCGGTGTTATCCTTTTTGAAAAGCTGAACCTGCCGGGCGGAAAGAAGACCAAGACAGGTTATTCGACTGCAGCCGAAGTTCTCGAGAAGATCTCGGATCAGCCCATAGTAGCCGATATCCTTGAGTACAGGGCCGTATCCAAGCTTAAGAGCACATATGCAGACGGATTGGCAGAGTATATAGCCGGCGACGACCGCATCAGGTCTACCTTCCATCAGACAATTACAGCGACGGGCCGAATATCATCATCGGATCCCAATCTGCAGAACATTCCTACCCGTACCGAGCTCGGACGGGGCCTCAGACGTGCGTTCATACCGTCTGAAGGTTGTGTGTTTGCGGATGCCGACTACAGTCAGATAGAGCTCAGGATACTCGCCCACATGGCAGGAGATGCGGAGCTTATCTCGGCATATCGTGAGGGCGCTGATATACACAGGATCACTGCTTCCAAGGTGTTCGGTTTGCCCGCCGATGAGGTGACGGATCTCTTGAGACGCCGGGCCAAAGCCGTTAACTTTGGTATCGTATACGGTATCTCATCCTACGGCCTCTCCGAGGACATAGGTGTGTCCCGTAAGGAGGCCGAGGAATATATACGAAACTACTTTGAGACATTCCCGGGTATTAAGGCATACCTGGATGATTGCGTTGAACGTGCTAAGAGGAGCGGTTATGTGACCACTCTGTACGGCCGCAGACGACCGATACCGGAGCTGGCTTCATCGAACTTCATGCAGAGGCAGTTCGGAGAGAGAGTTGCAATGAACTCTCCCATACAGGGAACTGCAGCCGATATCATGAAGATAGCCATGATCAGGGTATGGCGCAGATTACGCAGCGAGGGTCTTAAGTCCCGTATAGTACTGCAGGTACATGACGAACTCCTCATCGATACATGTCCGGATGAGACAGAGCGTATCACAGATATATTGAAGTCGGAGATGGAACATGCCGCCGATCTGAGTGTGGATCTGATCGCAGATCTGCACACCGGCAGTGACTGGTATGAGGCCAAGTAATGAAGACCATAGGTATCACGGGCGGAGTCGGATCCGGTAAATCAGCAGTTCTTGAATATATATCCGGACACTATAATGCCCGCATCATATATGCCGATAAGCTCGCATACGAGCTTGAGAGCCCCGGGCATGCATGCTTTGACAGTATAGTATCTCTGCTGGGGAGTGATATACTTGACAGTGACGGCTATATAGATAAAAAGATCATGGCATCGAGGATATTCTCGGATGCCGGGCTACTTGTGGCTGTTAACGGTATCGTGCATCCGGCCGTCAAGGAATACATACTGGCTGAGATCGACAGGGAACGTGAGTCTGGGGAACATGATCTTTTTATTCTGGAAGCGGCTCTGCTGATCGAAGAGAAGTATTACGACATACTCGATGAGCTCTGGTATGTCAGAGCCGATGAATCCGTCCGCAGGCAGCGCCTTCGCGATACCCGCGGATATTCGGATGATAAGATCGATTCGATCATGGCATCGCAGCTGGATGATGAGGAATACATCAGATACTGCAGACACGTTATTGATAACAGCGGAAGTCTGAATGATACATATGCGCAGGTGGATGCGCTTTTACGATGAATAATGGGAGGCACAGATGAATTATCCTGAAAGCTTGGTTTTTGGTCTGGATATAGGTACCAGGAGCATAGTCGGGACAGTCGGGTATAAGCAGGGTGATCTGTTTTATGTTGTGGCGCAGCGCGCAAAAGAACATGAGACCAGAGCAATGCTCGACGGACAGATCCACGATATAGCCAAGGTCGGCGAGACGATACGCTATGTCAAAGAGGAACTCGAGGATGCGATAGGCCAGAAGCTTACAGATGTATGTATAGCTGCCGCAGGTCGTGTTCTTCGTACCGTACAGGTTCATGTCGAGGAGGAGTTCTCTTCTGAGCGTTCCGTGACCGAGGAGGATATATTCTCACTCAATACTCAGGGTATAGAGTCTGCATATAACGAGTTTAACAATGATGCCGATGAGTCCATAGCAGAGATGAATTTCTACTGCGTAGGTTATTCGGTTGTCAGGTACTACTTAAACGGCTATCAGATGGGTAATCTGGAAGGCCATAATGCACGTAAGATAGGTTGTGACCTGATCGCAACATTCCTGCCGGATGACGTTGTCGACGGCTTGTATAAGGCTGTGGCGATAGCTGACCTGAATGTAGCCAATATAACTCTGGAGCCTATAGCTGCCATATCTCTGGCTATACCCGAGATGTACAGGATGCTTAATATCGCTCTCGTCGATGTCGGCGCAGGTACAAGCGATATCTCGATAACCAAGGACGGTACCATAGTAGCCTTCGGTATGATCCCCAAGGCCGGAGATGCTATAACAGAGGCTGTCTGCCAGCATTGTCTGGTCGATTTCAATACTGCCGATCAGATCAAGAAGGATGCCGAGAACGCGGACAAGGTGGTCTATAAGGATATCATCGGCCTGGATCAGAGTATCTCTACCGAAGAACTGGTCAAGGCCACAGAGCCTGTCATCAATGAGATGGCCGATCTTGTAGCAGCCAAGATCAAGGAATTAAACGGAGATAAGTCCGTAAGTGCCGTATTCGTAGTCGGTGGCGGCGGACGTATGAAGGGTTATACCGAAGCACTTGCTGAGCGTCTCGGACTCGTTCCCGAGCGTGTCGCAATCCGCGGACGTGAAGTCATGAGCAAGGTCATATTCCAGCATGAGGATCTGACGATAGATTCACTGCTCGTAACACCTATCGGTATCTGCTTAAGCTATTACGACCAGAGTAATAACTTCATCTATGTAAGCTTCAACGGACGGAGCGTGAAGCTCTATGACAACGGTAAGTCCACTGTCATTGATGCTGCGATGCAGGCTCAGTTTTCCAATGAGGATCTGTTCCCCAAGAGAGGGACACCTCTTCACTATTCGGTTAATGGTGTTGCACGTATGCAGCGAGGCGAACCCGGTGAGAGTGCACAGGTATTCGTCAACGGTGCAGCAGCAGATATCCATACCGAGATCAAGGATAAGGATCAGATCAAGGTCATCGAATCGACAGCCGGAGATCCGGCCCACCTTGAGATAGGTCAGATACCCGAGTACGGGGCGACCATGGATATCGTGATCAACGGACAGACCATCTCACTGCCCAAGTTTGCATCTGTCAACGGAGAGCTTCAGTCCGAATACTATGAGATCAAGACCGGTGATGACATACATATGGTTGATTTCTACACCGTGTCCCAGGTCATCGAGTTCATGGATGTGGTTCTGAATCCTCAGATGAATGTCTATGTCAATAATAAGAAAGCCGATATGGACACTCCCATATATGCTAACTTCGATGTCGTATGGACTCTTGAGGATCTTAAGCTCGACGATTACGAGGCCGAGAGTGAATTCGATAAACTCCCTGACGGCGATGAGAATGTAGAATACAAGCGTCCCGAGGAGAGTGAGGCTTATGAGACCACCTTTGCCGACAGGCATGAGGGTAACGAGACTTACGAGTATGACGGGGAAGAAGACGGAGAAGAATCCGGTGAATCAGCTGACGATAATGAGGCTGCTGACGACAGCAGTAAGTCATCTAAGTCATCCAAGGCCGACAAGGCTTCGAAGAGTCTTGCAGATGCCGGAATAGTGCATGATATAACGGTTGAAGTCAACGGTGATCCCGTGATCCTGTCGGGTAAGGCCGATTATGTATTCGTAGATGTATTCGGATTCATCGACTTTGACCTCTCCAAACCTCAGGGCAGCGCCGTAGTAACCACCCTGAATGGTAAAGATGCCCAGTATATGGAGAAGATCGATGAAGGAGATGTCATCGAAGTATACTGGCAGAAATAGGTGAAAAATGAGAATCTGCCCTATAGCAAGCGGATCAAGCGGTAATTGCATATATGTCGGGACCGAGAATACGCACCTGATCGTGGATTGCGGTCTCTCGGGCAAGAGGACAACAGCCGGGGTCAACTCGCTCGATCTGTCGATGGATGATATATCTGCCATACTCATCACGCATGAACACAGTGATCATATCGGAGGCCTCGGTGTTCTGGCAAGGAAGTATGGCATACCGATATACACTACTTCACTTACGGCTGACGCAATCCTGAATTCCTCATGGATCGGCAGGATCGATCATACTCTATTTAACGATGTTTCGCCGGATACCCCTTTTATGATAGGCGATATTGAGATCAATCCGCTTCGCGTCTCACATGATGCGGTGGATCCTGTTGCATACAGATTCAGGTCCGGACAGAAGAGGACCGCGATAGTCACCGATCTTGGATTCTATAACGACTATATAGTTGAGGGTCTCGAAGGATTGGACGTGCTTATGATCGAGTCCAATCATGATGTGAACATGCTGCAGGTCGGACCGTACCCTTATCCGCTCAAGCAGCGTATCCTCGGAGATAAGGGCCATCTGTCCAATGAGAATGCAGGCAAGCTCTTAAGCCGTATATTGCATGATAACATGAAGCATATCATCCTCGGGCATCTGAGCCAGGAGAATAATATCCCCGAGCTGGCATACGAATCGGTCAAAATGGAGATCACTGCCAGCGATACGCCTTATAAGGGCGGAGACTTCCCCTTAACAGTCGCCAGACGCTCCGAACCTACAGCGTGTGTGAGCTTCTGAAAGGAATATATGCAGAACAGAAACTGATGACTGTTATAGGTACTGTTTTTGCCGGAAAGGCAACCAGAGAAGGTGAGGCGAAGGCCCGTAAATACCTTGTGATCGGCTTACTTGAGATTCTTGTCCACATAGCCTGTGTGGTAGTTGCCGTCATGATGTTCATAGGCGGACAGAGTGTATAGAATATGGCTGTAGAAGACGGTGTGTGGATCATGCGCGGTCTGGATTGGAACGATCCGTATCGCATCCGCACATGGCAGGAACTTATAAACTGGATAAACGAAGTTGGATTCCTTCCGCTCTTTGCCAATGGGGTGGAAGGTTTTTCTGCTGAGGAACATGTTTCACCTGACTACTGGTGGACCGGCATCAGGGAAGAGGATCCCTGGGAGTGGCGTGAGATCATCGCATCGGGCCATCAGGTGGCATATGGTAAGTTCTTTGATCAGAAGGCAGGATTCATAAGCCTTGATTGGCTTCCCGTTTTTGCCAACTACAGACGTGACGGATATGACTTCGACTCCCGCTGGGAAGATGGGTATGCAAGCCGCCGGGAAAAGAGTATCATGGATGTTCTGACCGGACGAGATGATGACGGCGATATGACTTTTCCGACCGATCAGATCCTGTCTACCGAGCTTAAGAAGACCGCTGGATTCAGTCACGGACGTGATGAGTCGGGAGAAGCATTTAAAAACTATTCCGGCACGATAACGGGTCTTCAGATGCAGACTTATCTGGTGATCACGGATTTTCACAGAAGAGTCAATAAACGTGGCGAGGAGTACGGAATGCCTGTATCCGTTCTGCTTCCTCCTGAAGCGATCTGGGGTTATGAGCATGTGACTCGGGACTATCATGAAACACCGGCAGCTGGTTATGACAGGATAGTTTCCCGGATCCGTGAGCAGTTTCCCGGGGCCTCGGATACGGATATCTTCAGGATAATAGGGAAAAGGCCGATAGAGAAATAGTGATCGTTACGATCATAAGGAGGAGATTATGAAAAAGAAACTGGCTATCTTAGTTGCGGCAGCTCTTGTCGCAACATCTCTCAGTGCGTGCGGTAATACCGCATCAGAGAGTGAAACCCCTGCTGAAACAGTTGAACCCACCGAAACGGGCGAAGGCGAAGAAGCATTCGTCGGCATGGCTAATCCCTGGAGGGATGCAACCGAGGAAGAGGCACGTAAGTATGCACCTAACGGATTCTCGGCTCCCGAGGGTGCGTCCAATGTGCGCTGGAGCATAATGCTGCCCGATAACGATCCTGCCAGGGAGATGGAATCGATGGTTCAGCTCGATTTTGATCTGGACGGACAGGCATATACGGCCAGAGAGCAGATGAGCGGCGATACTCCGGAAGACATAACCGGCATGTATTATGACTGGCAGTCTAAGGATACCGTGACACTGGCCAACTGGATGGGCGGCATGGCCACAGACGGTGCCACCGTGATGAGTTATGAAGGCAGTGAGGAGAGCGCCAAAGCATGTATCTGGTATGATATCGAGACCGGCTATTCTTATTCTCTCGGAGTGTCCGGTCATGATCTGAGCAATGTGGATATTCAGTCTGTAGCCGAAGCCATCTATGATCCTGCCAAGCAGGAATGGGCTGATATCCCGGATGATGACGATGCCGTTACATCCGCACTACCTCCATATGAGTATCCCGGACCGGAAGTATTCTACAGCGTACTGTATCAGTATCTGATAGATGAGTATGCAGGACAGTACGAAGCGGCTGATGTCACCATACCCTGTCCTTACATCATCGCAATGGATGAGTCCGATCATGAGGATATACGTGTCTGGGGGGATTTCTGGTTATTCAACTATAACTTAAACGGAACGACTCTTGAGACCGTATCGGGCGGTTCATATCCGGGATGCATGCATTTAAGTTTCGTAGATGACGAGAGAGGCTATATCGTCACCGAGATGGAGCTTGTTGGTGACGGATCCGATTATGAACCCACTGCTAAGAAGATATTCGGAGATCATTATCAGGAACTTATCGACAACGGTGCCGACACAGAGGGCCGTGAAGCAACAAGAGCACAGATCATAGCCAATTATGTAGCTGTCAATGAACTTGACATCACCGGGTATCAGGATTACGGATGGGATCCGGTGACTCTTCCCGAGGAGAATATCGACAACTTCTACAGTATTCTTGATTGATTAAAGAAGGTATGACGCGGTACGGACAGACTGATCGTCAGAGGTGAAATCGTTTCATTCGGGCATATCAATAATTGATATGCTCGATGTCAAATAATAAGAAGTTCCGTACAACTGCAGACTCTATTATATAATCATTAATATGAAAGGAGTCTGAGTCTATGTTTGATTTCAAGTATTTTACCCCTACCAAAGTTATATTCGGACGTAATACCGAGGATCAGGTAGCTGATCTAATAAAGGAGTTCGGAGGTACAAAGGTTCTGATCCATTACGGAGGAGGAAGCGTTGTCCGCTCCGGGCTTCTTAATCGTGTAACCGACACTCTGGATGCCGCGGGTATCAGCTATGTCACGCTTGGCGGCGCCGTTCCCAATCCTCATCTGGGACTCGTATATGAAGGCATAGAGCTCTGCAAAAAGGAAAATGTCGATTTTCTTCTGGCTGTAGGCGGAGGAAGCGCCATAGATTCAGCCAAGGCGATCGGCTACGGCGTGGCCAATGAAGGAGATGTATGGGATCTCTATGACTATAAACGTAAAGCCATGGCCTGCCTGCCTCTGGGCGTAATACTCACTCTTGCAGCTACAGGCAGTGAGATGAGTGATTCTTCCGTAATTACCAAAGAGGAAGGTCTTGTTAAGCGAGGATACAGCAGTGATTACTGCCGTCCTAAGTTTGCGATCATGAATCCCGAACTGACGATGACTCTTCCGGATTATCAGACCGCATGCGGATGCACCGATATCATGATGCATACGATGGAGAGATACTTTACCAACGGCGGTAACATGGAGATCACAGATGCACTTGCGGAAGGTCTCCTTCGTACCGTTAAGAAGAATGCCGTGATACTTCGTGATGATCCGAAGAACTATGATGCGAGGGCCGAAGTTATGTGGGCCGGAAGTCTT
>Ga0129306_1002387_pt1 | contig 16823 bp, 9 predicted proteins | sample P827metagenome_FD_94438 | JGI IMG/M metagenome (GOLD analysis project Ga0129306, IMG submission 94438) | Capybara group fecal microbial communities from Wisconsin, USA - P827 metagenome | ecosystem: Host-associated > Mammals > Digestive system > Large intestine > Fecal | place: USA: Wisconsin... | reverse complement strand
CATCGCCCAGACCATCGCCGTCGTACCGGAACTCAAATCCATGCTCCAAAACCTCGAAGCCGGCGCGCTCTCCGAGATCCTCGAAGACCTCGATGACCTGGCCGACGTGTACGACGCGATCGATCGGGCCGTCGTCGAGAATCCGCCGTTCGTCATCCGCGAGGGCGGCATTCTGAAGGACGGCTACCACGCGGACGTCGACGAGCTGCGCTATATCCTCTCCAACGGCAAGGAATGGATCAAATCCGCCGAGCAGCGGGAGCGGGAGAAGACCGGGATCGCGAAGCTCAAAATCGGATACAACCGCGTCTTCGGCTATTACATCGAGACGCCCCGTTCCGCCGCGGCAGAGGTCCCGGAGACCTACGTCCGCAAGCAGACGCTCTCCGACAAGGAGCGGTACATCACCGACGAGCTCAAGGACATGGAGGCGACGATCCTCGGAGCGGACGACAAGCTCAAGGCCCTCGAATACGACCTCTTCGTCGCGCTGCGGTCCGCGGTGGACGCCGAAGGGGTGCGCATCCGGCAGACGGCGCAGGCCCTCGCGAAGCTCGACGTCTTCCTCTCCCTCGCCGACTGCGCCGCGCAGAACACCTATGTCTGCCCGACGGTCGACGCCTCGGATATCGTGGACATCAAGAACGGGCGGCATCCCGTCGTCGAAAAGTTCGTCGAGGACTCGTACTACGTCCCGAATGACGCGTACCTCGACACCGGGGAGCGGCGGCTCATGCTCATCACCGGCCCGAACATGGCGGGCAAATCGACCTACATGCGGCAGACCGCGCTCATCATCCTCCTCGCGCAGATCGGATCCTTCGTCCCCGCGACCTCGGCCCGGATCGGCGTCGTCGACCGTTTGTTCACCCGCGTCGGGGCGTCGGACGACCTCGCGTCGGGGCAGTCGACGTTCATGCTCGAGATGAAGGAGGTCGCCTCGATCCTCTCCAACGCCACGAAGAACAGCTTCATTGTCTATGACGAGATCGGGCGCGGCACGTCCACGTACGACGGCATGAGCATTGCGCGAGCGGTCGCGGAATACACGGCGGGGCGGAAGATCGGCGCAAAGACGATGTTCGCGACGCACTACCACGAGCTCACCGACATGGAGGGCACGGTCCCCGGCGTCATCAACTGCAACGTCGCGGCGAAGAAGCGCGGGGAGGACGTGACATTCCTGCGCAAGATCGTGCCCGGACCGGCGGACGACAGCTACGGGATCGAGGTGGCGCGGCTCGCGGGCGTCCCGGGTGAGATCACGAAGCGCGCGAAAGAAGTCCTCGCCGAGCTCGAAGGGAAGCGCGCCGCCGGGGGTGTGAGATCCGCGAAGGCCGGGGAGCCGGAGAGCGCCAATCTCTCCTTTGCCGACGCCGCCGCGGACGAGATCAAGGAAGCCCTGCGGAAGACCGACATCAACACCCTCACCCCCATCGAAGCGCTGAATTTGATATACGAATGGAAGAGGATGCTGTGAGAGAGAAGAGAGAAGAGTGAAGAGAGAATAGTGAATAGTTGAGGTAGAAAACGCTGCGCGTTTTCATTTATTGAAAACCGCAGACGTCCGCGCGCAGGAATAACGAAAAGTAAAGAATAAAGTATCATATCATGGGAAAAATCAACCTCTTATCCTTTGAGGTCGCGAACCTCATCGCGGCGGGCGAGGTCGTCGACCGTCCGTCCTCCGCCGTCAAGGAGCTGCTCGAAAACGCCGTCGACGCGGGTGCGAGCGCCGTCACCCTCGAGATCCAGCGCGGGGGCGTCTCCTTCATCCGCGTGACCGACAACGGCTGCGGCATGGAAAAGGACGACCTCGTCCCCGCCGTCACCCGTCACTCCACGTCGAAGATCCATACGGCTGCCGACCTCGATTCGATCCTCACCCTCGGGTTCCGCGGAGAAGCGCTCGCCGCCATCGCATCCGTGTCGCGCCTCCGCATCTTCTCGAAGATCCCGGGGCAGGACATGGGGGCCCTCCTCACGGTCGAGGGCGGGCGCATCGTCTCGGTCGAGGACACCGGCTGCGCGGACGGGACCACCGTCATCGCCGAGGACCTCTTCTACAACGTCCCCGCGCGGCGGAAATTCCTCAAAAAGGACTCCACCGAGGGGATCGCCATCGGCGCGGTCGTCGAGAAGATCGCGCTCTCGCACCCCGAGGTCTCCTTCAAATTCATCTCCGACGGCGAGATCAAATTCCTCACGTCCGGAAACGGTGATCTGCGCGAGACGATCTGGGCCCTGTTCGGACGCGATACCGCACGCCGCGCCCTCCCGACGGACCGGCGTGAGAACGGCATCCGCGTCCACGGCTTCGTATCGGAGTCCGACATGACCCGCTCGAACCGGAACATGGAGAATTTCTTCATCAACGGGCGGTACATCAAATCGAAAACGGCATCCGCCGCGCTCGAACAGGCCTATGTGTCCCGGATCCCGGCGGACAAGTTCCCGTTCTGCGTGCTCAATATCGAGCTTAACCCCGCCGCCGTCGACGTGAACGTGCATCCGGCCAAGCTCGAGGTGAAGTTCGCGAACGAAAAGCTGATCTTCGACGCGGTGTATTACGCCGTCCTGTCGGCGCTCGAAAAAGAGGTCAGGAGGCCCGCATTCCCGCTTGCAGGTGCGTCGGAAGCCGAGGAAGCGCCGCCCGTCCTGCCGCAGAAGCCGGACACGCCCGACCCGCGAAACGCCTTTTTGCCGATGGACGTGAGGCCCGAAAAGCCGAAGCAGATGCGCCTGTCCGATCTGCCGGCGGGGGCGCAGATACCCGCGGGTCTTGGAACGGACGCGCCGCACGCCTCGCGAGAAGAGATCGCCGACGCGCATCGGGCCGCCGCCGGGAACATCCGGGCCGCCGCGGACGCCTTTGCCGCCTACCGGCGCGAACATCCGGTTCCCGATGCGCCGACCCCTGCCGAGATCGCGTCGGCCCTGCTCGAGACCGGCTCCGCGCCCGCAAAGCCCAAAGAGGCTGCCCCGGATCCCGGATCCACGGACGACCCCTATGCCGTCTATGACCGGGACATCGGCCCCGGCGACATCCCGGAATACACCCTGATCGGCGAGGCGTTCAGCACCTACCTCCTCGTGCAGCTCGACGACCGGATCCTCATGATCGACAAGCACGCGGCCCACGAGCGGATCCTCTTCGACGAGCTGTGCCGCAAGCTGCGCCGCCACCTCGCGAGCCCGGCCGCCGCGGGAGGACAGATGCTCCTCACCCCGCTGACGGTGGAGCTATATACCGCCGAGGCCGACGCTGTCGAGGACTACCGCGACCGGATCGAGGCCGTGGGATTCGCCTTCACGGTGAAGCAGACGGGCGTCTCCCAGCGGACGGCGGAGATCACGCAGATCCCGGAGTCCCTCGACGCGTCCGCCGCCGCGGAACTGTTCGAAACCCTCGCGAGCCGCCTCTCCGACGCCACCGGCACGGTCGAGAGCGCTGCCCAGGGATTCTTCGAGACGCGGCTCTGGCAGGCCTCGTGCAAGGCGGCGATCAAGGGCGGGCGCTTATACGACGAGGCGTCGGTCAAGTGGATCTGCGACCGGCTGCTGCAGAAGCCCGACGAGCGGGGCGCGGTGATCCGGACCTGCCCGCACGGCCGCCCCGTCGCGTTTGAGATCAAAAAAACCGCCATCGACCGGCAGTTCGGACGGCTGGGATAAACGAAAAGTGAAAAGTGAATAGTGAATAACTTCGGTAGAATCCGCTTCACGGATTCATAAATAAATGAAAACGCGCAGCGTTTTCTACCACAACGATTCACTTTTACTCTTCACTCTTCTCTTTCTCGCAATTTGTGATTTTCCAAAGGAGCAAATATGTATATTCTCGATAAAACCGATCCGAAAAGCGCGGCGCGGCGCGGACGGCTAATCACCCCGCACGGCACCATCGAGACCCCCGTTTTCATGAACGTCGCCACCAGCGCCGCGATCAAGGGGGGCGTCTCCGCCTTCGATCTGCGCGAGGTCAAGTGCCAGGTCATGCTCTCGAACACGTACCATCTGCACATCCGGCCCGGCGACACGCTCATCCACGGGCAGGGCGGCCTGCAGCGCTTCACCGGCTGGGACGGCCCGATCCTCACCGACAGCGGCGGATTCCAGGTCTTCTCCCTCGCGGGACTGCGCAAGATCAAGGAGGAGGGCGTGACGTTTGCCTCGCACATCGACGGGCGGCGCATTTTCATGGGCCCCGAGGAGAGCATGCGCATCCAGTCCCACCTCGGCTCGACGATCGCGATGGCCTTCGACGAGTGCATCGAGAACCCCGCGGAATACAACTACGTCAAGCGATCCTGCGAGCGCACGGCGCGGTGGCTGGCCCGCTGCAAGGCCGAGCTCGAACGCCTGAACGAGCTCCCGGGGACCGTCAATCCCGGGCAGATGCTGTTCGGCATCAACCAGGGCAGCACGTATGCCGATCTGCGTATCCGGCACATGGAGACGATCCGCGAGCTCGACCTCCCCGGCTACGCGATCGGGGGTCTGGCGGTCGGCGAGGAGACGGAGGAGATGTACCGGATCATCGAGGCGGTCGAGCCCTACATGCCGAAGGACAAGCCGCGGTATCTGATGGGCGTCGGCACGCCGCTGAACATCATCGAGGGTGTGCACCGGGGGATCGACTTCTTCGACTGCGTCATGCCCTCCCGCAACGCGCGCCACGGCAATCTCTTCACGTGGGGCGGAAAGATGAACCTCCTCAACGAGAAATACGCCGAGGACAGCCGCCCGATCGACGAAGCGTGCGGATGCCCGGCCTGCCGCCATCACTCGCGGTCGTACATCCGGCACCTCATCAAGGCGAAGGAGATGCTCGGGATGCGCCTCGCCGTCCTGCACAACCTGTATTTTTACAACGATCTGACCGAAAAGATCCGCCAGGCCCTCGACGAGGACCGGTATGAGGAGTTTTACGGACATTACCGCCGCATCCTCGGCGAGCGGAATCCGGACTGAGCCCGGCAGGCTTTCGGGAAAGGCGGGGACAGGATGAAATACTATCGCGGCATCTCGACCGATCCGTACCTCAACCTCGCGTCGGAACAGTTTCTTCTGGATACGGAGGACGGGGAGGTCTTCATGCTCTGGCGGAACAGCCGGTCGGTGATCCTCGGGCGGAATCAGAACGCCTACGCGGAGGTCAATCTGCCCTTCGTCGAGGAAAACGCCATCCCGGTCGTGCGCCGTCTGACGGGGGGAGGCGCGGTGTTCCACGACCTCGGGAACCTGAATTTCACCTTCATCGTCCCGCGGGAGCGCTGTCCGGAGATGGATTTCGGCCGTTTTGTGCGCCCGGTGGCACAGGCGCTGCGGGAAATGGGCGTGCCGGCGGAGCTCTCCGGGCGCAATGACCTCGTCGCGGACGGGCGGAAGATCTCCGGCAACGCGCAGTGCGTCTGGCGGGACCGCGTTATGCACCACGGGACGCTCCTGGTCGACGCCGATCTCTCGTTCATGGACGGCGCGCTGCGGGCGGACGCGGACAAACTGAGGAGCAAAGGGATCAAAAGCGTCCGTTCCCGGGTGGGCAATCTCGCAGAGTACGTGCCGGGACTCGACGCGGAAGGCCTCATGCGGCGCCTGGAGGAATATTTTCTCGGCGAAGGCGCGGAGACGGCGGTCTTCACGGCGGAACAGCGGGCGGGAATCGAGCGGCTGGCAGAGGAAAAATACCGGACGTGGGAATGGAACTTTGGCGCGTCGGGGAGCTTCGGGCAGACGGTGAGGAGGCGGTTCCCCTACGGATCGGTGGAGCTGGACTTTGCGTCGGAACACGGCGTCCTGACCGGCGTGCGATTCAGCGGCGACTTTTTCGGCATCCGTCCGGTGGAAGAGCTGGAATCCGCCCTGCTCGGATGCCGCCTGATCCGGAGCGAACTGGCGGAACGGCTCACGCACGAGAAGGTCGGACAGGTCATCTACGGCGCGTCCCCGGACGAGATCGCGGGGATGTTTGAAGGATAGGGGATCCCGGACGCAAATTCCCGATTTGGGGGAGAAAGAGAGGCTGCGCGCCATGATCGTATTTCTCAACGGCCCGTCCTCCTCGGGCAAGACGACTTTGTCCCGGAATCTGCAAAGGATATGGCCGCGGCCGCTCTACTATCTCTCCTACGATTCGGTCGAGGAGGAGATGGCGCCGTTCCGGTGGGCCGGACATGCGTTCCCCGATCCCGCGCATCCGGGGGAGATCCTCGACGAAGTGCGCGATTTTCTCACGGTGATGACCCTCACTGCAGCGGTGATCGATCGGTCGGGCAGGGACGCGGTGATCGACAACTGCCTCTTCGACACGGAGGACATGCTGGCCGAAACACGGCAGCTGACGGCGGGGTGCGACGTGTTCTGGGTGCGGATCGACATTTCCCGGGAGGAGCTCGAGAGGCGGGAGGCCGCGCGGGGAGACCGGGAGATCGGGAAGGCGGCGTGGCAGCGGGAGCACCTCACCCCGAAGGAGGACGCGGCGTACGATCTGCTCCTCGACGGCGAGGCACCGTCCGGGGAAAACGCCCGGCGCATCCTCGCGGCGGCGGAGGACAGGGAACGAATACGGACGGAGGAGAGCGGCGCATGACGGAGGAGAAGATCGAAGAAGTCCGGGAGACGTCGGACGAGGCGATTCCGGATCACCCGGTGTCGAAACACCGAGGGCACCGTCGGCGGATGGCGAAACGCTTTGCGGAGGCGGGTTTTGACGGCTGGCGCGAGCACGAGATCCTCGAGCGGCTCCTCTATGAGGTCCTGCCCAGGCGGAACACGAACGAGGTGGCGCACGCCCTGATCCGGTGCTTCGGATCGCTGCGCGGCGTGCTCCTGGCGGAACCGGAGGAACTCGCAGAGGTCCGCGGGATCGGGCCGGTCTCGGCGAAGTGGCTGGCGGCGCTCCTGCCGCGGTTCACCGAAAATCTGCTCGGGACGATGCGGCAATCCCCCGTGACGGACGGGGAGATGCTCGTCCTCGCCGATTGGTTCCTCGGGTATCTCGCGTATCCCGCGGCGTATGTCTTTCTCGCATCGGACGGGCGGCTGCTCGGCGCGGTCCCCGTTGAGAATGCGGAGGAAGAGCCGGAGCCGGAAGGGCAGGTGATCCTGCTGATCCGGGAGGCGGACGCGTCGCATGATTTGATCCGCGCGCTCGCCGGGCATCTCCGCCCCCGACCGGATAAGGTGTTCGCGCTGACGAAGAAGAGGGAGCTCCGGGAGACGGAGATCTGAACAGAATAGAAAGTGCGCACCCAAACGATGCGCACTTTCTGTATTGGTGAACATTGGTGAACAAACTTGCCTCAGGCGAGTCCGTCATCCGTGTTTCCGTGCCGAACGAATCCTTCTCAGGACATTACGCGTCTTTGCGCACAAATTCGACCCAATCGTCGCCGAGCTCAATATACAGGCAATCGCCTTCGACCGTGTATGCGTACTTCGCATCGATGGCATTCAGCTCCGTGCTTCCCCACAGAACCTCGACGGAATCCTGGAAATTCAGGGTTCCCGTGTGATCCGCGTTGAGAATCACTTCATAGGTCGCGCCGCTTTCGTCCGCCGCCTGATAAACGCCGGGGATATAGGCGTACATCGTCTGCTCGCCGAATTCAAAATAGGTGATCGAATCGATGATTCCCGAGAGAGTATCGCTGATCGTCATGTCTTTTCCGTCATCGCCGGTCAGGTGACTCTCAATCACGAACACAAGGACGCCGCCGTTGTATTCGCCCGCGATCGCGCCTTTCACAAGGTTCTCATCCGAAAACGTTCTCCAGTAACCCCACTTGTCCGTGGTGCCCGGGAAGAGGCCTTCCGTTCTCAGAATCGCTTCCTGGTCGCCCCAAGACTCGGTGATCTCATACAGAGCTTCTTCGGGCTGTTTGTCGGCGATCCAGCAGACGGAAACCGTATTCTCCGGCGCATTCAGGCAGGAGAACACAGCGGTGTGATCATCGATATCCCAGGACTCCACCTCCAGAGCGTTATAGCGGATCTGGAAGCCGTCTGCGCTCATGTAGGTCATCTGCTCGCGTCCGTCTTCACCCTCGGATTCGGAGCGGGGACCGACTACCGTCACACGGTTATAGACGTCTTCCGCGTCGGCCGTGTTGTCCACGTAAAGCATGTAGTACACGTCGGTGCCGGCCTGGAAGAGGATCGTCGTGCTGCCGTATTCCCCGGTCGTATAGGACCAGAACACGCCGTCCTTTACCTCATACTTGTCGTCGTAGGTCATGCAGCCTTTCACGCGTTCCGCATAGTCATCGGGATCCATGACGAACCCGTTGCAGATCTGCGACTCCGGACCGAGTCTGCCGTAGAGGTAGATGGTGCCGTAGCTGTTGATTTCTCCGACGTATCCGCCCGAGAGATCTACGGTGATGGTGACTTCCTTGTCGTCGAACGTGATGGTTCTCGAGAGCGACGCGGGGATGTCGATGGCGGACTTCAAGACGCCTTCACCGCGGATGCCGGTGATACGGAAGGAAGCCTTCACGTTTTCGGAGCCATCCTGCCAGTAGTAATTGCCGATGTTGAGGCCGTTTGCCAGGACGGTGCCGTCCTTGCCGGTGGTGTATGTGCCGACGAGGGTGTCTTCTCCGTAGGGATTGTCACGCCAGAGATTCATTTCCGCGCCTGCGACGGGCGTGCCTTCCTGCGTGACGGTCAGCGTGTTTTTGCCGATTGCGGGGATGATCCTTCTTCCGAAGAAGAGTCCGTTGGCTGATGCTGCGACGGCAAGGGAAGCGAGCATCAGGACCGCGAGGATGATGGAGAGCGCTTTTTTCATAATGGTTCCTATCCTTTCTTTTCCGGGGAGAGCCCGGATATTGGTGTACGACTGCATGATAGCATATCGGGAGGGGAATTCCCTCCGACCTTTGACAGATTTTAACCAAAATCTGTTTCCTTGTCAAGAGTTTTCGGCAAATTCCCGGGATTATTTTGAAAAATATGATCCGGGGTCAGGTTCCCGCGTCACCGAAACGGTTTATATCTCGACGCTTACAATCGGACGGACGGAGATAGCGTCGGGATCGGCATCACTCGTTCCGCAGGGCTTCGACGGGATCCTTCTTCGCCGCGAGGTGCGACGGGATCAGGCCCGCTGTCATGGTGAGCAGCATCGAGATCACCACGAGCGCCGCGCCGCCAGCCGCCGGAAGACGCGCCAGCCCGCCGATGTCCGTCAGGTGCTCGATGATGAGGTTCGCCGGGATGCAGAGAAGCAGCGTCACGAGGATCCCGAGCGCGCCGGCCGCAAATCCGACGATGAGGGTCTCCGCGTTGAAGACCCGGGAGATGTCACGCTTCGAGGCGCCGACCGCGCGCAGGATGCCGATCTCCTTCGTCCGCTCGAGGACTGAGATATACGTGATGATCCCGATCATGATCGACGAGACGACCAGCGAGATCGATACGAACGCGATCAGAACGTAGGAGATCACGTCGATGATCGTGGAGATCGACGACATCATCAGGGCGACGTAATCCGTGTAGTTGATGATGTCCTCGTCGCGCCCGTCTGCCGAGGCGTCGGCGTTGTATTCCCGGATCAGGCGGGCGATCTCGTCCTTGCCCGCGAAGGTCTCGCTGTAAATGCGGATCGAATCGGGATGCGCGCGGTCGACCGCGCCGATCTCTTTGAGCGTGTCCTCATAGGTCGAATCCGAGACCACCGGGGGCATATAGTCATGGAAGAGGCGCACCACGTCCGCGTCGGTCATGACGCCGAGGTTTTCGTCCAGCGCCGCGGCGAGCTCCTCGTTCGTCATGGCACCGAGGGATTCTTCGAGCCTCGCGGCGTAATTCTTTTTCACCTGCTCCGTCACGACCTGCATGGCGGCGGCGGAGACCTCCTCGTCGCTCATCGACGCGAGATACGCCCCGACCGTGTCCGCGTCCATGCCGCTCTCCTCGGTCATCGCCTGCGCGAGGGTCGCCCGGACGCCTTCCGGCGGCATCTGTGCGAGCTGATCCGCCGCCATCGCCGCCGCGTCCTCCTCGGAGAGCGAGGTCGTCGAGAGCGTATAGGCAGCCGCCTTTTCCGGCTGGGTCATCGCCGAGAGCGCGTCCCGGATCGCCGCGGCCTTTTCCTCTTCGGTCAGCGTGTCGTTGTTGTATTCGTCCGTCGGATAGGGGAGGGCGGAGAAGGGGTCGGTGTCCGGATCCGCCGTCAGCGCCCGATAGAGCTCCGACGCCTCCGTTTTGTCCATGATGTGCCGCGAGAGGGCGGGGAGATACCCGATCGCGCCGTTCAGGGACGTGGCGACGGCCTCCGGATCGGGGCGGATGATCCCGGCGATCGTGAGCCGTTCGCTCTGCCCCAGCGCGAGCTTCATGAAGGATTCGTTCCCGCTCATGTCCTGCCAGATGCCGTCCTCGTCCTTCTGATAGAGGTCGGATGGGAGCATCAGGGCAAATTCCCGCCCGATCAGGTCTTCGGGGGACCAGGCGTCCGCGGGGAGCTCGATCTCCTCGCCCTTCATGACCGCCTGCATGATCTCGTCGAATTCACTCTTCGGCTTGATCCCGAGGGCGTAGAGGAAGAGGTCGTTGATGCGGTTCTGCTCGTCGACCACGAGGACGACTTCGTTCCATTCCTCCGGCCACGTTCCCGCGATGAGGTCATACTGCTCGGCCATGAGAGCGGGATTGTCGATCATCTCCTCCCACACATCGACCGAATAGAAGCCCATGCCGCTGCTGCCGGAGGCTCTGCGCATCCCGGAGAAGAGCGAGGAGGGATTGATCTGCCGCGGGAGTCCGTCTTCCTCCGTCTCCGTGACGGAGTAGAGGTTCAGGGGGATGTCGTACCCGTAGGAGACCGCGGAGGCGTATCCGTCGAAGTCGCCGCCGCGCTCGTCGATGAACTGCATGAACCGCCCGAGGTTGTTCTCCTGCACGTCGATCGTGGAGACGGTCTCCATGAGCTCGAGCGTGACGGGATTGGAGCGGATCAGGCCGTCGTCCTCCCAGTCTTCCGCGGAAGCGCCGTCCCGCGCGGACATCATGGCGGTCAGGACGGAGGAGAGATCGACCGTCTGGGCGTTGATCTGGACCGGATAGGCGGAGAGGGTGTCCTCCTGCACCTTCGCGATGTAGCGGTTGATGCCGTTCGAGAGCGAGAGGATCAGGGCGATCCCGATGATCCCGATCGATCCGCCGAACGCCGTGAGGAGGGTGCGGGCCTTCTTGGTCAGGAGGTTGTTGAGGGAGAGGCTGAGCGCGGTGAAGAAGGACATGGAGGTGCGCTTCTTCTTTCCGCGGACATGCTCGTCGTCGGTGCGGGTGTCCTCTTCATCCGCTGCCTCGCCCTGCCGGTAGACCTCGGCGGCCTCCTCTTCGGGGGCATAGGGATCGGTGTCGGAGAGGACCGCGCCGTCGAGGAGGCGGATGATCCGGGTGGAATACCGCTCGGCGAGGTCGGGGTTGTGCGTGACCATGATGACGAGCTTGCGCTCCGCCACCTTGCGCAAAATCTCCATGATCTGCAGGGAGGTCTCGGAATCGAGCGCGCCGGTCGGTTCGTCGGCGAGGAGGATGTCGGGGTCGTTGACCAGGGCCCGGGCGATGGCGACGCGCTGCATCTGGCCGCCGGACATCTGCGAGGGCTTCTTTTTCATCTGATCGCCGAGGCCCACGGCTTCGAGGGCTTCCCGCGCCCGCTGCCGCCGCTCCGCCTTGGAGACGCCGGAGAGGGTGAGGGCGAGCTCGACGTTCGCGAGGACGTTCTGATGGGGGATGAGGTTATAGGACTGGAAGACGAAGCCGATGGAGTGGTTGCGGTAGGCATCCCAGTCGCGGTCGCCGAACCTGGCCGTCGGGACGTGGCGCACATAGAGCTCGCCGGAGGTGTAGCGGTCGAGGCCGCCGATGATGTTGAGCAGGGTCGTCTTGCCGCATCCGGAGGGGCCGAGGACGGAGACGAACTCGCTCGGGCGGAAGGCGATGGATACCTCACGCAGGGCGGTGACGTCGCCGGAGGGATAGATTTTGGTGATCGAATCGAGGTGAAGCATGAATCAGGCGCCGCACTTTCATTGTGAACAATATATGGTAGTATAGCGCAGAAGGTGGAAAGAAATCCACGGGATCATGTGAATTTTCTTTGAGCGTGCGGGTTTTCCCTCCTACGCTTCCCGCTGTCATTCTGCATTCGCTCTTCACTCCCCGATCATGGCGCACAGCCCTTCGACGTCTTCCGCCGCGCGGGCACGCATCTCTTCGGCCGAGGCGGCGAGAGACGAGCGGATCTCCTCCTCCCGCCCGAGGACGTCCCGCACCCCCGCGGTGATCGCTTCGGTGAGGGCGCCGGGTTTTGCGAGGATGTCCGAGAGCTCCACGGACGTCGGCTGGCCGAGCGCGCGCATCATGGACGCCACCTTCGGGTCGTAGGACAACGCGATGACCGGCGTCGCCGCAGAGGACGCGAAGATCACCGCGTGCAGGCGCATCGCCACGGCAAACCGCGCGCCGCCGAGCAGGCCGATCAGATCCGCTGCGGAGGTCGGGAGATACGTCGCGCTCTCCACGCCGGACTGCCGCAGCCGCTCGGCCGTTTCCGCCGCGATCAGGCTGTCCTGGCTCTTCTGCATCGGGAGGATCAGGGGCCTCAGGCCCGTCTCCGCGGCGATTATCGCGAGCGCGTCCGCGGTTTCGCCGAGGAGGAGGCGGTCGTTCTCCGTGAGCTGCGTGCTCTTGGCCGTCTTTGCGCGCTTTCCGAGCGGGCGGAGCGATACGGCGAAGTACCGGCCCTCTGCAAGCCCGAGATCCCGGAGCAGCGCGGCGAGGCGGTCCGGGGCGCAGGAGGTGAGCAGGAACGCGGGATCGGCCGTGAGCGCGATCTTCTCCTCCGGGACGCCGAGGGAGACGAGTTCGGTCTTCGAGTCGGGATCCCGGACAGAGACGCGGTCGGCGCGGGAGACCACTTGTCCGGCGAGGGCGCGGTTCTTCGGATCCCGGATCGGGCCGATGCCGTTCGCGTAAACGGCGGCGCGGGTGCCGCGCTTTTCCGCCCACGCGATGAGGCCCGCGTAGTATTTCAGGCTCCGGCGGCTCGTCGCGTCCTGCAAGAGACTCCCGCCGCCCGACAGGAGCACCTTCGCGCGCCGGATCTCGCGAAAGACAGCGGGCAGGCGGAACCGCGAAACGCAGGAGAGGCCCGTGCGGCGCGCATCCCGGCGTCCGTTTTTCGTCAGGGCTGCGATCTTTGTCCCCGGCCGGGCTGCGGCGAGGGAGGAGCTGATGACATCGAGGAGGCTTTCGTCGCCGAGATTGCCGAAGCCGTAGTACCCGCTCACGATCACGTCGGCGGGCGTGCGGCGCAGATGGAACGGGACGGGCGAGGCGAGGGTCTTCTCGTACATCCGGCGGTAATCATCCGCCATCCGCTCTGCGCCGTAATGCCGGATCACGTAGGCGCGGTTGTAGTCCCCCATCGCCCGGAGCGCGTCCGGAGAGGCCCGGAGGAGGTCGGCGATCCCGTCATAGAGCGCGTCCGATGTTGCGAGCGGGAATCCGCGGCAGCAGAAATTCGTCGCGACGGCGTCCGGGATCTTTGTCTCGTCGAAGACGCCGAGCGCGCCCTGACCGCCCGCAAGGATCACGGGCTTGGCCGCCGCCATGGCTTCGAGCGCGGACCGGGAGACCCCGACGAAGACGTCTGCCGCGGCGCAGTATTCCCCGGTGTTCGAGACGGGCCCCGTGACCGTGACGAGCGCGCGGCCCGCCCGGCGGTTGATCTCCGCGGCCTGCGCTTCGATCTTTTCCTGTTCCGATCCGCCGCCGACGATCAGGATGTCGACGTCCGGGAAATCCTCGGCAAGGCGCGGGGCGATGTCGAGCAGGCGGAAGGCGGGATCGGCGCGGTCGGGATCGAGGCGGCTCATCGTGACGACGCGGCGGCGTGCGGGATCCAGCCCATGCGCGGCGAGGACGGGCGCGGGGGAGACGGCGGGGGAGAATTTCTCCGTGTCGATGCCGTTAATCGTGGTGTGGATGCGGTCGCGCGGGATGCCGTACTCCGAGACGAGGTAGTCCGCGATGTCGTCGGAGACCGCCATGACGCGCTCGCCCCAGCGGGAGATGCGCCGCCAGAGAGGATTGACGTCGAAATTGAGGTGCGCGGTGGTGACGAAGCGGAATTTGCGGCCCTCCCCGACGTCGAGGGTGTCCCACAGGAGCCCGCAGATGAAGGCGGGGATGCGGGCGTGCGCGTGGACGAGGTCGAAGTGTCCCTCGCGGATGAGACGCCCGAGGCCGGAATAGGAGCGCAGCACCGCGCCGGGGCGTTTGGTGTGGAGCGGGAGCGTGACGCACTTCACGCCGCAGGCCGACGCCTCTTCCGCGTAGACGCCGCCGAAGGACGCGAGGGTCACGTCGTCCCCGGAGGCGCGGAGGCAGCGGCAGAGCTCGAGGATGTGCGTCTCCGCCCCGCCGATGTTCATGGACATGGTAACGATGAGGATTTTCATGGCGTTATATTTCAGCTGATTATTTTGATGGCGGATTCGGGGTGATGCCGGTCACGTCATTTCCTGCCGCGGCCGGTGGGCTTCTTCTGCGGATTTTTCGGCTTGCCGGGAGCCTTTCCTCTGCCGGAGGGCGGGCCGGAGCGGTTCTTTGCGTTCCGGGCGTCCCGGGGACCGTCCTTCCGGGATCTGTCCCCCCGCGGCCGGTCACCTCCGGATCGTTCTTTCGGCGGCGCGTCCTGCTTTTGCTTCTGCTTGCCCTGCCGTCCGGGATCGTGGATGCCGGGGGAGCCGGAGAGGAGCTCTTCGAGATCGCGGCGTCCGGCTTCGGTGCAGTACTCCATCGCCTCGCGGATCTTCTTTCGGTTCTCCGGCCGCTTCCATTGCAGGAGCGCGCGCTGGAGCTGCTTTTCGTGATAGTCCGTCGCCGTGTAGACCTCCTTGCCGGTGAACGGGTCGAGGCCGGTGTAGTACATCACGGTCGACGCGGTCCCGGGGGTGGGATAGAAGTCCTGCACCTGCTCCGGGTCGAGGCCGATCCGCTTCATGTACACGGCGAGGTGCGCGGCGTCATCCATGGTGCAGCCGGGATGGGAGGACATGAGATAGGGCACGAGGTACTGCTCCTTCCCGCAGGCGGCGGAGAGGGCGAAGAATTTCTCGCGGAAGCGATCGTAGACCTCGACGGGGGGCTTGCCCATCATGCGCAGGGCATTCGGCGCGCAGTGCTCCGGGGCGACCTTGAGCTGCCCGCTCACGTGGTCGCGCACGAGTTTTTTGAAGAAATCGTCCTTCGGATCGGCGAGGAGGTAGTCGAAGCGGATGCCTGAGCGGATGAAGACCTTCTTCACGCCGGGGATCGCCTCGAGGCGCTCGAGCAGCTCGACGTATTCGGAGTGATCCGCGCGCAGATTGGGACAGGGCTTCGGGAAGAGGCAGCGCCGATTCGGGCAGACGCCATGTTCCAGTTGCTTTTCGCAGGCGGGATTCCGAAAATTCGCCGTGGGACCGCCGACGTCGTGGATGTAGCCCTTGAAATCGGGCAGGGAGGCGAGCAGACGCCCCTCCTCGACGCAGGATTCGATCGAGCGGGACCGGACGGCGCGCCCCTGATGAAAGGCGATGGCGCAGAAATTGCATCCGCCGAAGCAGCCGCGGTTGTGGGTGATGGAGAAGCGGACCTCGGTGATCGCCGGGACGCCGCCCATCGCCTCGTACATCGGGTGATAGGTGCGGGCGTAGGGCAGGGCATAGACCGCGTCGAGCTCCTCGCGCTCAAGCGGGGGCTGGGGCGGATTGATGACGAGCATCTTGTCGCCGTAGTATTCGACGACCGCCTTGCCGTTTACGGCATCGTTGTTCCAGTACTGGATGCGGAATGCGCGGGCATAGGCCTCCTTGTCGGTTTTGAGCTCCTCGTAGGTGTAGCCGTTCGGCTGGCCGTCCTCGTCAAGGCCCTCGGCGCAGGGAAAGGCGAGCTTGTCTCCGGGTTTGGTGAGATACGCGGTCCCGCGCACGTCGTGGATCTTCTTCACGGGGACGCCGCGGTCAAGCAGTTCCGCCAGACGCACGACGGAGCGCTCGCCCATGCCGTACATGAGGATGTCGGCGCGGCTGTCGACCAGAATGGACCGGCGGACATTGTCGCCCCAGTAATCGTAGTGTGCGGCGCGGCGGAGGGAGGCTTCGAGGCCGCCGATGAGGATCGGGACGTCGCCGTAGGCTTCGCGGATGCGGTTGCAGTAGACGATGGTGGCGCGGTCGGGGCGCAGTCCCGCACGGCAGCCGGGGGAATAGTAGTCCTCGCTGCGGCGCTTCTTCGCGGCGGTGTAGTGCGCGACCATGGAATCGACGTTCCCGGCGGATACGAGAAAGCCGAGGCGGGGCTTGCCGAAGCGCTTGAAGGGCTCGGCGGAGCGCCAGTCGGGCTGGCAGAGCATGGCGACGGTGAAGCCGCGGGATTCGAGGACGCGGGAGATGATGGCGGCGCCGAACGAGGGGTGATCGACGTACGCGTCGCCGTTGACGTAGACGAAATCCGGCCGGCCGGAGAGCTCCTCCGGGGAGGTGGGAAGGAAGTTCGGATTGATCTGCATGGCGTCCTCCTGCGGTGTGGTTCGCATTCTGATTTATCATAACACAGAATCGCCGCGGTGTCAATGAAAAAGTGAGGAAGCGGAGGGCGTGAAGGTATGTCCTTCGTTTATCCTGCGATTCTGCACACTGACGCTTCTTTTATTTGCGCGCTGGCGCTTGCGGATTTGGGATAATGCGGATCGATAGCTTTTTTGTCTTCGCAGACGGCGCCCGGGAGGGCCCTCCACGGCCGGGTCCTCCTGGGAGGCT
>Ga0129306_1002386_pt1 | contig 16826 bp, 16 predicted proteins | sample P827metagenome_FD_94438 | JGI IMG/M metagenome (GOLD analysis project Ga0129306, IMG submission 94438) | Capybara group fecal microbial communities from Wisconsin, USA - P827 metagenome | ecosystem: Host-associated > Mammals > Digestive system > Large intestine > Fecal | place: USA: Wisconsin... | reverse complement strand
CAAAAATGTAAGTATATGAATGAGGTTTTATTGACTTTAAGAAATTTACATAATATAATATTATACATAAAATTTTATTAAGAAAGGGTTGGTCTTTTATGTCAAAGAAGAAACGGTCTATAGAATCTGTTCCTCTCAAGATTACTCAAGAGTGGACTAGAAAGTACGGTTCATCGATTTGGAGAGAAATTGATGAAAGTAAAAGTAGGTTCGCGGAAAGTTTTGGCTCCTGGAATCCAATTTGTATGGCTCCTTCTGAAGTAACAACATATGTGCTTTTGGGAAATAATTCCAAATTAGATGCTTCATTGGGAATTGCTTTACAAGTCTTGTATTCTTGGCGCAAATTCAAAAAAGTTTATTCCATAAATCAAGAATTGGCAGAGCTTCTTATGAAATCGGCTGAAGACACATCGGTACTAACAGATTGTGTTATGAAACTCCCTTTTCCAGCAATTTATATTGAATTTGATGGTTGGCTGTATGATAATCAATTTATAGGCGCTTTTATTAATTTTGATTGTCCTTTTTTTAATGCAGACCTAATTTCAAGAACTGTAGAATTGCAAATTTCTTTAGTTAATGAAGAAAATGGAATTAGAGTGTTACCGCTAGTGATTGAAGAAGGCTTTTCAATTACTGATTCTCTCAAGCATTATTTCAATTTATCATCTGAAGAAGACAGTATGTCTAAGGAAAGATATGCAGAACTTCAAGAAGATGTAAGATTGGCTTCACAGATGGTACAAATTGTTTTGTATTTATGTGCTGTGAATGCTGAAATTACAGAAAATCCGGTGCAAAAAAAGATTTATAAAAAAACGGATGATAGGCCTAAAGAAAAAGATGTTTTAAGGGAAGTAGAAAAGTTTGATGTTGGAGTACGAATAGGAAATGCAATTAGAATTCATAATAATGAAAAAGCAAGAGCAAAAACTGAAGTAGAAGAATCTGAAGAAACTTTAAGAAGTTATCGAAAGGGGACAAAGAAACGGCCTCATGTAAGAAGATCACATTTTCATAATTTTTGGGTAGGAACTGGTAATAATAGACATTTGGAGTTAAGATTTTTACCTCCATCTTATATTAATTTCTCACCCAAGAATGAAGATGATGCCTTTGATGTAGTAAAACATAAAATTGTTGAATAACAACCCAATAAGCAGACCTAAATGTAATTTAGGTCTGCTTTATTTATAGAAAAAAAGTCTACTATTGTTTTTAAGAAATAATATGCTATAATAATCACATTAGATATATGTACAAGGAGAAGATATGAGAAATTTTTTAAAAAGTAAAATAAAATATATATTTGCAGTAATGATACTAATTTTAGTAATTTTGATAGTATTGCTAGTTGTACCAGATAAGAAAGAATATAAAACTTATAGTGAATTTAATAATTTTGTAGAAGAGGATAAAGTTGCTTTTACAATAATAGAAGATAATGAATTGATATTTACATTAAAAAATGAGAATCAAAAATATTATACAGATAATCCTGAGTCAGAGGGATTAAAAGAAAAATTATTATTAAAAGGAATTGAGGTAGAAAAGGAATCTAGTGCAGAAACAATAAGTTTTGTATTTGATTTACTTTTTTATTTAATCTTTTTTGGAATGGCTGGCTTTGGTGTATATAAATTAATGAGTTTTAGTAATGGAACCTTTAAAGTTGTAAAGAAAACTAATGTAAGTTTTGATGATATTGCTGGTATGGATGAATTAAAACAAGAAATGAAAAAAGCAGTTGAAATATTAAAAAATCCAAAAGAATATCAAGAAAAAGGAATGAGACCAATAAAAGGTATTATTTTAGAAGGGCAACCTGGAAATGGAAAAACTTTATTTGCCAAAGCGTTAGCTACAGAAACAGATGTTAAATTTATAGCAACAAAAGGTGCTGATTTTCAAAGTGCTATGATGAGTATGGGAGCCAGAAAAATAAAAATGCTGTTTAAAAAGGCTAGAAAAAATAAACCATGTATTATTTTTATAGATGAATTTGATGGAATTGGAGAAAGAAGAAATTATACAGGTACAGGTGTAGATAAAGAAAATAATAGAATAATTACAGCAATGCTTAATGAAATGGATGGTTTTGCACCTCTTTCTGGAATTTTAGTAATTGCAGCTACAAATTCGTATTCTTCTTTAGATCCTGCTTTAATAAGACCAGGAAGATTTGATTTAAAATACAATATTCCAAATCCAGATTATAATACAAGATTAAAACTTATTGATTTATATACAAAAAACAAAAAATTATCAGATGAACTTAATAAAAGTAATTTAGCAGATGCTTTTGAAAATTTAAGTTGTTCAGCAATAGAATCAATATTAAATGAAGCATCAATGATTGCTAATATTCAAAATAGAGATGATATTATAGTAGAAAATATAATTGTTGCATGTCAAAAAACAAATTGTAAAATAAATTTAAGAAAACTTATGAAATAAGACAGAGTGACGGAGAAACAGACATAGGGACGGAGCTTTTGTCTAGTGTTAACTAGGCAAAAGCTCCGTCCCCATGTTTTATTTTTTTGTTTGACTAAAATAAAAATTATATATATCATAATAGTGAAATAAATTAAAATTTTTGAAACCAAAATACCATTTGATTTGTATTAATGGTAAAGGAGGATGAAATGCAAAGAGAAGAATATTTAAAAGAAGCAATAAACAATTATTCAGATATGGTTTATAGAATAGCTTTAACTAGATGTGGAAATAAAGAAAATGCAGAAGATATATTTCAAGAGGTGTTTTTAAAATTAAGTGAAAAAATGCCAATTTTTGAAAATAAAGAACATGAAAAAGCATGGTTTATAAGGGTTACTATAAATTTAACAAAAAACTTACATAATTCAGCATGGAATAAAAAAACTACAGCTTTAGAAGAAAATATAGTTTTTGAAACAAAAGAGGAAAATGATGTATTTAATACAGTTATGGGATTACAACAAAATTATAAAACTGTAATTTATTTATTCTATTATGAAGGATATAAAGTTAAAGAAATATCTGAAATTTTGAAAACAAGTGAAAACACAATAAAAACATGGCTTTCAAGAGCAAGAGAAGAATTAAAAGAAAAAATAGAAGGAGGGTTTGAAGATGAAGAATAAAGATAATTTTAAAAAGGCAATGGATAATATTCATGCACCAGAAGATTTAAAAAATAGAACTTTTCAAAAAATTAAAGATAAACCAAAAAATAATTTAATATTTATGAAAGTACTTTCTGCATGTGCTGTTTTTGCAATAATATTTGGAATTGGAGCTTATTATAATGGAAATCCGGATATTATTGGATTGTCAAATAACTCAAAATCAAAAAATGTAGCAGATTTAGATTTACCTAGATTTGAAAATATTGATGAATTGAAAAAAGTATTAGCAAAGAGTTCATCTGGTTATGGATATAATAGAGGTTTGGTTTATGAAGATGCTATGTTTGAATCAGTTGATTCATCAGTGAATTCAGGTGGTTTTAATCAAAGTCTTAAAGTAACAGATAATGCTGGTGCTGCAAGTAGTAACTCTAATTATTCAACTACAAATGTTCAAGTTGAAGGAGTAGATGAAGCTGATATTGTAAAAACAGATGGAGAATATATTTATTTAGTAAAATCTAATACTATTTATATTGTAAAAGCAAGTGACTTGAAGATAGAAAATAAATTAATATTAGATGAAGACGATGATGATTTCATGCCAGAAGAAATTTTTGTAAATAAAGATAAATTGGTGGTTTTAGGCACAAATTATATTTATGATGATGACGATGAAGATGATGAATACGATCATGATTATTACTATAGTTATTATAGATATAATAATTCAAAAACAGTAACTGAAGCTGTTGTTGTTGATATATCAAATAAAAATAAACCAAAAGAAGAAAGAAGAGTTACTTTAGATGGTTATTATGTAAACGCAAGGATGATAGGAGATAATGTATATTTTATAAGTAATAAATCTGTTTATTATTATGATGAAGATTGTGATGATGACGACATTCTTCCAGTTTATAAAGATAGTGTAAAATCAAAAGATGTAGTAACAATTCCTGCTGAAGATATAATTTATTTTGGTGGAACAAGGAATTACACTTATATGCTTGTAGGTGGATTTAATGTAAATGATAAAAAAGAAGCTAGTGTAGAAACAATATTTGGTGCTAGTGATACAGTTTATGCTAATAGTGAAAATTTATATATAGTTCAAGAAAAATATACATCATTGGGAAATACAAAGAGTGTAATTTATAAATTTGGTTTAAATGGTTCAAAAATATCTTTAAAAGCTAAAGGTAGTGTAAAAGGATATTTAAATAATCAATTTTCAATGGATGAATATGAAGGTAATTTAAGAGTAGCTACTACATCAGATGTTACTGGAATTTCTAAAAATCAAGTATATGTCTTAGATGAAAATCTAGAAAAAATTGGAGCTTTAAGAAATATGGCAATAGATGAAGAAATTTATTCAGTAAGATTTATTGGAAAAATTGGATATGTAGTTACATATAAAGAAATTGATCCATTATTTGTAATAGATTTATCAGATCCTACAAATCCTGAAATAAAAGGAGAATTAAAAATACCAGGATATAGTTCATATTTACATCCATATGATGAAACTCATATTATAGGTATTGGATATAATACAGAAACTAATAATTGGGGTGGAACTGTAAATAAAAATATGAAAATGAGTATGTTTGATGTTAGCGATTTAGAAAATCCTAAAGAAGTTTTCAATATTGATATTGGAGATGAATATGCATATTCAGAAATAACTTCAAATCATAAAGCTTTATTCTATAACAAAGACAAAAATTTAATTGGTTTCCCTGTAACATTCGGAAAAAGATATTATGACGATTCAAAGAGTGGATTTGTAATTTATAAAATAGATTTAGATAATGGATTTAAAGTATATGGAGAAATTACAGATAAAACTGATTATAATAATCAACCTGAAAGAGTAATTTATATAGGTGATAATTTATATACAATTTTTGAAGATGAAATTGATTCTTATGATTTAGAAACTTTAAAGAAAAAAGATGAAGTTGTTTTCAGTAAATAAAAAATAATAAAAACCATCAGAATTGTCTGATGGTTTTTGTATTTACATTTATACATACAAATGTTAAAATGGAAAAAAATTGAAAGAAGAGGGTAAATATGGAAACAAAATATAATCATAGAGTAAAATATTATGAAACAGATGCAATGAAAATGACACATCATTCAAATTATGTTAGATGGATGGAAGAATCAAGAATAGATTTTATGGATAAACTTGGCTTTAGTTATAAAAAATTAGAAAGCTTTGATATAGCATCACCAGTTTTGTCATATACTTGTGAAATTAAACATAGTACATATTTTGATGATATTGTTGAAATTATACCTAAAGTGGTAGCTTATAATTCTGTAAGATTGAAAATACAATATACAATGACAGTAAATGATTTATTGGTTGCTACAGGAGAAACAAATCATTGTTTTGTAAATCAAAAAGGAGTTCCAATAAGATTAAATAAAGATTGCCCAGAATTGGATGAAAAATTAGCTTTATGCTTAGATGAATAAAAGTCGAACCAAAGGGACGGGGTTTTTGGCAAAAAAATTGCCAAAAACCCCGTCCCCTTGGTTCGAAAAATTCAATTAACTTGAAAAACTTCTTAAAATTATGAGTTGAAATTTACATAAAATCATGTTATGATATATGTATTCGTGAAAAAAAAGAAAGGAAATATATGAGCACATTAGATCATTACATTGAATATGTAAAAGAAGAAACTAAAGGTTTTAGTGAAATTGAAAAAATAAGATGGATTTATATAGATTTAGGCAAAAGATTTTCTTTTGATTTAAAATTTGCTGCCGGTGGAAATTCTGTTCAAAAGGCTATATATAGAGCTAGTGGGAAATCACATGTTCAAGACCAATGTTTTGAAACAAATACAGGAATATGTAAATCTATTGCTTTAATTTTTGAAAGAGTTTTAAAAAGTAATGGAATAAAATGTACAACAGCTTCTACTATAGATCAAGAAATTTTTTGTCCACATGTGAATAATATGATAAAACTAAAAGATGGCACAATTTTTTCTGTAGATTTACAACGAGATTTAGAAAATATACAAACTCATTCTACTACAAAATGTTTTGGTGTTATAAGAGAAACTGGTGAATATTACTTGTCTAGATTTGAACAAGAACAGATAGATAAAAAAATTGGATATATAACTCTAGATAATTATTATTCAGATGAATATTTATATTTATTAAAATCAGATATGAGATTATATGATGATTTTTCAGAAATGGCAGAATTTGTTATAACAAATTTGGAACCAGTTTATGAAAATGAAGTAAAATACATGGAATTAAAAGGGCATCATGACAGATTAATAAGACGTTTATTTAAACCAGATGAACAAAAGAAAATTCATCAAATAGATTGTTATTATAAACAAGGTGATGAAAGAACTTTTATTCCCACTATCTATGTTGATAGTGGAATTCAAACAGATATCTATATGTATGAAAAAGATGAGCAAAGATATAGAAAAGTTTCTATGGAAGAATTTATTGAGAAAAAAGAAAACGGATTAATTCATACACAAGGAATACCAAGATTAAGACAATTTTTGCGTAGAAGAAATGAAGAAAGATAAATAAGTTTTAAGTGATATCACTTAAAACTTATTTTTTTCTTGCAATTCCTACTAATTTATTAGTATAATGTCATAAATTGGAGGTTGAGAATATGAAAATTTCAACAAAAGGTAGATATGCCTTAAGAATAATGATTGATTTAGCAAACAATATTGACAATGGTTATATATCATTAAAAGATATTTCTGCTAGACAAAATGTTTCAATTAAATATTTAGAACAAATTGTTTCTCTTTTAAATAAAGCAGGATTATTAAGTGTTGCTAGAGGAAATAATGGTGGATATAAATTGAACAAAAAACCTGAAGAATATACTGTTGGATCAATATTAAGAGCCGCAGAAGGTGATTTGGCTCCAACAATGTGTGTGTCTGAAGAAGGAACTTGTGATAAGAAAGCTGGTTGTATAACATATTCTTTTTGGGAAGGATTAGATAATGTTATAAATGAATATGTAGATAGTAAGTATTTGAGCGACTTATTAGTTAAATAATTCTTGACGAAAGATGTATAGGATGATATAATTCCTACTGGTTTGGTATGAAAACGGTACAAATGTATAAAATATATAAATAGTGTTTTAAAAGGAGCTTTAATAAATGAGTAAATTATTAGAAATAAAAGACTTATATGCAAATGCAGGAGAAAAAGAAATTCTTAAAGGATTAAATCTTACAATAAATAAAGGTGAAGTCCATGTAATAATGGGGCCAAATGGTGCAGGAAAATCTACTCTTGCAAATGTTATTTTAAATAATGCAGAATATCAAAAAATAAGTGGTGAAATTATTTTAGATGGAGAAAATATAAATAATTTAACTACAGACAAAATTGCTAAAAAAGGTGTATTTATGTCTTTCCAATCACCAGAAGAAATTCCTGGAATTTCAACAGTGAATTTTTTAAAAGAAGCTAAGAAAAATATAGATGGAAAACCTATAAAAGTATTTGCATTTAAAGATGATGTAAAAAAATATATGGAAGAATTAAATATGAATCCAAAACTTGCAGACAGAAATTTAAATGTAGGATTTTCTGGAGGAGAAAAAAAGAAAAACGAAATTTTACAACTTTTAGTTTTAAATCCTAAAATTGCAATTTTAGATGAAACAGATTCTGGACTTGATGTAGACGCTGTAAAAACAGTTTCTAAAGGAATAGATATGTATAAAAATGATGAAAATGCTGTTTTAGTTATAACTCACAATATGAGAATATTAGAAAATTTAAAAGTTGATTTTGTTCATGTTTTAGTTGATGGAAAAATAGTTACAACAGGTGGAGAAGAAATTATAAAAGATATTGAAGAAAACGGATTTAGCAAATATAAAAAATAAACTCTGAAAGGAATAGTATAATGTCTAAAACAAAAGTTGATGATATAAATAGAAATATATATGATTTTAAAAACGAAGATAATTATGATATAAAACTTCAAAAAGGTTTGACAAAAGAAGTTGTTTTAGAAATATCTAAATTAAAAAATGATCCAGATTGGATGAGAGATATTAGACTTAAAGCTTTAGAAATGTATAATAAATTAGAACTTCCTACTTGGGGACCTGATTTATCTGGTTTAGATATGAGTGATATTTCAACATATGTTAAACCAAAATCAAAATTGAATTCTAGCTGGGAAGATGTTCCAGAGGAAATAAGAGATACTTTTGATAAACTTGGAATTCCAGAGGCTGAAAAAACATCACTTGCTGGAGTGGGGGCTCAATATGATTCTGAAGTTGTTTATCATAGTATGAAAGAAGATTTATTAAAACAAGGTGTAATTTACACAGATATGGAATCTGCTGTAAGAGATTATCCAGAAATAGTAAAAGAACATTTTATGAAATGTGTTCCAATAAGTGACCACAAATTTGTTGCACTTCATGCAGCTGTTTGGTCTGGTGGATCTTTTGTATATGTACCAAAAGGAGTAAAAGTTGATATTCCACTTCAATCATATTTTAGATTAAATTCACCAGAATCTGGTCAGTTTGAACATACTTTAATTATAGTTGAAGAAGGAGCTAGTCTTCATTTTATCGAAGGATGCTCTGCTCCAAAATATAATAAAGTAAATCTTCATGCTGGTTGTGTTGAATTATATGTAAAAGATGATGCATATTTAAGATATTCAACAATTGAAAACTGGTCTAAAAATATGATGAATTTAAATACAAAAAAAGCAATAGTTGGAAAAAACGCACAAATGGATTGGGTAACTGGATCTTTTGGATCAAAAGTTTCAATGTTATATCCAATGAGCTTTTTAAATGGAGAAAATGCAAAAACAGAATATACAGGAATTACATTTTCTGGTGGAGGTCAAAATTTAGATACTGGATTTAAAGTAATCCATAATGCACCAAATACTACTTCTCTTATAAATTCAAAATCAATTTCTAAAGATGGTGGGTCTTGTACTTACAGATCTTTAGTTAGAATAATGGATAATGCAAAAAATTCAAAATGTAGTGTATCTTGTGAATCTTTGATGTTAGATAATATTTCAAGATCAGATACAATTCCAGTAAATGATATTAGAACTGATGAAGTTACATTTTCACATGAAGCTACAATAGGAAAAATTAGTGATAAAGAAATTTTCTATTTAATGAGTAGAGGTTTATCAGAAGAGGATGCTAAAGCTATGATAGTTAGAGGATTTGCTTATCCAATTTCTAAAGAACTTCCTGTTGAATATGCTGTTGAAATGAACAATTTAATAAATCTTGAATTAGAAGGGAGTATAGGATAATGAATATAAAAGTTAATGAAACTCCTGTTAGAACATCTAGAAATTTTTTAATAAACAATATAAAAATAGATAATTTAGAATTACCAAAAAATGTTTCAAAATTTGAAAATGTTGATATCAGTTCTGATAAAAGTATAGTATCTGAAAATACAAATATTTCAAATTTAGTTTATGGTAATGGAGATCTTTTAGAAGAAAATAATTTAAAATATTGTAATTCAAAAATACAATTAGAAACAGCTAAAGAAGATGTTAAAATTGTTTATAATTTTGATGATAAAAATATTAGTTTAATAAATCAAATAGAAATAAAAGCAGATAAAGATTCAACTGTTTATGTTATTTATAATACTAAAACTGAAAAAAATGTTTTTCATAATGGTATCATAAAATCAGTTGCTAAAAACGGAGCAAAATTAAATGTTGTTGTTGTAAATTTCTTGAATGAACAATCTTATAATTTTGATAGTTTTGAAGCAATTGTAGAAGAAGATTCAAAAATTAACTTTTTTGTAATTGATTTAGGTGGAAAAACTAGTGTAGTAAATTATTATTCAAATCTTATTGGAGAAAAAGCAATTAATAATGTTAGAGGTATTTATTTAGGTAAAGATGAAGAAAAGAAAGATTTAAATATAATTTCTCATTTAAATGGTAAAAAATCAGTTGTAGACATAGATATTCAAGGATGTTTAGATGATAAATCTAAAAAGAATTTTAAAGGAACAATAGATTTTAAAAATGGATGTAGTGGAGCAAAAGGTAGTGAAAATGAATTTTGTTTACTATTATCAGAAAATGCAAAAAGTATAGCTTTACCAATGCTTTTATGTACAGAAGATGATGTAGAAGGAAATCACTCAACTGCATGTGGTAAAGTAGAAAATGATTCATTATTTTATATAATGAGTAGAGGTATTGAATACAAAGAAGCAATAAAACTTATTGTAAAATCTAATTTCAATAAAATATTAGATGAAATAAAAGATGAAGAATTAAGAAATCAAATTATAGAGAAAATAGATTCTAGATTAAAATAGGAGATTTATATGGATTATAAAAAAGATTTTCCAATTTTTGAAAATAAAAATATTGTATATTTAGATAGTGGTGCTACTACTCAAAAACCTAAAATGGTTATAGATAGAATTGCAGAATTTTATGAAAATAGTAATGCAAATCCTCATAGAGGTGCATATAGCTTAAGTATAGAAGCTACTGAAGTTTATGAAGAAACTAGAAAGAAAATTGCAAAATTTATAAATAGTAGATATAGTGAAGAAATTATTTTCGCTAAAAATGCTAGTGAAGCTTTAAATGTAATAGCATATTCTTATGGTTTAGATAATTTAAAAGAAAATGATGAAGTTGTTTTATCAATAATGGAGCATCATTCAAACTTAGTTCCATGGCAACATGTTACTAAAAAAACAAATAGTAAATTAAAATATATGTATATAAATGATGAATATGAAATTTCAAAAGAAGAATGGGAAAGTCAAATTACAGATAAAACAAAAGTTGTTGGAATTACTCATGTATCTAATGTTTTAGGAACAATAAACAATGTAAAAGAAATAATAAAATATGCTCATAAAAAAGGAGCTGTAGTTGTTTTAGATGTATCTCAAAGTATTCCTCATATGAAAATAGATGTACAAGATTTAGATGCGGATTTTGTCGCGTTTTCAGGACATAAAATGTTTGCACCTCTTGGAATTGGAATTTTATATGGAAAAAGAGAAATATTAAATAAAATGAATCCATTTTTGATGGGTGGAGACATGATAGAATATGTTTATGAACAAGAAACTACATATGCTCCGCTTCCAAATAAATTTGAAGCAGGAACTCAAAATGTAGAAGGTGTAGTTGGCCTTGGTGCAGCTATAGATTATATTGAAAATATTGGATATGATGTTATTGAAAAATATGAAAAAGAATTAATTGATTATGCGAGAGAAGAACTTTCAAAATTAGATTTTATAAAATTATATGTAACTCCAAATAGAGAAAATCATTCTGGTGTTATATCTTTTAATATAGAAGGTGTTCATCCTCATGATGTTGCGAGTATTTTAGATTCACATGGATTATGTTGTAGATCTGGAAATCATTGCGCACAACCTCTTTTGAGAAGTATGGGAATAGATTCAACATGTAGAGCAAGTTTTCATATATATAATAAAAAAGAAGATGTTGATAAATTAGTAGAAGCTTTAAAAAGTGCTTATAAAATGTTTGAAAAGTGGATAATAAAATAAAGGGAAAGTTTTAAAAGTTGAAAAAAATATAAAAATATGGTATAATTATTATGTTAATCTTTTGCGCCGAAATGTTTTTTTGATTTTACATTTCAAATCCCAATCTTATAAAATATGAGGAGGAAGTAAAAATGGATAAAGGTACAAAGTGGTTAATTGGAGGTCTAATTGTGTTTTTCGTTTTTATGTGTATGGCTACAGCAAACGGAGGAACTACAAAAGATTATACTGTTCAGCCAGGAGATTCCTGGTATAGTATCGCAGAAGCGCAGGGAGTTGATATCGACGAATTACTTCGGGCAAATGGTGCAACTAAAGAAACAATGTTGTATCCTGACCAGGTAATAAAAATCCCTATTCACAACAATAATGCTTCTCAATCAGAAGCTGAAAATGGGGCTGCTGAAAAGCCTCAATGGATGGAACAAAATCCTGAATAAAATCAAAACAGAAAATCTCTTAGGTAACACTAGGGGATTTTTTGTTTATTTTGTGATGAAATTTTATATAAATAGATGAATATATCAAAAAAACTTGCAAAATTATGTAAATCAATGTATAATAAGTACACTTATACATTGATTAACCACCGAGTGACTATAAGGAGGAATCTAAATGAATGTATACGCAAAAGGTTTAAATCGGTTACTGGATTTAGGTAAAACAAAAGGGGTTATTAAAGCAAATCAGCTTTTGGAAGTAGTAGAAAAAGAAGATATAGATTCTGAACAGCTTAATAGTTTTTATGAAGAGTGTGAAGAACTATCTATTCAAATCGAAGAAGAAACTGTTGAAACGAATTCAATTGAGGTTGATTCTGTATATACTGATTCGGTAAAAGCATATTTACGAGAAATCGGAAAGTATCAGCTTTTAACTAAAGAGCAGGAAATAGAATTAGGTCGGTTGATTCGTGAAGGCAATTCCAAAGAAGCTGAAAAAGCAAGAAAAAAATTGATTGAATGCAATTTGCGCTTAGTTGTTTCTATAGCCAAAAGGTATGCTACTAATACTATTTTGTTTATGGATGCAATTCAAGATGGCAATGAAGGACTTATGAAAGCCGTTGAAAAGTATGATTATAGGCTTGGATTTAAGTTTTCTACATATGCTACCTGGTGGATTAAGCAATCAATTTCTCGTGCAATTGCAGATAATTCTAGAATTATTAGAGTTCCTGCTGCTGTGCATGAGCAAAAGCAAAAAATTAAGAAGGCATCATCACAATTTTCTGCCGAATTCGGTAGAGAACCTTCTGTTGAAGAATTAGCAGAATTTATGGGATGGCCAGTCGATAATATAGAATCTATATTAATCGCAACAGAAGAAATTGTTTCTTTATCAACTCCGATAGGAGAAGAAGAAGATTCAATTCTTGGTGATTTCATTCCAGATTCCAAAAGTCCTTCTGCAGAAAAAATTATTGAAGATATTTCTAATAAAGATTTGCTTGCGAAAGCCAAAAATGTTTTATCAGATCGAGAGTGGGCGGTATTAAGTTTGCGACATGGACTTTATGATGGTAGAATTCGTACTTTAGATGAAATAGGTACTAAGTATGGACTAACCAGAGAACGAGTTCGGCAAATTGAAACTAAAGCCCTTGCCAAAATAAGAAGAAAAATGAAGTATTATACTTCAAACTTTTTTGATTTTTAATTTTGCATTTGACCAGATAGTTAATTACTGTCTGGTCATTTCTTTATAAAAAAGTGTGTAAATATTGTAATAATGGTGAAAATATGATATGATATATCATATTTTTAAGGAGAAATGTAAATGAGTGAATTAGATGAATTATATAATGAAATTATAATGGAACATGGAATGAATTCTTGTAATAAAAGAAATCTATGTAAATGTGATTTTTGTAAATTAGGACATAATCCAAATTGTGGTGATGAAATAAAAATAGAAGTAAAATTAGATGGAGATATAATTGAGGATATGGCGTTTTCTGGTCATGGTTGCGCAATATCACAAAGTTCTACATCTGTAATGATAGAAGTTTTAAGAGGGAAAACTGTAGCTGAAGCTAAAGAAATAATAAAAACTTTTATAGATATGATAAAAAGAGAGACTAAAGATGAAGAAGAATTGAAAAAATTGGAAGATGCAATTGCTTTTAGAAATATTTCAAATATGCCAGCTAGAGTAAAATGTGCTCTTCTTGCTTGGCATACTATGGAAGATTTATTAGAGAAAAAAGATTCATCATGTGATTCATGCAATTAATTTAGTATAAGAAAGGTTTTAATTATGGAAAATAAAAAAGTTCTTTTAGGAATGAGTGGTGGAGTAGATAGTTCAGTATCTGCATTATTACTTAAAGAACAAGGATATGAAGTAGTAGGAACTACTTTGGAATTATATGCAGGAAGTAGTTGTTGCAATATAAATACATATTTAGATGCTAAAAATGTTTGTAATTCTATAGGAATTTCTCACTTTACATTTGATTGCAAAGAGGAATTTAGAAAGTTTGTTATAGAAGATTTTATTGAATGTTATAGAAATCAAAAAACTCCAAACCCATGTATTGAATGCAATAAATATATGAAATTTGGAATAATGTATGAAAAAGCTAAAGAAATGGGATGTGAATATATAGCAACAGGACACTATGCAAAAACTGAATATAGTGAAAAATATGGAAGATGGGTTTTGAAAAAATCAAAAGCAGGAAGAAAAGATCAAAGTTATGTTTTATGGAATATTCCTAAAGATTTAATTTCTCATGTTGTATTTCCATTAGCAGATTTTGAAAGTAAAGAAGAAATAAGAGAAATTGCTAGACAAAGAAATTTAAAAGTTGCTAATAAACCTGATAGTGAAGATATTTGTTTTATACCAGATGGGAATTATAAAGCTTTTTTAGAAAAAAATTCAGATATAAAACCAAATCCAGGTAATATTGTTTTAAGAGATGGAACTATTGTTGGAAAACATAATGGTTTATATAATTATACAATTGGTCAAAGAAAAGGATTAGGAATTGCATATAGAGTTCCTCTTTTTGCAATTGATTTTAATGTTAAGAAAAATGAACTTATTGTTGGTGAAGAAAATGAAATATATAAAACAGAAATGCTTGTAAAAGATGTAAATTTACTTTTGGTAGATGAATTAAAAGAACCTACTAAAGTAAATGTGAAAACTAGATATTCAAGTAAAGAAGAAGAAGCTATTATAGAAATGGTAGAAGATAACTTAATTAAAGTTACTTTTATGAATCCCGTAGCTAGAATAACTCCAGGCCAATCTGCGGTATTTTATATTGATGATATAGTTTTTGGCGGAGGAAAAATAGTGTAAAATAATATGAACGGAGCTTTCAGACAGAGGGACGTAGCTTTTGTCTAGTCAAACTAGACAAAAGCTACGTCCCTCTAATTGTTTTTACGTTCATGGTGGTTTTCTTTATTTGTGTTTACATAAACTTGACAAAATGAAAAAAATGTTTTATTATATTGATGTTCGTAAACAAACTCGTGAATTGCCATAGAAAGGATAGTGATTATTATATGGCAAAAAATGATGTCATTGAAATTGAGGGTGTTGTAACATCCGCACATCGTGGCACAATGTTTAAGGTTTCACTTGAAAACGGCAGAGAAGTATCTTGTACTATTTCTGGCAAGCTTCGGATGAACTATATCAGGATAGTTCCTGGAGATAGAGTGAAACTGGAGATGTCTCCATATGACCTTTCAAAGGGAAGAATTACGTGGAGATGTAAGTAACCTTAGAAAGCAGCCTATTGAAAATAGGCTGCTTTCGTTTTTTATAAACATAATATTGCAATTACTGTAAACTTGTGATATAATATGACGGTATGAAATTTAAAATAAGGAATGGAGAAATTCATGGAAAATAATAATGAAGTAAAGAAAATATTAATAGCTACAGCATTTCCAATACATGGAGCCGGAAGTGGAGTATTAGTTAATTTACAATCAGCATATCATAAAATGTTTGGAAAAGATGTACATATTGTTACAGCAAATAATAGAGATGACTTTCCAAAACAAGAAGGAATTGCATATAAAGTAGTTCCATTTAAAAGTGAAAAACAAAATGCAAAAGAATTACCAAATAGTGCACCATTCAATTATTTAATGTTTACAACTCATACTGAGAGCACAGAAAATTTTTGGAATATAGGATTGAAAGAACTAGAAATATATAATAAAAATTTTGAAAATGTAATAGGAAAAGAAGTTGAAGAATATAATCCAGATGTAATTCATGCTCAACATAATTGGCTTTTAAGTAATTTATGTACAAAATTTGGAAAACCAGTTGTTACAACTGTTCATGGAACAGACTTAATTGGTTATGAAAAATCTATAAATTATTTAAATGAAGTAAATAAAAAATTAGAAAATTATAAAGATTCTGAATATTATAATAAAGTAGCTGCTGTTTTTGAAGATTGGTCTAATGTTACAAGCGCAAATGTAGAAAAAGCAAAACAAGAAATTTTAAGCCAAAATGGTTTATCTGAAGAAGAAAAACAAACAGTAGAAAACTTATTTAAATTATATGAAGAACAATATAAATATAAATACTATATGAAAGAAACTGAAGATTCAGCTCGTAATTCAGAACAAATAATTGTTATATCAGATGCTCAAAAAGATAAATTCATTAAATTATTCCCTTATGCTAAAGATAAAGTTGTTTTAGCAGAAAATGGATTTGATGAAAGAGTTTATAACTATAATGATAAAAATATAGATAAAGACTTTTTAAATAAAATAAATCAAAAAGTAGAAGCTGGTATTGAATCAGGAGATATAAATTTAGGAGAAAATGAACTTGCAAATTTATCAAAATTTGGAAATGTTCCTACAAATTCACCATACTATGGTTTATTCGTAGGAAAATTTGCAGATTTTAAAGGAATAGATGCAATGCTTATGGCAATGAAAATTTATTCAGAAGAACTTGCAAAACAAGGAAAAAATATTGAAACAATTATAGTAGGTGCTGGAAATTTAAATGATAATTATTTAAAATTACATGATAAATTAAATTTAAGTAAAGTTCATTTTGTTGGAAGATGTACACCAAATGAAATTCATGAATTCCAAAAAATCT
>Ga0129306_1002384_pt1 | contig 16850 bp, 16 predicted proteins | sample P827metagenome_FD_94438 | JGI IMG/M metagenome (GOLD analysis project Ga0129306, IMG submission 94438) | Capybara group fecal microbial communities from Wisconsin, USA - P827 metagenome | ecosystem: Host-associated > Mammals > Digestive system > Large intestine > Fecal | place: USA: Wisconsin... | reverse complement strand
TCCCAATCATCAGAATCATCGTCGTAGTCTTCCCAGTCATCATCATCTGAGTCGTCATCATCCCAATCATCAGAATCATCGTCGTAGTCTTCCCAGTCATCATCATCTGAGTCGTCATCATCCAAATCATCTAGGTCATCAACCAAATCATCAGAATCATCATCGAAATGATTAATACTTATCATATCATTATTTAATGCGTCATTTACATCTGTGGTTATATTTTCATGTGCGCTTGCTGCTGAAATTGACAGCACCAATATAAGCAATGAAAATATAATTATATTTTTAAATTTCATTTACTAACCTCGATTTTAATTTTTATTCCTAATTCTCTTTAAAAACTAGAAATAATGTTTTTAGCTTTAAATGAAATTATTTTCAATATTGAAATGGCATTTTTTTAGCACATTTATTTTTATAAAAAATAATAAGATTCAAGCTAAAAAAATTATTCCCAATATTTAAAACTAAGAAAAAATATTTTTCATTGATTTAAATATTTTAAAAAAATAGTGGGAAAATCCCTAAATTTTTTAAGGGATTTTAATTTCAATTACTCCAAATAATGTAAAAATAGAAGTATTTTCTACAATAAATGGAGAATTAACATTATATTTTTTAAAGAGAACGCCATCGTGGTTATCTTCATGTTCAGCACTGGCAATGGTATCAAATTCACTAACCTTTGGAAGATTATCATAACTATTATACTGTTTAGTGAAGCTGGTGTTAATATATTCACATCCGATCATGTGATAAAAAGTATGTTGAATATCTTCTGAAATATCTCTTGATAAAGAATTAACCTGTTGGCTAAATTTAAAGCTTTGTATTACTACAGTTTTATCAGAACTGTCCTGTACATCACGCCAACAATCTACATCATCAGATAAATGTAAATCAGATTCAATATCATATGAATCAATACAAACATTCTGCATCGTATTTAAATCAAATGTTTGATTCATTAATGCCATATTGTCCGGAATAATCAGCGTGTCCGAAAAATTAGTCGTTGCAAAATCAATAATATAGATGTTGCTATTAAAGACCTCTCCAATTTCATTTTCTTCAATTAAGTTTTCTAACGAATTTGATTTCAAATAATCGAAATATTCTCCGTAACTGGAGCATATTTGCGCAAAAATATCTTCGCTATGAACAATATCATTTAATGCTTCAACACCTATAGCGTCAAGGGATTTAGAATTAGAAAGCTTTCCATTAATATTACATTCATTATCTCTAACATCTGCGCCATCACCCTTTGAAAAATGTGAACCTGAAGATGATTTGTGAACAGCAATATTTTTATTTAAAGAAGCACTAGCATGGGCTAAGCCATTAAACTCATAGCCTACAGAGCCACAATATGCGTCCAATGAACCTGGACAAGTATCCTGTTCAATATCCTTTTCTGAGATATTTTCATCATCCACAACATCATCATCTAGGATGGGATTCTCGCTAATATTATCTTCATTATAACCTTGATCAGACTCTAACTCAATGTAATCTGAAGTTGAATTAGTTCCATCACCAATAGTTATATTTTCTTCTGCACTAACGGCAGACATTAGCATGAATATCATTATTATTAATGAAAATATAATTATTTCTTTTCTAAATTTCATATTCGCACAATTGTAGACTTTATCGATGGACATATAAATAACTTTTGTTTTATTATTTCACTGATTTGTGCGTAAAAATCATGTTTTTCTATCACTTTATTGATTATTTGGCATTAAAAAAATAGTCGGTAGCACACAACACAAAAAAATATAAAACTAAATAAAAATCAAAATTTAAAAGAAAAAAGTGAAGAGCAATATTTTGCTCTCCGTAGTTCGTTTGTTTTTTTAACTATTTTAATACTGAAGTGAGAATATCTTCACTAGAAGCGACGATTTCAACTAATTTTCCATCTTGAAGGTAATCGAATGATACTCCGTTTTGATACTGAGTAAAGTATCCGTCATGACCGCCAATCTGTTTAGATTCAGCATCTGGACTTGGAGTATATGTATCATTGTCGAGTGTTTTATCTCCATATACAACTTTAATAACAACGAATTCGTTTCCTTTATCAAATCTGTCTACAGAAATTGAAAAACCAGGGAATGTTGTTTGATTAGCTTCTTCACCCACCATCTGAGTAGTCTCATTTTCTTGGAATCCATCAGGAATGGTAAATTTTAAACCTTGGATAGTTAATTCACCATTGTTGAACTCTATTAATCCAGCTTCAGCACATACTGCCCCCATTGTTATACCGATTGCTAACAATAATGACAATGCGATTATTATTTTTTTCATAATTTCACCTATAAAATTTTACAAATATTTAATAAAATATTATTGGGTCGATAACTTCATTTCTAAAAGCTAATCAAAGTTCTTAACTTTTAGAAAATCATATCTATTTATTAATTGTATCCCGACACATATATTTTTTTTTGATAATCAACACATTATTGTTTTTAAACAATACAATCTAAATGATTCTTTGTGCAGGAATTGGGTAGAACCACCCACATACTAAATTTCATCATCCAATAAGAAATCTATAATGTTTTTATGTTTAATTCCATCTTGAGACATGTCAAATTCATCCATACTTAAAACATAAGCATCATATTTATCAGGAACTAAAAATAATGGGGAAAATTCTCTGTCAATAGTCTCGGAATCAGATAAAAGATATGTCACTTGAATATATACTTTTTTACCCTGTTTTTCACAGACAAAGTCTATTTCCCTATCGTAAATTTTACCAATTTTTACAGAATAGTTTCTTCGAATCAATTCATTGTAAACAACATTTTCAAGAATTCTTCCCAACCAGTTGTTGTTATTGTCCACAAGAGCATGATGGAATCCCTGATCTGCCAAATAATATTTTTCTTCTGTTTTTAATATTTTTTTACCCACAATATCTTGACGTCTGACCTTTTTGCAGAATAAGGAGTCTTCAAGATAATTTGTGAAATTGGAAATAGTATTGCGCGTTGTTCTTTTGTTTTCATTTTTTAAATAATTGGTTATGCTTGTCTTTGAAAATGTTTGGCCATTTGAATTCATAAGATAATGTGAAAATCGCTTGAACAAATCAATTTCGTTGATTGTATACCTTGAAAGTATATCATGTACAATGATTGAATCATAAATATCCTGAAGGGCATTGACTTTAGTGCTTTCATCAGCAATTGGAAGTAGGCCCGGCATCCCCCCAAACAAAAGATATTCTTTAAAATACTCTTCCATGCTCATTTTAGTTAACTCAACACCCCCAATCTCTTTTTTATACTGCAAAACCTCCTTAAATGAAAATGGATATAAATTGATTTTAATGTATCTGCCGGAAAGGAGAGTTGCAAGTTCATTTGAAAGTAATTTTGAATTGGAACCTGTAATATAAATATCACAATCAAATGAAGCCCTGTATGAGTTTATACACTTTTCCCAGGATTCAACTTGTTGTATCTCATCAAAAAGAAGATATATCTTGCCTTCAAGATCTTTTACCAAACTCAATACTAAAGCATCCAATTGCTCTTGAGTGAAAATATTTTTATATTGGACCTGTTCGAATGAGATATAAATAATATTTTCCTTTTTGACGCCCTGATTTTGAAGCTCTCCAATAATGCTTTTCATTAACGAAGTTTTTCCACACCTTCTAAGTCCTACAATAACCTTAATGAAATCCTTTGCGAAAAGATTGCGAATTTTATCCAGATACAATTCTCTTTTAATCATTGCAACACACCTATACAAATTATATCAAACATGATATTTAATGCTTTCTATACAAAGCACTATTAAATTTTTTTATATATACTGCTTTTTATACAAAGCACTATTATAAAAATTTACTATTAGTGATTTCCAAAAGATGCACATATACTATTATACCGCATAATATATGATAATACAAACTGAAAGATAATGAAATTTTTGGAAGTATGATTTTGCACAAAAACACGCCACAAAAAATAAAAAAATAACTTGATAAAAATATCTAAAAGAAACAAACTGATAAATTTAACTTAATTTTGAATAAATATGCTTAAAAACAAGTTATAAATAAAATAAAACTTAAATAATTGAAAAAAAGAAAAAATAAACAAGGAAATCTATACGAACTCCAGTGTGAACCGACAACTATTTCACCATTTATTATTACAAATTTAAAAAAAAGTAATACTTATATAGTAGCAGAACCATAATATAACCTATAAAACATTTGAAGAATTACTTTGCAAATTATAAAATATAAAGTATAATTATAAATACTTTATAAATCATAATATACATTATATTATTGGAAGTGATTTATATGTATGCAATAACAAAAGTAAGTTCTTCAAATCAAGTCGTAGTTCCTGCAGATTTTAGAAAACATTATGACATTGTTGCAGGGGATGAAATTTCATGGACAAACACAGAAGAAGGGATACTATTGAAAATTGAAAAGAAAGTTACAGAAGAAGACATAATTGGATTAATAAAAACTGAATTACCATATAACAGCGTTGAAATTAAAAAAAGAGGGTCAAAAGGATTGAAATGGTGATAACTTGATATTTGTAGATGCATCTTACATAATTGCATTAATAGTCGAAAAAGACCAGTGGCACAACGATGCAGTCAGATTGCTTGAAAAATTAAAATCTGAAGACAAAATAATCACCGAACCAATGATTATCGAATCATTGAATCTCATTGGAAGTTGCCATGGCGGAAAAGTGGGGGTTATGGCTTTCAAATACATAAAAGATAACTTCACCATATTCAAATCAGATACACTACTTGAAGAATCACTTAGATACTACCTCAAATTTGACGGAACACTATCACTAGCTGACTGCACAGCAATCCACACCATGAAAGAAAATAACATCCTTGAAATAGTGTCATTTGATGATGATTTTGATAAAGTTGATGGTATACTAAGAGTCTGTTAAAAAAAAAATGAAATTGAGGAATCTATACGATTCCTTGTGCGGGAATTGGGTGAAACCACCCCACATCCTAAATTCTACCTCAAAATAAGAAATAATATTTCCAATAGCTTTAATTAACATGAACACCAATAATGAAAATTATCAAAAATAAATTACATGTGTTTTCTATGGCAAATTCAAGATTATTAAAGCTGATACTCCCATTGGATGTCAAAAACCTATCAATGAAAGAAAGATTCCTCTCCATATTGATTTATACTGTTCCCCTATTAATATTGGCTCTAATAATGTTTATACCATCACATGATTTTAATTATCTGATGATATGGATTTTATATTGCGTGCTGTTCTCATCATGGTGGTATTACCTGTTGGGATATGAAAGACTAGAGAAAAAATGCAAAATCATCTCAGACATCAGGTTTGGAAATACCTATGAATGCATATCAAAGCTGATGGCATTTTCTGCTCCAGGAATTATAATATCTGCCATAATACTTGGTTACATGACAAGTCACTTGGATATAGGAGTTACAATTTCATTTGCTTCAGTTATCCCTGCACTGGCATTATACCTGAGAGATGACGTTTTCAATGACGAAAGTTGTGTGGATGGTGAAAATGTAATTTTAGGCTACATTCCCACATGGTATGGATTGCTAAGCTTAGCTGTAGGAATTTTTGGTTATATCACTGCATTTAACTCAAAAAACCTGACAGTAACAATAATTTTGATTGCCATTACATTAATTTTTCAAATACTCTCAGTCATGCCCGACAAATTAAATAATATCTTATTTTTCGAAGTTAAGAAAAAAAGGATGCATAATGCTCATAATTTCAATAGCATTAATATTTTTATTAATATCTTTCATAATAACAAGTTCTTTTAATTTAAATATTAATCTCTCTTTCGAATCAATTATTATGAAAATCATTACCTACAGCATTGCAATTGTATTAGCAATACTCATCTTGCGAAAAATTAAAAACATGAATAAAAAATAACATGTGCTTAAAAAAGCCTATAATCATTTTTACGTTTAATTATATCAACTATTTCAATCCGATTATTATTTTCAGAGACATAAAAAATTATCCTATAACTTCCAACCCTAGCTCTTTGACATTTGGGACATTTCGCACTACTTAACTCAATGAACTCTGCATTGTAAGGATCATCTAAAATTTCATAATATTTTCCACTTATCCTTAACAAGAGCTTTTTGTCTTTTTTATGTTTTTTGAAGAATTTCTTAACTCGACCATGTTCAAATAATTTATATGTCATTTTTTAAGCTCATTTTCTAATTTTGATATTCTTTTCTCCAAGTCTTTTAATGTGACTTCAGATACATTTTCTAAATTGCCATTTTCAAAATTTTCAATATCTTTGTTGTAAACTTCAGCTTGTTCATCAGAAAACTCTTCATTTTCATAATAATAATTAATTAAGAAGTTTATAACATCATTGAATGTTTCATTTTTGGATGCAAGCCCAGATAATAATTTATGGGTTTTTTCAGAAATCTTAATAGTTTTTGTCATCATATAATTTCACCAATATAAAGTATACTCAGTATACTATATATACTTTTCCATAATATCTGATAAAAATCATCCAATAAGAAAATGAAGATAATTTATCAAGTAATATATTAAACATAAAATTAAATATACTTTTTGTTTTAAATGAAAGCAATTTAACCAAGTTATAAGAATTTAATAAGACAAAAACAATATTTTATAAACCAATGAAAATATTTGACTAGAAAATAAGCTTACGGCAATGATTTGTTAAAAAAAAATAGTTATGTTAAAACTGCCTGCTCAATTACACCAAACAGGCAGCATTTACGTATCACTTTCAATTCGCAGAATCTTCACCCCCATAGGATATTTTTTGCGAATTTATTAAACATTTAGAAACATCTGAAATCAGGTATGAAATCCATAATATATCTTACATCAACATTCTCCATATTTTCACCTCCAAATCAATTTATAAACAAAATCCCAAAATCCCCCCCCTAAAACGGAGAAATTTGAGGAGTCCACCAACGATCAAAATCAAACAAATCGAAAAAACTCATATTTTCACCCCCTATCAGTTTTCAGTTCAACAGTCCAGTCACCTAATGAATCAGATTTCTTGTCCATTTGTCAATCATAATAGTCATCTTGATAATTTTTCTGTCTTTGATGTTTTTCAAATTGAGTACATCAGACCTATTAATTACTTTATACAAGGCCATATAAATAGTTTTTCGAATGTAAGTACTCACTTGCATCTTAAAATAAGAAATAAACGAGTAATTTATAGTTATTTAAAATCATAAGACAAATTTATGATTAAAAATGTTGTTGGAAACATAACATATCTTTTTACTATTAATATCCCACATTAATTATTAAAAACTTAATTTCATAAAACCTATCTTCAACACACTGCCAATAGCAGAACCAGCCTACAAAAACTAAAAAATTAAATTAATAAAATAGTTTAAAACAATTTAATCGAACTAAAACAAGATAATTTTAAACTAATAAAATTAAAAATAGTTTAAAAACTAAATAAAAATCAAATAACTTAAAAAAAGAAAAAATAAACAAGGAAATCTATACGATTCCTTGTGCGTTCATAGCGTCAACAACTTTCTTGAATCCTGCGATGTTTGCTCCTGCAACATAGTTTTTGCCCATGTCGTATTCAGCAGCAGCATCTGCAACATTTGCGAAAATGGTTTCCATAATGGTTTGAAGTCTGCCGTCAACTTCTTCAAAGGTCCAGGATAACCTTTCTGAGTTTTGTGACATTTCAAGAGCAGAAGTAGCTACTCCACCAGCATTGGATGCTTTACCTGGAGCGAATAAAACGTCGTTTTCTTGCAAGTATTCGGTTGCTTCAATGGTGGTTGGCATGTTTGCTCCTTCAGCAACAGCCAATACGCCGTTTTCAACTAATACTTTAGCATCTTCTAATTGCAATTCGTTTTGAGTAGCACATGGAAGAGCGATATCACATTTGATGGTCCATACACCTTTACCTTCGTGGTATTCAGCGCTTTCTCTTGCTTCAGCGTATGCGGTTAATCTTTCTCTTCTTACTTCTTTGATTTCTTTTAATAACTCAACGTCGATTCCTTCAGGGTCGTAAATCCAACCGGTTGAATCGGAACAGGTTACAGGTTTTCCGCCTAATTGTTGGGCTTTTTCGATTGCATAAATAGCTACGTTACCTGCACCGGATACTGCAATGGATTTGCCTGCAATATCAATGTCGTTTGCTTTTAACATAGCGTTTGTGAAGTATAATAATCCGTATCCGGTAGCTTCAGTTCTTGCAAGGGAACCACCGAATGATAATCCTTTACCAGTTAATACTCCTTCATATAATCCTCTGATTCTTTTGTATTGACCAAACAAGAATCCGATTTCACGACCACCTACTCCGATATCTCCAGCAGGAACATCGGTATCAGCGCCAATGTATTTGCATAATTCGGTCATGAAAGATTGACAGAATTTCATGATTTCTCTGTCGGATTTTCCTTTAGGATCAAAGTCAGATCCACCTTTTCCTCCACCAATTGGAAGGCCGGTTAAGGAGTTTTTGAAAATTTGTTCGAAACCTAAAAATTTAATGATACCTACATTTACGGAAGGGTGGAAACGTAATCCTCCTTTGTAAGGTCCAATTGCACTGTTGAATTGAACACGGTATCCAGTATTTACTTGTACTTGACCATTGTCGTCAATCCATGGAACACGGAATTTTAATTGTCTTTCCGGATTAGTTAATCTTTCAAGAAGTGCATTTTTTCTGTATTCCTCTTCGTTTTCTTCAATTACTACCCTTAAAGATTCCAATACTTCGCGTACAGCTTGGTGGAATTCTGGTTCGGAAGGGTTTTGTTCAATAATAGTTTCAATTACTTCGTCTACGTATGACAAAAATATTCCTCCAAATAAATTTAGATTTATTTCATATCATTAAATAAAAATCTTCAAAAGTCTTACTGGATTTCAGCAATATTTAACAATATAATATATTATATGGAACTTCTTATATTTAAATATTTTTCAATATTTAATAAAATATTAGAATATTATTCAAATAAATCAAGATTTATCTTAAACAAATTATAAAATATTCAAAAAATTATGCCAAATTAGATATTTCTTTTTAGATATTAATTCAAAATGTCTAGTTAATATAATTAATTGGTGGACAAAGTCGGAAAATGATTGCCAACGGAACTGCGATATAAAATTTTCAATATTTCAAAAATATCAAACACGATATCGAAACAAAAGGCAAAATATCGACCAATAAATTAAACAAAATTAGGCATAAATTAAAAAAGCATACCACTTTATAAGCCATAATCAATATATTAAGATACAATATACAGCAAAAATTATTTTTTGATGTACAAAATAGTAAAATTGGTGAATTGATGGCTGCTGAAAAAATAAAAAGATCCCAATACGAAAAGCTGAAAAGGAATTATTTATCCAAAAATAGAAGCATGCACTCATTATATATCGAGCTGAACGAAGAGTGCGAAATTACAAGACAACTGTTTTTCAAATTAATAAACAAAATCAGGCAAGAAGAGGGATTGAACGAATTCTACACAAAAAAGAAAAAAAGAAAAAGCAGTAAGATAATTAATGGAGATAAAGCTCCCCATCATTACAACAATTAATATTCAACGTGATACCTCAATATTGCAGCTATTCCACCGAAAGCTCTGAAAAGTTGCATACCCTCATCAGTTTCAGTAGATATAAACTCAACATTGGTACTCATTTCTTCAGCTTTTTCAACAAAGTAATCGGCCAAATCAGCAGATTCTTCTTCTTTTAAAAGCTCATTACAATTAGGGCAACGTTCTTCAATCTTATCCGCTTCACTTTGGGTTTTGACTGTGAATTCCTTTTCAGTCCCACAACTCGGACAGACGAATTTCTTGCGCATCGCAGTCAAATCTTCAGATAAAAGCAATGTGTCGACAGCCCCAATGGTCAAGTTGGTCCTGACTTCATCTTCACCGTATGAAGCCAAACCTTTATCGTTGGTCAATTCCCTTAAAAATCTTTGAACTAACTCTTTTTCATGAATAACATCCAAATCACTTAAAACAGGAGCGGATTTTTCAATGACTTCACGAATCCCGAAATCCCCAGTATAGGAAGTGTCCTCAATAGCCAATATCTTTTGCTTAAGCTCGTAGTTAAGGTAATCCCCATCTGCAAAATCGTTCTTGGTAAAACCAGGACCCCCAATGATTATTCCTTTCAAATCATCCTTAAGAGGCAAAAAGTCATCATTCATATGGTCCCCGATACGTTTTAAAAACTCGTGAGCGGCCTGTTCGATAACCCTGTCAAACCTTCTTTGGGATTGTCCTCCAGCCTTATGCTTTCCTGGAACTCCACTGGTAATGTGGGTCAGGATATTTATTTTCTTACCTTTCATTGAAGCTATTGTAGCTTCCCTTCTGTCGATTACCGCAACCCCGTAGGTGTCCCTTTCCTCAATCATGTATTCAAGAGGCTCTAGGAAAAACTCATTGTTACATTTATACCAGTATGTGGTTACCGGTTCAGGAGGCTCCAAAACAAAGGTTTCCATCTTTTCTGTACCAGGACCGCCTTTCGGAATCATACCTACAAACAACACCAAACCATGTTCTGGAGGCTGCTTGTATAAACGAATCCTTTGCAAAATTACCTCAATAGCAGATTGAACATTTTTCCTTGTCTGTTTACTCTTAATGTTGGCACTCTGACCAAGCTCATCCCTCATGTGTTTACCAACATCACTCAATTGCTTATCAGGAGGAATATAAACGGAAACAAGCTCTGTACCTCTACCTTTCTTTTGTGCCAATTCTTTTAATACTTTTTTAAATTCATATAATTCTTTTGATGATACTTCAGCCATGTTATCCCTATAAAAATTAAATTAATATAATAGTAATAAATCTCTTTTTTCAAATATAAATAATTAATTAAAAAACAGCTAATTACGACAAAATTTTATCCCCAAATTTATTAAATAACTCAATATCTTCGGGAGAAATCGTATTAATTTCAAGCAAATCCATTCCGGTAATGTCAATTACTTCACGGGCCAGATGAACATAGGTGTCCGGATAGTCGTTATACCCGAAGAGGTGCCATATAACATCCCCCGCAAAAACCATCTCAAGATACCAGTCATACCCTTCCAAATCGTCAGGATCATGAGCCAAAGACTTATTATGATAGTCATTTAAAAGCCACGCATAGACATGATAAATCTCCAAAAGGCCCAATATCACCATCTCGTCTTCCGGACCCAACTCCTTTTGAATATAGCCTTCAATCGTTTTATCTTCAAAGTTGACAATCAGTCTGGGATGGGGCAAATCATAAGGAGAAGTCCGGTAATGTCCGAATTCGATTGCCTTGAGAGACAATTTCTCGCCATCCAAATAAACGCCGTCAGGACATATATCATAAAAGAGAGGTGTTGAAAGTTGTTTTTGATAATTGAGATGCAGCACATCAAAGCCAAAGAGGCCCTCTAGAAGTTCGCCAAAGGCAATCCAACCCTCTGGAAAATTATTCTTAAAGCTATATTCCGCATAGCCGTCTGTAGAATAGATGATTACAATGCAGGAATAAATCAGCTCAAGCTTTGAGAAATATAAAAATCTTTCGGACTCAAAACCGTCGAATAGATTCAGCTCGTCAAAATCATGAATGAACCTGTCGATTTGCTCATCATCCAATCTATGGATTTTGCTGGTCATACAGCGCCTTAAATCCACCAGAATATCAATCCATGACCCATCACACAATGCACTTTCATTTAAAACCTTGTCACCGCTTCCCCGTTCCGAAATTTTATAATAAGCATTTTTATTTACCAGGTCAATTGTGAAACATTCATAATGCCTGTTTAGGCGCTTGAAATTAAAGCGCTGCGTGATTTCTATCTTTTCAATCATGGCTATCAACAATATTAATATATTATAAAAAGTTAATTAAAAAACTTTATAAACTTATTTTTATTAATTAATTAGTAAGTGATAGTATGGTTTTTAGAAGATGCCCACAATGCGGTTCAACAGGCGATGACATTTATGGATTCTGTATCAAATGCGGATATGAATTTCCGAAAGTAGATACAAGTGCAAATATGTGCCCTTTATGCGGATATAAAAATCCTGACGAGGCAGATTTCTGTGTAATGTGCGGAACCCCATTGGTTTTCAAAAATCAGATTAGAAACAACGGTGCAGCCAATCCCATCATCATAAGAAAGGAAATTGTCGGACCTCAAAATTATCAAAAAACAAGCAGGATTTTGATTTTACTAGGCTATCTGTTCTCAATTTTGGGCGGTCTTGTTGGATTAATTATCGCAATTTACCTTTCAACCAGAAAGGATCCCGTTGCAAGAAAGCATGGACACATCCAGCTTGCCATATTCGGATTCTACCTTCTGTTTTTCGTTGTCATGTATGCAACCGGAAATATCCCGCCTAACTTCATAAACGAATATCAGCAGCTACTTGCGGGAAATTTTACCGTTCTTCAAGGGTAGATACATCACTATTGCCCCATCTCCATTCTCATAGTATCCGGGAACGACCCTGTCCTGTCTGAAGCTGAACTGCTTGTAGAACTCAACAGCTCCGGTATTGTTTTCATTTACTTCCAAATATATTGTATCCAGATTTAGCAGAGACAATATTGAAATGGCCTTCACTAAAAGTTGGGTTCCGTAACCCCTTCTTCTGTAGTTCTTGTCAACGGCAATGGAAATAATGTGGCCCTGATTTTCGTATTTTATCCAAAAAAGAACATAGCCTATGACATAGCCCTCATCTTCACCGACCAAAAACCCAACACCCATCTCATGCAACTGCTGAAACATGTTGATGCCATAAGACTGACTGAATGACATGTTTTCAATTTCAAAAACTCTTTTTAAATCATTGGGTGTGAATTTTCTTACAATCATGCTAAGATAAAATATTAAAAACAATGTATTTAATAGTTTGTATGGATTAATATACAACTGAGGATAAAAAATGTGGCAAGATTTCAGAGATTATATTCTAAGCGAATGCGAAAACAAAAATGTCAGGATTGCGGAAGTTGGCGTTGGAAAGTTTGATATGATATCAAATGAACTGTCCCAGAGGGAAAACATCACAATCATTAAAACCGATATCGCACCGGCCGATGAAAGCATCATCAAAGACGACATTACAAATCCCAATCTCGAATTATACGAAGGCGTGGATATAATCTACTCAATCAGACCACCGAGCGAACTTCAGCCATATTTGGTGAAACTTGCTTTGAAGATTGACTCACAGCTGATAATAAAACCGCTTACAAACGAAGATTTAAATACAGGCAGGGTTAAAATGAAATTAAAAAATTTCAAAAAGGCAAGTTTTTATTGTTTAAGGTGATGTTATGGAAGACATACTATCCAAATACAAAACATCTTCTGAGGGACTCAGCGAAAAGGAAGTTCAAAAAAGGCAAATCGAATACGGGCCAAACGAACTTAAGGAAAAAAAGCCAACACCCGTTTACATATTATTCTTATCTCAATTCATAGACATTCTAATAGCTCTTTTGATTATTGCGGCAATCGCATCATTTGCAATTGGAGACATTATTGACGGAAGCGTAATTCTCCTTGCCGTTCTTTTAAATACAATTATCGGATTCATCCAGGAGTACAGATCCCAAAAGGCTGTCGAATCACTAAAAAGCTTAATGGTCAAAAAGGCAGTGGTGAAAAGAAACGGGAAAACAAGAGAAATCACCGCAAGGGATTTGACCATTGGAGACATAATCATCCTGGAAGAAGGGGATAAAGTGCCTGCAGACGCAGTGCTAATCGAAGCAAAAAAATTAAGCTGCGACGAATCACACTTCACAGGAGAATCGGAAGCTGTCCTCAAACAAAATGAAGACAGAGTTTTTATGGATTCCAATATCCTTTCAGGCAATGCAACAGGCGTTGTAAGCTCAATCGGAATGTCTACAGAAATCGGAAAGATTGCAGACATCGTCCAAAGCGAAGATGAGGACACACCATTAAAACATAAGGTGGGAAGGCTTGGAAAGATCCTCTCCGCAATTGCAATCGTCGTTTGTATAGCCATCTTTGTTTTGGAATTCGTGAAAGGAGTTCCCCTTGTGGAAACGTTCATGACTGCAGTTTCACTTGCCGTTGCAGCAATCCCCGAAGGGCTTCCTGCAGTCCTGACACTTACACTTGCCTTGGGTATGAGCGAAATGGCAAAATCCGATGCCATCGTCAAAAGACTGCTTTCTGTTGAAACCCTAGGGTCATGTACCGTAATCTGCAGTGACAAAACAGGCACATTGACAGAAAACAAAATGACCGTAGTCGACAGTTTCTTTACAAATAAGGACAAAACAGCACTTATTGGTAGTTTATGCAATAATGCAATAATTTCAAACGATGAGGTGATTGGAAACCAAACTGACGGCGCCATACTCAAATTTTTCAACACCAAAGAATACTCCTTGGAAAGATTGGATGAAATCCCACTTGACAGCAATCGTAAAATGATGACTACTATACATAGATTAGACGGTGAAAATAATATCGTCTTATCCAAAGGTGCACCAGAAATCATTATAGATAAATGCAAACACATAGATGTGGATGGAACTATCAAAATAATAACACCTGAAATTAAGGAAATGCTTGTAAAAAAAATTGACGAAATGACAATACAGGCATTGAGGGTAATCGGGTTTGCATATAAAACTTGTGACGGCAATGACCCTGAAGAGAATCTGACATTTACAGGAATTGTCGGACTGATAGACCCTGCAAAAAAGGATGCGAAAAAAGCCATCGACGATTGTATCAATGCAGGAATCCAAGTCGTGATGATTACAGGAGACCATGAAAAGACAGCATGCTCCATTGCCCGAAACTTAGGCATACTGACCGACGGATGCGTAATGACCGGCAGTAAACTGGACAGCCTAAGCGATGACGAATATCTGAAAATTGCACAAAAAGTTCAAGTTTATGCAAGGGTAAAACCTATTCAAAAGATGAGAATTGTTGAAGCATTAAAACAGCTCGGAAATGTTGTTGCAATGACAGGAGACGGAGTCAATGATGCTCCGGCACTTAAAAAGGCATCAATTGGAATTGCAATGGGAGACGGAACAGACGTTGCAAAAGAAGCATCAGACATGATACTGCAAAACAATGACTTTTCAACAATCGTAAAAGCAATAAAAGAAGGGCGGAAAATTTACGACAACATCAAAAGATTCGTCAAATTCCAGGTATCTACAAATGTGGGCGCGATATTGACAATTATCGGAACAAGCTTGCTGTCACTGCCACTACCGTTCAATCCGGTGCAATTGCTATGGCTGAATATCGTAATGGACGGACCGCCGGCACAGACATTGGGTATGGAAGGCGGCGAGAAGAACATAATGCACAGACCGCCAGAAACAGGAGACATACTTACAAAAAACACCCTCCTGAAGATATTCATTACAGGCCTTGTGATGGCAATCGGAACAGTAATCGCATTCAGCTATGAAATATATACTGGAAGCACAACAAAAAGAGCAATGACAATTGCATTTACACTGTTTGTAATGTATCAGCTGTTCAATGCATATAACGGAAAGGCAAACTCAGAAAAATCAAGCAAATACCTCTATATGGGAATACTATTGTCATTCATCCTGCAGGTACTGATTATATACGCTCCACAGCTGCAGGTGATATTCAGGACAACACCAATCGGATTGTTGGACTGGATAGCAATCACAATCGTAGCATCCACAATAATACTATCAGACAAAATAATAAATAGGGCGATAAAATGAAAATCCTACTCCTAGGCGGCACTAAAGATTCTATAAACATAATCAAACACATTAAAGAAAATTTTGATGCCTATATTCTGACAACAACCACAACAGAATACGGTGCAAAGCTAGCTATGGAAGGGGGCAGTGACGATACAATCGCAAGACCTCTTCTAAAGGACGAGATAATTGAAATCATAAAAGACAACCATTTTGACATGCTGATTGATGCGACACATCCTTTTGCAGCCCACATCACACAGACATCAGCAAGCATTGCAAGGGAGATAAAAATCCCATATATACGCTTTGAGAGACCCACCACCAACCTTGAAGACATAGATACATCACACATCCACTACGTAAATTCATTTGACGATGCGGGAAAGCTGATAGAAAATGAATTCAACACAGGAAACATATTGCATTTTGCAGGAGCCAACACCATGGAAGATGTCCTGAAACATGTTGCCAACGAAAGGTTCTATCCAAGAATCCTAAAGGTAGAAAAATCACTTGAAAAATGCAGAAAATTGAATATTGATCCCGACCACATCATTCCAATGACCGGTGCTGCAACCAAAAAAGAAAATATCGATTTGATTGAAAAGTACGATGCAAGCGTGATGATTACTAAAGAAAGCGGCGAAATAGGCGGAGTTATTGAAAAAATTCAGGCTGCCAATGAAAAGGACATAGCAATCATAATGATACAGCGCCCAAAAATCGAAATGTTAAATAAAAATGACATCGTAAATGATTTAAACGAGTTAGATACAAAAATAAAAAGTTTTTTAAAAAAATAGATATTTAATAACGCCGAGACTGGGATTTGAACCCAGGCGGAGAAAACTCCACAGGATTTCAAGTCCTGCGCCTTACCAGACTAGACTATCTCGGCATGTGAAAGGAATATTTAGAAGGATTCTAAATATTTATCCTTTAAGTTCAATTTCAATACTTACGTTATCAGGAACG
>Ga0129306_1002383_pt1 | contig 16857 bp, 12 predicted proteins | sample P827metagenome_FD_94438 | JGI IMG/M metagenome (GOLD analysis project Ga0129306, IMG submission 94438) | Capybara group fecal microbial communities from Wisconsin, USA - P827 metagenome | ecosystem: Host-associated > Mammals > Digestive system > Large intestine > Fecal | place: USA: Wisconsin... | reverse complement strand
TCTTCCCATTCCGAACAGAGCAGTTAAGCCCGATCACGCCGATGGTACTGCGTAAGTGGGAGAGTAGGTAGCCGCCGTTTTTCATGAGAGCAGGGTTTCAGTCGTAAGACCGAAGCCCTGCTTTTCTTTTTATGCCTGCTGCTCTTCTTTCTTCAGCGCTGCTCTTTTTACGTTGAAAGCTCAAAAATCCCCATTTCATCGGGTTTTTCTTTCGTTTTTCATAGGCATTACCTGACGTAACAGCCAAAAATCTTTCCTGTGGGTTGTTACAAAAACCGTTGTTTGGAGATATACATTCCGAAATAATGCGTACTTTTGCAAAAACTCAATTTGCCTCATGGATAAACTCTCCCCTCAGCAACGGCATAAGAATATGGCGGCTATACGGTCGAAAGACACGAAGCCTGAGCTGGTTGTGCGGCGTGGACTGTGGCGCCGAGGGTTTCGCTATAGGCTGAATGCACCCGGTTTGCCAGGACATCCGGATTTGGTGCTGAGGAAATACAGGACCTGTATCTTTGTGAACGGGTGCTTCTGGCATGGACACGGGGTGACGTTGTCAACAAAGAAAAATGAAGAATTAAAAATGGAAAATGATGGCATTGAAAATTCAGCATGCTGCAAAATCCCCCATACGAACAGGGAGTTTTGGGTTAAGAAAATCCAGCGGAACCAGGCGCGGGACATCGAGCAACAGCATAGGCTGGCACGGCTGGGGTGGCATTGCATCACCATCTGGGAGTGTGAGCTGAAGCCCAGCTTGCGCGAGCAGACGCTGGACGCGCTGGCTTTTACCCTGAACCACATTTGGCTAGAGGATCATGGCGCGAAAGTACATACCTATCCTGAGCTGGATGAAGAAGAGTTGGCGACACCTCTGGCAGCTGAAGAGGAGGCGGAATATTAAAAGGAAAGTGTAGGCGTTGCCTGCCAATGCAAAAAAATTTTTGATTTTTTATGCACTCTGCTTTGTTCGTTCACTTTTTTGTCCTTATCTTTGCATCCGTTCAACCGATTAAATCTTATTACGTATGAAACATTTTGTACTTGTAATGATGGCAGCGATGGCCTTGAGCACTACGGCCATTGCACAGAACAGAGTGACGAACATCTATGCCAGTGCCGATAAGCTGAACATAGAAAAGTTGCAGGATAGCGAGCAGACCGTCCAGCTGAACCGCTATTTCCTGGAGGGCTATAACACACTGTGCCTGCCATTTACCCTTACGGCCGAACAGGTGGCTGAAGCTGCCAAGGAGCTGAAGGTGGAACGTCTGGCTGGCATCAAACAGGTGGGCGAAGCCCTGAACCTCTACTTCGTGGAGTGCACGGCTGAAGGCATTCAGGCTGGCGTTCCCTACCTGGTCTATTCGCCTACATCTCAGTATATGAGGGTGAAGAACACCGACGTCCTGACTTTCGATGCCGAGCTGAAGGCTATAAGCATGGAGGATGGTAAGGGCAACGCCGTGACCTTCGCAAGCAGCTGGGAAAGCATACAGAAGGAGGGACGCTATGGCATCCCCGCCAAGCAGGAGGTGACCCCGCTGGAGAGCGTACTGCTGAAGACCGATGCTGAAAAGATCTTCCTGCCCACCCGCTGCGGTTTCAGCTGGGATAGCCAGTCGCCCACAGCCGGCGAGCTGAAGATTGTGCATGCCGACAGCATGAGCGAGGTGACAGCCATCTTGGGCGTCAACCAGGACGAGGTTTCCGAAGGCAACTACTACAATCTTCAGGGCCAGAAGGTCTCGAAGGACGCCAAAGGCATTCGCGTGCAGGAAGGCAAGAAATCCATCGTTAAGTAAACGAAATCCAAGCAGACAAAAGGGGGCTCAGTGCCCCCTTTCTTGCTTTTCATTATAGCGACTCATTATAACAACAGAAAAAACCTTATAAAAAGATGACGATACGTAAAGCGATGGCCCTGCTGCTGGCTGGAACGATGATGGCCTCATGCGGCACGAAGAGTGGCGGACAGACTGCTTCGGCAGGACAGAAACCCTTTGACGGTGTGGGCATTGTGGCTCACCGCGGCTATTGGAACTGCGAAGAAGGAGGCTTTGCCCGTAACTCAGTAGCAGCCCTGAAGGCGGCACAGAAGGCAGGCTTCTGGGGCAGCGAATTCGATGTGAACATGACGGCCGACAGCGTGTTGATAGTGTTTCACGACAGCTCCATCAACGGCAAGCGCATAGAGAGCAATCCTCACTCGGCCTTTGAGGACTTTCGTCTGGAGAACGGCGAACCTATCCCATTGTTGGAACAGTTCCTGGCCGCAGCACAGCCGTGCCCTACCACCAAACTGGTGTTTGAGATGAAGCAGCACTCGACGCCGGCAATCGAGGACGAGGCTGTGAAACGGTCTGTGACCCTGTTGAAGACATACGGATTGCTGGATCCCGAGCGGGTGATGTTCATCTCGTTCAGCCTTCATGTCTGCCGTGAGTTTGCGCGGCTGTGTCCTGGTTTCACGGTGCAGTACCTGGGGGCGAACCTGTGGCCTGCGGAGGTGCTCGATAATGGGCTGAACGGCATCGACCTCAACCACGACGCCTATATGGCCAATGGACGTTTCCACGACGAGGCACGCGAGAAAGGCATGAGCATCAACGTCTGGACCGTGAACAACCCCGAGCGGATGCAACAAGTGATAGCCACAGGCATCGACCAGCTGACAACCGACGAACCCATGAAGGCCCGCGAGCTGTTGGGGGCACAAGAGGTGAGGAAATGAAGAGGGCTGGATTGGCTGGATTGGCTGGAGAGACTGGATTGGCTGGAGGAACTGGATATACTGGAAGGACTGGATGGACTGGAGGGGAGATGGCCTGGGATGAGGTTTAGAAAAAGGTGCTAAAGAATTTTTATTTTTCTTTTGCATTTTTTCTTTCATGTCGCAAAAATGTCGTACCTTCGCGGCGTAAAACGATGCTTAAGACGAAGATAGTTTATATTTGTTTTATTAATCAATTCATTATGTTCAAAAACCTGCGTTTCTTTTTGGCAGCTGCATTGATGCTTATCACCGCAGCTGCAAGTGCTCAGATTACCACATCGGCTTTGGCCGGTAAGGTTGTCGACAGTGACGATGAAGCCGTGATTGGTGCTTCCGTGTTGGCTGTGCATATGCCTTCAGGAACCCAGTACGGTGGTATCACCAACATCGACGGTCGCTATGCCATTCAAGGTATGCGCGCCGGTGGTCCTTACAAGGTGACGATTTCTTACGTCGGCTATCAGTCGGCCAGCTATCAGGATGTGACCCTCGTCCTCGGTGAGACATACGTGCTTAACCACCGGATGAAGGAATCGGCCGAACTGCTTGACGAGGTTGTCATCTCAGCTACGGCTACAAAGTTCAACACCGCCAAGACGGGTGCTGTGACGAACATTAACAACCAGCAGATTGCTACCCTGCCCACGGTGACCCGTAACATCACGGACGTTACCCGCCTCTCGCCTTACGGCGGCAATGGCATGAGCTTCGCCGGTGCTGACGGCCGTACGGCCAACTTCACCGTCGATGGTGCTAACTTCAACAACAACTTCGGTCTGAGTGACAACCTCCCCGGTGGCGGCAGCCCCATCAGCATCGATGCCATCGAGGAGATGCAGGTTGTCATCAGCCCGTTTGACGTCCGCCAGACCAACTTCATAGGCGGTGGTGTGAACGCCATCACCAAGTCCGGTACGAACACCGTGAAGGGTACGGCCTACGTCTATCATCGCAACGAGAACATGCGTGGCGACGCCATCTACGGCGACCAGATTACCGGTGCCCGTGCCACGGACCGCAGCACCACCTACGGCATGACCCTCGGCGCTCCCATCATCAAGAACAAGCTGTTCTTCTTCGGTAACTTCGAGTATTCAGAGATTCCTACGGTTGTCAACCGCTGGAGAGGTTCTGAGGACGGCAAGGCTGTGCCCAACGACTACATCTCGCGCACGACGAACGCCGACCTGCAGGCTGTTTCTGAGTATGTGGCCCAGAAGTATGGCTACCGCACAGGCTCATGGACCGACTTCCCCGCTAACGAGAGCAACATGAAGGCTCTGGCCCGCTTGGACTGGAACATCACCAACAAGCACCACCTTGCCCTCCGTTACAACTACACGCTGAACAAGATCTGGAACTCACCCAACGCCACCTCCATGGACGGCGGTACCCGTATGTCCGGCGCCCGTATGTCGCAGTACTCCATGTCGTATGCCAACTCGATGTACTCGATGAACAACCTTGTTCACTCTGTCTCTCTCGACCTCAACAGCCGCATCAGCGACAAGCTGTCCAACCAGTTCCTGGCTACGTTCTCGAAGCTGGACGACGTCCGCGGCTCCATGTCCGATGAATTCCCCTTCATCGACATCACGAAGAACGACAACAACTACATCGCCCTCGGCTACGAGCTCTTCACCTGGAACAACGCCGTCCACAACACCGTCGGCAACATCCGTGACGACATCACCCTCAACCTGGGCAACCACAAGATCATGGCCGGTCTGAGCTACGAGTACCAGATGGCCGACAACCAGTACATGCGTAACGGTACGGGTTACTATCGCTATAACTGGGCTGACGGAATGACTGTTGACCAGCTGTTCACCCAGGCACCTGAGGTTGTCTGCCTCACCTACGGCTACAATGGCGAGAAGACCCCTGCTGCCCGCGTTCAGTTCCACAAGGCTGGCCTCTATGCTCAGGACGACTGGGACGTGACCCGTCAGTTCAAGCTGACCTACGGTCTGCGCCTTGACGGTCTGTTCTTCGACAACAGCGACCTTGTGACCAACGACAAGATTTATGACCTTCTCTACTATCCCAAGCGTTACAACTACGAGGAGACCCACATCGACACAGGCCGCTGGCCTACCTCCAATGTCACCATCTCCCCGCGCGTCGGTTACACGTGGGATGTGGTTGGCGACAAGAGCTTCGTCGTCCGTGGCGGTACCGGCTTCTTCTCGGGCCGTCTGCCCCTGGTGTTCTTCACCAACATGCCTACCAACGGCGGTCTCGTCCAGTATCAGGCCCAGCTCAATGCCAAGAACGGCCAGAGCAAGGGTTACACGATGGACCAGTTTGCCGGTGGCCTCGTAACGGAAAACGGCAAGGCTACGGTGGATGCCCTCTACAACAAGCTTGTCACTATGGGCTTCCCCAGCGAGATCGTCCTCGACGCCGATGGCAAGGCTGGCTCCGTTCCTAACTCCATCAGCGCTGTTGACCCCAACTTCAAGATGCCGCAGGTGTGGAAGACCTCCCTCGCCTTCGACTATTCGTTCCCCACGGAATTCCCCCTCAGCATCACGGCTGAAGGTATCTTCAACAAGACCATCAATGGTGTCTGCATCTCCGACTGGAGTGTGCTCCCCGTCGGCGGCTTTGCCCGCCTGAACGGTGCTGACAACCGTCCTCTCTATCCCAGCAACTTCCGCACCGACACCAAGGCCTTCGTGCTGGAGAACACCAACAAGGGTTACGGCTGGAGCGCCAACGTGCAGTTGAACGCCCGTCCCACCGAGAGCCTCAGCCTCATGGCTGCCTACACCCACACCGTGTCGAAGGAGATCACCGGTATGCCCGGCTCGGCTGCTGAGAGCGCCTTCACCTATGTCCCCACCTGGGAAGGCCCCAACAACATCCGTCTGCACAACTCGCAGTATGTCACTCCCGACCGTGTCGTAGCCAGCGCTACCCACCACGACAAGAGCGGCAACCACTACAGCCTCATCTACGAAGCATGGCGTGGCGGCTACAACTACGGCTACATGACGACCAACGACATGAACGGCGACGGCTATGCCTACGATGCCATCTATGTTCCCACTCAGGAGCAGGTTGACAACAAGGAGTTCCGCTTCGTCTCTGCCGACGATGCTAAGCGCTTCATGGACTTCGTGGCTAACGACAGCTACCTGAGCAAGCATCAGGGCCAGTATGCCGAAGGCTACGCCGTCTATAGCCCGTGGGTACATCGCTTCGACGTCAGCTACAAGCACGACTTCAAGGCTAAGATTGGCAAGAGCACCAACATCCTCCAGTTCAGCGCCGACATCAAGAACGTGATGAACCTCTTCAACTCCAGCTGGGGCGTGAGCAAGTACCTCAACCCCGCCATCGGCAGCGAAGCCCGCATCCTGAAGTACGAAGGCGTTGACAAGGACGGCTATGCCACCTTCTCGACCCCCGCTTCCATCAGCGGCAACACCGAGACCTTCGTTCCCAACCACGCTCTTAGCCAGTGCTGGTATGCTTCTATCGGTCTTAAGTACATTTTTAATTAATTCATAAACCACAGAAAAGACTATGAAACTCAGATATTCAATTATCAGCGTTCTCGCCGCTTTGATGGCTGTCTTCACCACCAGCTGCGAAGAAGAGAATCCCGTCACTCTGCTCGACGAGGTACAGGTCAGTTCCTCTTATGTGGCCCTTGCTACAGCAGGTAACACGGTCGAAGTCAAGGTCACGGCAAGCGATGCATGGACCATCAGCGAGGTTCCTGAGTGGCTTACCGTCAGTCCTACGTCAGGTGCTGCAGGTGAGAGTGTTGTCAAGTTCACCGCTGGAGCAGCCGCTGCAACCCGTCAGGCTGAAGTTCTTCTGAACTGTGCCGGAAAGACGCAGCGAATCAACGTTTACCAGTATGCCGAAGAGGCTGAGCCCGAAATCCTGACCATCGCCGAGGCCGTGGCCCTCATCAAGTCCGGCAAGCAGCCCGAGAGCCCCGTCTATTTCAAGGGCATCGTGTGCCGCATCCAGGAAATCAGCACCCAGTACGGCAACGCCACCTACTTCCTCTCCGACGACGGTTCGTTCGGTTCCGACAACTGGCTTGAGGTCTATCGTGGCTACTGGATTAACGGCGACAAGTTCACCAAGGGCAACGAGTTTGCCGTGGGCGACGAGCTGGTCGTCAAGGGCGTCCTTATTGATTATAATGGTACACCTGAGACCAACCAGGGCACAGCAGAGGTCATCTCCATCAAGAAGTCCCTCATCGGCATCGATGGCGTCGAGCTGCTTGGTGCTGAGGAAGGTGCAGGCGTGACCGAGTTCCCCCTCGAAGGTGGCTCCATCAAGGTGACCGTTGCCAGCAAGGGTAACGGCTTCCACGTGGCTATTCCTGCTGCAGCAAAGAGCTGGCTCCACATTGCCGACTTTGGCGCAGACTATGTGACCCTTGAGGCAGACCGGAACGATGGCGGCGACCGCAACACCACCGTCGTCTTCTCCACCACGTCGGCTGGCACGACCTACTCCTGCGAGCAGGCCTTCACGCAGAAGGGTGCCATCCTTGAGGTTTCTGTGGCCGACTTCCTCGCTGCTGAGGTTGGCGACACCCAGTACCGCATCACCGGCATCATCTCCAGCGTGGCCAAGGCTGAGTACGGCAACGTCTATATCAAGGACTTCTCCGGCGAGGCCTATGTCTATGGCATTGGTGCGAAGGGCGACTTCGAGAATCTCGGCCTCAAGGCTGGCGACATCGTCACCCTCGTTGGCAAGCGCGGCGAGTATAAGGGTGCTGCCCAGATGACGGGTGCTGTCTGCGAGAGCTCCATCTCCGTTACTCCCATCTCCGTGGCTGACTTCCGCAATCTTCCCGATGACGTGAATGCCTTCTACATGCTGACCGGTACTGTCGGTCGGCCCACCGAAGACGGCACGAAGTGGGACATCGAGAAATATGGCAACTTCAACCTCACCGACGAGACCGGCTCCGTCTATATCTACGGCGTCTATGCCGGTTGGGGCGGCAAGAAGGGCGAGTTCGGTCCTCTTGGCGTGAAGGAAGGCGACGAGCTGACCATCGTGGCCTACAAGACCTCCTACAAGGGACTTGTCGAAGGCGTTGGCTACTACTTCTCGCACAAAGCTGCCGAGTAATTTCTCCGGAAGTTTATCGTAACAGCAGGGTTGGGCTCACGGGCTCAACCCTGTTTTTTTATCATTGGGTGGTATTCCATCTATAAATATAAAATGGTATGCTCTCCTTATCAAAAAATTGTTTAAGTAAAAAGAAGTTTCAAGCGCTTGGATCTGAAGTTTCACGTGCTTGGATTTAAAGTTTCAAGCGCTTGGAATTGGGCTCCGCATAGGGAAAAACGGCGTGCGCACATACTACCTGCTTCGGGGCAAGCCTGTCCCCTGCGTTGGCTTTCGGACGGCCTTTAGAGGCTTTCAGACGGCCTTGCTGGAGGAAAAAACATAGTAATTTGTTGTTTTCCTTTCTTGTTTGGAATATGTTTAGTAACTTTGCAGTCCGAAAAAGTATTGTTTTATTATGGATAACAAATTTGTGAGCACTAGGGGTAGTGCCACACGACTGGATTTCTTTGCATCGGTATTGCAGGGGTTAGGTGAGGACGGAGGCCTCATGGTGCCTGATTTCGCCTTGCCTCAGCTGGATTTGTCCTCCTTGCAGGGCCTTTCTTACGAGGCTCTTGCCGCGCGTATCATCTCCACGTTTGTCCCCGAGGGGACAGAGCCGCTCGTCGCTACAGCCTGCGCAAGGGCCTACTCCCGCCAGGCCTTTCCCGAAGAGGTGGTCCCGGTAGTTCCTGTGGGCGATGCATACGTGGCCGAACTGTTCCATGGCCCCACGGCAGCCTTCAAGGATATGGCCCTTCAGCTGCTGCCTCACCTGCTGACCCTTTCCCTCAAGCAGAGCGGTAGGGCACGCCAGGCCTTGATTCTGACGGCTACCTCCGGCGACACGGGGAAGGCCGCTCTAGAAGGCTTTGCCGATGTCGAGGGCACCATGATTAAGGTGTTCTACCCTGTGGACGGCGTGTCGCCCATCCAGCGCCAGCAGATGATTACCCAGAGCGGCAGTAATGTCGAGGTCGTGGCCGTGCGAGGCAATTTCGACGATGCCCAGCGTGCGGTCAAGGAGGCGTTTGCTTCCGATAGCCTGAGGGAGGCGTGCGACGCGAAGGACCTCTTCCTGACGTCGGCCAACTCCATCAACATCGGGCGTCTGGTGCCCCAGATTGTCTATTATTTCCATGCCTATCTGAAGCTGGTCGAGAGGGGCGTCATTTCGGCCGGCGAACCCATAAATTTCGCCATTCCATCGGGGAATTTCGGCAATTGCCTGGCTGGCGTCATGGCCCGCCGGATGGGACTTCCCGTCAGCCGTTTCATCGTGGCCTCGAACCGCAACAATATCCTGACGGACTTCTTCACGACGGGCACCTACGACGTCAACCGTCCCTTCTACAAGACGAACGCCCCCGCGATGGACATCCTTGTCAGCAGCAATCTGGAGCGGCTGCTCTATCTGCTCTCAGGTGACCCGTCGATGGTGCGGAATCTTATGGCTCAGCTGCGCGACAAGGGACGCTATCAGGTTGACGGAGTCCTGCTGAGCCGCATCCGTTCCCTCTTTTCCGCCGGCTGGCTCTCAGAGGACGAGGTGGTCAGCACCATCCGCACGTTCTATCACGACAGGCACTACCTGGCCGACACCCATACGGCCGTTGCGCTGGGCGTCTATGAACGCTATCGTCGGGAGACCTCCGACGCCACGCCTACCGTCGTCCTCTCTACCGCTTCGCCCTATAAGTTCCCGGCTGCTGTCTGCAAGGCCGTCACGGGCAGGGATGTCCCCGAAGAGATTGCCACCGAGGTGCTTCTGCATGCCACAGGACTCCCTGTGCCCGCCTCGCTGAAGGATATCATGGAGCGTCCTGTGCTCCACAACAAGGTCATCGACCCCAACCAGATTGTTTCACACATAGCCCAGAGTATCGGATGAAAGTAAAAGTAAGAGTTCCTGCGACGAGTGCCAATTTAGGCCCTGGCTTTGACGTGGCCGGTGTGGCCGTGACGTTGTACAACACGTTCACCTTCGAACTGATGGACGAAGGGCTGGAGATTGTGGGCTGTCCCGAGCCGTTTGCCGGCCCCGACAACCTCGCCTACGAAGCCTTCTGTGCCGGAGCCCGTGAGGTGGGGCTGACGTTCTCCGGCCTGCGCATCGAGTGCAAAAGCGAGATTCCCCATACGCGGGGCCTGGGCTCCTCCTCTTCCTGCATCGTAGCCGGGCTGGTGGGCGCCTTCGCCTTCAAGGGCCGCTATGACGACCGTCAGGACATCCTCAATCTGGCCACCCGCATCGAGGGGCATCCCGACAACGTGGCTCCGGCCATCTTCGGAGGCCTCACTGTGTCGGTAAATGCCGATACGGTCACCACGCTGGGCATCCCCGTGAAGAACGACTACCGCTTTGTCGCCCTCATCCCTCCCTTCACCCTCTCCACGAAACTCTCCCGTTCGGTACTGCCCGACGTGGTGTCGCGGAAGGATGCCATCGGTAACGTGTCCCACCTGAGCCTGCTGGTGGCGTCGCTCATCAACGGTCACGACGAAGGCCTGCGCATCGGCTTCCACGACCATCTGCATCAGCCCTATCGCGGCAGCCTCATCAAGGGGTACGACGAAATCATGGGGCGGTTGGAGAAGGACGAGAACGTGCTGGGCTCCTATCTGAGTGGCGCCGGACCCACCATCATGGCCGTCATCCGTGCCGACGACCTCATGGGCGTGGTGCGCCTGAAAGAGGAGCTGCACGACTGCCTCGACGGATGGGAAGTGGTGAAGCTCGAGATGGACCAGCACGGCTACGTCTGCGACTACGAATAGTTTTTTTATGATTATCCGCAAAAATGCCCCTAACGCGCCATGTGCGCCCCGAAGGGGCAACGAGCACATAGCCCAGGGCAACGCCCTGGGTACAGGCAGCAATGGTAACTATCGCCCTGAAAGGGCAAAAGCATTAATTTAGAATGCTTTTGCCCTTTCAGGGCGCAAGATGGTTTGTGCTCGAATAAACCCAGGGCGTTGCCCTGGGCTGGGTGCTTTTGGCCTTTCAGGCCGTTAGGGGTATTTTTACGGATAATCAAAGATTTTTCGTTTAACGTTTAACGAACACGTGGCGCCTTCGGCGCAATTGAAAATTGATAATTGAAAATTATCTCACCTCTCACCTTTCACCTCTCACCTGAATAAATGTTCTGTCCAAAGTAGATTTTCACTAATTATGATAAATATACTTCACTAATTGTGAAAAATTATGTTTCACTAATAACGATAAATAGTCTGTCATTTCCGTCCCGCAAGATTTATTTATCTCCATTAGTGAGCATAATTTCTCCCAATTTGTGGTAAAGAAAGGGCGTTAATCATTAAACGTTAAACAAAAAATCGTTAATTTTCAATCTTCAATTTTCATTCTTCAATGAAAATGTTTGTGCATACGGGGGAAATGGCGTATTTTTGCTGATGGAATGAAAAAGGAACGCTTGTTGTATGCCCTTTCCGCGCTATGCCTTTTGGCCGGAACGCCTGCCTTTGCCCAGACCTATGGCGAGCTGCTCGACAGCGCCTATGCCTGTGTGGAGCGTAACGACCTCGGTCCTGCTGCCGACTATGTGAAGCGCGCCATCGAGGCTGACCCGGGGAATGAGCACAACGTGCTGCTCTTCGTCAACCTCGGCTCCATCCAGCGTCAGCAGGGGCAGCTGAAGGAGGCCGTCGAGAGCTATTCGCTGGCGCTGAACTACAAGCCGACGGCCATCCCCATCCTGCTGGCCCGCGCCGCCACCTATCTGGAGCTGGGGCAGGAGGGCAAGGCCTATGTCGATTACTGCAACGTGCTCGACCAGGACATCGAGAACCGCGAGGCGCTGACGTTCCGTGCCTATACGGCTGTCCATCAACGTCTGTACGACGTGGCCCGCGCCGACTATGGACGTCTGCTCACCCTCGACCCGCGCGATGCCGGAGCCCGCTTTGGCCTGGCGTTGCTCAACCAGAAACAAGGGCGTCTGGTGGAGGCCACCGAACAGCTGTCGGCCCTCATCGCCGACCATCCTGAGGAACCGGACTATCTGACGGCGCGCGCCAATGTGCTGGCCGACCGCGAGCTCTACGACCTCGCCCTGCTCGACATGGAGGCTGTGCTGAAGCAGACACCCCAGGACCCCTACGCCTATGCCTCGCGTGCCGCCATCTACCTGCGCATGGGACGCCACAAGCGGCAGGCACGTGCCGACCTCGACCATGCCGTCCAGCTCGGCCTCTCACGTGCCGACCTCGCCGACCTCTACAACCAATTATGATGATATGAAAAAGACATTTGGGTTAATTGCTATGACAATGATGATGCTTGCATCGTGTGGCGACGGCGTACAGCCTGCCACGGAGTTTGAGTATGCCAACGAGAAGTTTGCCGACCTGCAGATGCTTCGCTACGAGGTGAAGGGCTGGGACGGGCTCTCGCTCCAACAGAAGAAGCTGGTCTATTACCTCACCGAAGCCGCCCTGAGCGGACGCGACATCCTCTACGACCAGAACTGCCGATACAACCTTGCCATCCGCCGCATCCTGGAGACCATCTACACCAACGATGCCTTCGACCACGAGACGGCCGAGATGAAGGCTCTCGAGGTCTATCTGAAGCGCGTCTGGTTCTCCAACGGCATCCATCACCACTACGGCGAGCTGAAGTTCCTGCCCGGCTTCCCCGAGACGTGGTTCCGTGCCGCCGTGATGGCTGAGCCCGACCACTATCCCGCCCTGCATGCCGGCCAGACCGTCGAGGAATTCCTTGACGAAATCTGCCCCGTGATGTTCGACCCGACCGTGCTGGTCAAGAAGGTGAACCAGGCCGACGGCGAGGACCTCATCCTCACCTCTGCCTGCAACTACTACGGCGAGGGCGTCACGCAGGCCGAGGCCGAAGCGTTCTACGACGCCCAGAAGGACACCCTCAACCCCTGTCCCGTCATGTATGGCATGAACAGCCGTCTGGTCAAGGAGAACGGCAAGCTCGTCGAGAAGGTGTGGAAGGCCGACGGCCTCTACGGCGAAGCTATCACGCGCATCATCTACTGGCTCCGCAAAGCCCAGGAGGTGGCCGAGAACGACACCCAGCGCGACGTCATCACCAAGCTCATCCAGTTCTATACCGACGGCGACCTGAGGACCTTCGACGACTACTGCATCGCCTGGGTTCGCGACCTCGACAGCCGCGTCGATTTCGTCAACGGCTTCACCGAGAGCTACGGCGACCCGCTGGGCATGAAAGCCAGCTGGGAGAGCATCGTCAACTTCAAGGACCTCGAGGCTACCCGCCGCACGGAGACCATCAGCCAGAACGCCCAGTGGTTCGAGGACCATTCGCCCGTTGACCCCCGCTTCAAGAAAGAGGAGTGTAAGGGCATCACCGCCAAGGTCATCACAGCCGCCATCCTGGCTGGCGACCTCTACCCCTCTACCGCCATCGGCATCAACCTGCCCAATAGCGACTGGGTGCGCGCCGCCCACGGCTCGAAGTCCGTCACCATCGGCAACCTTACCGAGGCCTACGCCAAGGCCGCCCACGGCAACGGCTTCAACGAGGAGTTCGTCTATAGCGACAAGGAGCGTGCCCTCATCGACAAGTACGACGCCATGACCGACGACCTCCATACCGACCTCCACGAGTGTCTCGGCCACGGCTCGGGCAAGCTGCTCCCGGGCACCAGCTCCGAAGCCCTCAAGGCCTACGGCAGCACCATCGAGGAAGCCCGCGCCGACCTCTTCGGCCTCTACTACGTGGGCGACAAGAAGATGCTCGACCTCGGCCTGCTGCCCTCGAAGGACGCCTTCAAGGCCCAGTACTACACCTACATGATGAACGGCCTGATGACGCAGCTCGTCCGCATCGAGCCCGGCAACGACATCGAGGAGGCCCACATGCGCAACCGCTCGCTCGTCGCCCATTGGTGCTACGAACACGGCAAGAAGGACAAGGTGGTCGAGATGGTGAAGCAGGATGGCAAGACCTACGTCCGCATCAACGACTACCGCAAGCTCCGTGCCCTCTTCGGCGAGCTGCTGGCTGAGATCCAGCGCATCAAGAGCGAGGGCGACTACGAGGCTGCCCGCGACCTGGTGGAGACCTACGCCGTGAAGGTCGATCCCACGCTCCACGCCGAGGTGCTGGCTCGCTACAAGGCGCTCAACCTCGCCCCCTATAAAGGCTTCATCAACCCCGTCTTCACCCCCGTCAAGGACGCCCAGGGCAACATCACGGACGTCACCATCGACTACACCGAGAGCTTCGCCGCCCAGAACCTCCGCTACAGCCGCGACTACGCCACATTACCCTTGATAAATTAAGAATTAAGAATGAAAAATGAAGAATAATAGCTTTGTAAGCGGGGGTACGGCATACGGGACATTTTATTTTTCATTTTTCATTAACTATGTTTTCAAACAACGCGACTCGGCAAAACGAGCAAGCTCCTTTGCTCTCGCTGCTCTGTTTGTTCTTCATTTTTCATTAAAACAAAAAGGAACATTATGTCCCCTTTAAGTTCCATTAAGTCCGAGCTGCGGCTCTATATGAACGGCGTGCTGGCGCAGAGCCTGCGTGAGCGGGGGCTTCGGTACCGCCTTATCTTCGGCGTCGAGCTGCCGCGCCTCAAGGAGATTGCTGCCCGTTACGAGCCGGACCACGACCTTGCGCAGGCGCTTTGGAAGGAGGACATCCGCGAGTGCCGCATCCTGGCCGGCTACCTCCAGCCCGTCGACAGCTTCCTCCCCGAGATTGCCGACATCTGGCTCGACGCTATGCACGACACGGAAATCATCGACTACACCTGCATGAACCTTTTCCGCCGCCTGCCCTACGCCAAGGGCAAGGCCTTCCAATGGATAGCCTCCGAAGCCGTCCTGACCCAGTATGCCGGCTACCGCCTCATGGGCCACCTGCTCCGCAACTCGGAGTCATCCCCGCTCTCCCTACGCGACAGGAACGAACTTTTCGACCAAGCCGAGGCCGCAGCCTCCTCCGCCAGCCCCCTCCTCCAGCAAATCGCCCGCGAGATTATCGAGAATCATCTAAATATCTCCTCCGCCCGCGTATCTGATTGACAATGAATGGTGAACATTTTGGCGGGATATTCGTATTAGGCGCGAATGTCCGTTCCAGTTCCAGTTGTTCCAATTAAAAAACAGATAGGTAACACTCCTTTCTTAATCCCTTTTTTTATTATATATATTTAATATATAATTAGTTATATATATAATATAAGGAAATAAGGGGGAATTGGATAGTCAAAAAAATAATTGGAACAACTGGAACTGGAACGCTTGGCAGCCGAGGTCTTTTCTAATGTGCGGAATTACAATGAGTTGCGGCAATTCCAATCCTTCTTTACCCTTTGCGGGAGATTTGAAGAGAGACAAATAGCTTCCATTTTTTCCTCTAAAAGGCCTCAGAAAAAGCGGGCTTATTTCTCTCGCGCCGGGTCAACTGATAGTTTTTTAACGGCGTGCCGATAACGTTTGATTTTATTTCCGTAGCGTTTGATTTTAATTCCGTAGCGTTTGATGTTATTTCGCCAGCGTTTGATTCTGCGCGCGCGAGAAAAAAGGCCGTCGAATCCTTGTTTAAGGGCGCTCAAATCCTCTTCGGAAGGCTGGAGGGGGATTTGACCGTCGGACAGGGGGATTTGACAGGACGTTTTTTGTTCGTGTTTCGGAATATGGTTGTACCTTTGCGGCGTCAATCGCGATTCGGACAACTGAAAAAAATGTCTAACACTCAAAAAAAGAAAAGTTATGAAAGTATTTGAATTGTTTACAAGCGGAGGCTGGCTGGGTATGGCCGTTCTGACCTTGCTGCTGGTGCTGGTGTTGTTTGCCGCATGGAAGGCTCCTGCCTGGGTGAAGGAAGTCGGGATTATGGCCTTGGTCGTGGGATTCCTCTGGGCCTTGGCTGGCGTCTATCAGATGCAGGGCGTCTTGCAGAAGATGTCCGACGTCGATATGTCTGTCGTCCAGGGAGGCTATAAGGTGTCGCTCATTCCTGTGATGTATGGACTGTTGATTTACCTCGTGTCGCTTATCATCAGAGTGGCGCAGAAGCCCAGGATTTAATGAGGACAAAGGATTTATGATGTCTGGACTTTTGTGGGTATGAGATACTTCATTGTCATTGGATGCTGGATAGCAGAATTGGTGGTGCTGGCAACCATCCTTGTGAGCTTGGACTATACGTTTGCTCAAGCGATGATGCTGGCCTCCATGTTCCTGCCCGTGTTGCTGGCGATGAAGTATTTCCTGCCTCAGGTGAAATGGGAACGGACACGCAAGGCCATCGTCGGCGTTGGGTGTCTGTTCCTTTCTTTTCTGTTGCTGGAGTACCTGTTGCTGATGTGCTGCCACACGTGGATAAAGAGCTATACGGCAGACATTCCGTCGGTACTGCTCAATCCCGTCTTCCTGATGGTTATACTGGCGATGCTGTTTGTTGTGGATACGTCTGTCGGCAAGCTGCTTGACAAGCGTTATGGCAAGACGCCAAAGAGCATCACGTTCATATCGGAGCGCAAGAATGTGACGTTGCTGACGGAGCAGATTCTCTATGTGGAGTCGAACGATGTGGAGACCTGGGTGCATACGGCCGGCGGGGAGCATTATCGCAACAAGACGAACATATCCCAATGGGAGCATATCCTGGAGGAAGGCTTCCTCCGCACCCATCGTTCGTTTCTGGTTAATGAGCGTTACGTCACGAAAGCCGACGCGGGTGGCGTGATGTTGGGCGACGTCGCCATCCCCGTCTCGCGCAAATATAAGGAGGCGGTATTACAAAGAGAAAAAAGAGAGAAAACGTAAAAAGTTCTGAAAATTTTTGTGGGAGTGGATAAAAGGCTGTACCTTTGTGTGCGATAATGCGTTAAAACGTGCTAAAGGCAAAGGGCAGTAATGGCGAGCGAACTAACCAGCCAGACGATGGAGCAGATATACCGACAGTTGGAGGAGTATCTGCACGATCGTGAGCTCAGGGT
>Ga0129306_1002381_pt1 | contig 16870 bp, 14 predicted proteins | sample P827metagenome_FD_94438 | JGI IMG/M metagenome (GOLD analysis project Ga0129306, IMG submission 94438) | Capybara group fecal microbial communities from Wisconsin, USA - P827 metagenome | ecosystem: Host-associated > Mammals > Digestive system > Large intestine > Fecal | place: USA: Wisconsin... | reverse complement strand
GTGTCTGATGCTCTGCTTACGCTCACCATCGGGTGACTTAACGGTCACGGCGAACTCCAGATCACCCTCCTGATTGTATTCGACATCAGATCTGATATATCCCTTTGATCCGTGGATGAAGAGGCGGTCATATCTGTCACTCGTGTCAATGCCCAGGGCCATGCCTACGTTAAACGTGGCTCTGCATCCGTTCTCAAACTTAAGCATTACCGAAGCCATGTGATCAACGCCGGTCTTATCCAGCTCGGCATCTGCCTTGATATAATGAATCGGTGAATCGATGAGAGAGAGGATCATTGTTGAACAGTAGCAGCCGACATCATAGATGCCTCCTCCGCCGAGCTCCTTATGAAGTCTGAAGTCAGAAGAATAATCCTGCGTAAGAAAAGCAGTATCGATGTAGTCGACATCTCCGATCTCGCCGCTCGAGATGATGTCCTTAAGCGTCTGTACATAAGGGCTGTGAAGGTATGCATATGCCTCCATCAGGATGACGCCGTTATCACGGGCAGCCTTGTACATAACCCGCAGTTCCGACTCGTTCATCGCGATCGGTTTCTCACACAGAACATGCTTGTGTGCATTAAGTGCCTTCACCACCCACTCACAGTGGATGTCGTTCGGAAGAGGAACATATACGGCCTGCACCTCAGGGTCTGCGAGCAGAGCATCGTAGCCCTCATATGCTTTGGTGAATCCGAACCTCTCCTTAAATTCATTTGCCTTTTCAAGGCTGCGTCCCGCTATCGCATAAAGTTCACAGCCTTCGGCGCGCTGCATGCCCGGGATCGTACATCCCGCTGCAATACCTGCAGTTCCCAATACTCCCCATTTGATCCTGTCCGCCATAATAACCCCTTTCACATCTCACATTTGTATACATCTATGGACTCAATCCGATACATCCACATCCGGTGATATGATGACTGTGTAATCCGGATAGGCTTCGGTGACATCCCGTGTCAGTATCTCTATGGCGCGTGACGGTATCTCACCGAAATTGATCACCGTATCGAATCGCATCATCTTACGTTCCCTGTCAAGATAGAAGCCGTGCATCTGAAGTGCGAAGTCATGCGAGAGCACGATCTTGCGTACATTGTCCCTGATCTCGGAGGCTTCATCGTTATGAGTGTTGTATGAATAAACGCCCACACCTGTGAGGATGACAGCCGTCTCCGCAAAGACCTTCTCCTCCAGACGTCTGGTCAGATCATCGACCTCGGCAACGCTCATCGTATCCGGCAGTTCCACATGCACCGAAGCGATCTTCTTATTCGGTCCGTAATCATTGATGACCAGATCGTATGCACCACGGACAGCTTCCTCTTCGTTTAACAGTTTCTTCACCTTCAGCACAAGGTCACGGTCGGCACGCTGACCGAGGATATCGTTCAGAGTCTCGATGAGCATCTCCACGCCGGCCTTAATGATGAAGCCCGCGATGATCACGCCGACATACGCTTCCAGGGATATCCCGAAAAAGAGAAAAACAAGAGCGGATACCAGTACCGATGCGGAAAGAATCGCATCGAACAACGCATCGGATCCGGAGGCGGTCAGTGCTCCCGAGTTAACCTTCTCACCCTGCTTTTTGACATATGTGCCGAGGATGATCTTAACAAATACCGCTACCGCGATGATCACGATGGAAGTCACGGAATAGTCCGGTGTGTCAGGATGTATGATCTTTTTCACCGACTCAACTGCAGAGGTGATACCTGCATACAGGACCAGCGAAGCAACAAGCATAGAAGTGAGGTACTCGATGCGCCCGTAGCCGAGCGGATGCTTTTTATCCGGAGCCTTGCCGGCAAGGTGCGCCCCGACGATAGTGATCACACTCGAGAGAGCATCGGACAGATTGTTGACCGCGTCCAGGATCACGGCGATCGAGTTGGATATCAGACCCACTGCCATCTTGAATGCAACAAGCAGGATGTTGGTCAGTATCCCGACTATGCTCGTGTTGACTATTACTTTTTTGCGTTCTTTTTCGTTCATGATCTGTGTCTCCGATCTGTATATTATCTATGGTGCAAGCCATCCCTTTTGTACGGAACGGTCTATGTTGGCAGCCACCCACTTATATACTTCGGGCATAAACTCTTTGATGACAGCCATGCGTTTTTCAACGGATTCACGCGCCACTTTACCTTCGTCCCAGGTGTGACCGTCTGTCAGCGTATTATGAAGAAACGGCTGAAGTCTGTCCATGCAGGCTGCATATTTCGCATCGGGAGTTTCCATTGCATCGAACTCCTCCCACAGCGAACGGATCATTTCTCCCTGATCAGGAGGAAGCTTTGCAAACAGCTTGTCCGCAGCCTCTTTCTCACGTTCTGCTTTATCGCTGTTACCCTGTACGTCATATGCGAATGTATCACCGGCGTCGATCTCGACTATGTCATGTACAACACACATCTGAACCGCTCTGCTCACGTTGACGGGTTCAACGGTGTATTCGGAAAAGAGCATCGCCATCGTCGCGATATGCCATGAGTGTTCCGCGTCGTTTTCCCTTCGGCTCTTATTGATCAGAAGTGTCCGGCGAAGAACATCGGTCATCTTATCAATCTCTGCCGAGAATAACAGCTGCTGATCCAATCTGGTATTTCCGCTTTCAACAAAATCCGTTAATGACATGATCATTTCCTTTCAGGGCGAGTTTTACCCCCCTACGGTATTCGAGAAGTTGTCTACATGACTCCTCTGATATTGCGAGCAATGGACCACACATTATCACAATAATTGCTGACAAACACAGTGATCATATTTTTGTTTGGATTATACTCCGAAATGAAACTTACCCCCGGATCACATCCCTGAAAATACGGAATATCTTTCTTTTCATTTCCATCAATGATCCATACGCCGTAGCCATAATAGCCTTCTTCCGGGTCATCCCCTTCACCACTATGCTTTTTAAGCATGTTGTCAACCATTTCCTTCGAAAGAAGTTTGCCGCCCAGTAAGCCTTTCCAGAAATCAGCTATATCCTTAACTGTTATATATGCCCCACCTGCACCGGTGCCCTTGGCATCTACACAAAAGATGTTAGTTCTAAGGTCATCTTTGCCATTACACCACACATAATTAGTCGCACAATTCGCAGGTAGTCTGTCCAACTCGTAATAGCCGGTTCCCGTCATATTACACTTATCAAAGATATTCTCCTTGAGATACTGATCGAAGGTCAGACCGGTTACTCTCTCAATGACCATGGCAAGCACCACGAATCCGGTGTTGTTATATTGGAACTTGCTTCCCTTTGGATACATCATCGGCTTATCAATAAAAAGCGGAAGCAAATCATCATTATGTCTGATTTTGTAATTAGGAAAGTCCGTCCAAAGATCCTCGTACTCATCCATTACAGTTTCATCAAAATAATCCGGAATTCCTGACGTATGACACAAAAGTTGTTCTATAGTTATATCTCGATCGATATCTTTCCAGTCAATCTCAATCTGCTCTCCGATCGTATCTTCAAAATGCAATTTCCCTTTTTCTATCAGCTGCAAAATGCCCACTGCGACAAATACCTTTCCCGCTGATGCACTTGCAAACTTTGTATCAATAGTATTTGGTAATTCGTTGGCATAATCTCTGTAACCACTGACGCGTTCTAAAACCACTTCTTCATCCTGTAGAATATATCCTACTCCCCTAAAATCAGGACCAAAAAACTTTTCATACATAATGTTCTTTCCTCTTTTATCGTTCGCTTGTGCATATTCTCATTTTGCCGTTAAGCGTAAGCACGCCCCATGTTTTCTTAATAGCAGGTGAAGCAGGCGGGATGAAAAAAGCGTCTTCTATGACGTCACATTCTGTTTTTCCGAGATTCGTGATGCTGTATCCTTCGGATTTGTCCATATGAAAAAAGTTCTTGCCTATAAATTCAGCTGACTTACTCTCAAATCTACCTCTGCTCGCCATCATGGCCGCATCCAAAAGGCCCGGATCAAGAGCCGCATAGCATTGCAATACAAGATAAAATGATGCTGGTTTTCCCGATATTGTGCGAACTTTTTCATGAACCTGCTTTGCTATCGAAAATATATCATCGCTACAATTACTGATTTCAACCGAAAAAGCAGTGGAATAATTCCCCATTGCCCCGGGTTTATGGCATTTTAAAAATTTTCTGATATCTGCTGCAATAACAATCCTTTTTGTGCCAGCTTCGGTAAAAAGCTTTGCAAGAAGGTAATCATTCACTGTAACGCCTTCCATTTTGCACTTTTCTGCAATATCAGCTGTTTCGTCCGCCTGAAAAACAGAAAGATCATGCCGTACTTTATCGTTTTCAAGATATTCATCCGCAAAACGATGGTATTCTTCGAAGGTCAGTCTTTTGTTTTCTTTGATCCATTGCCTGTTCGCCCTGTTTACAAGCATTCTGCTGATAAACGGAAGTCGTGAGTTATCAGGGAATTCCGAGACGGAGGATATAAGCTTTTCTTCCGCATACTCAGGCTTTTTTCCAAGTACATAATACTCCGCAAACTCTTTTGAAAAATCCAGCGCGGCGCGTCCATCTGCAAGCAAATGGTGAAAAACCATCAATACAATTGTTTTGGTTTCCGATGGCCAGGCAGATATTTTTAACATTCCCTCTTTAAAAAGATCAAAATCTCTTGAAGTGATTCTTTCAAATTCTGCTATGATTTCCGTAGAATCCACACTCGTAAGATTACCGGAGCATACTCTAATCTCCGCCTGCGAATCTTCCTTCACATCGTAATAAAACCTGTTTTCTGCGTCTTCGTGTGAAATAAGCGCCCTGATAAAGGGATGGGCCAACGAAAGGCTTTGCACGGAATCCGATATCCTGTTTTCATTAAACTCACTGTTTATGCATAAAACTATCCCAAAACACATATTGGGACACATTAAATGTGCTCTTTCAGTAAAAATGTATTCCATAATACTACCGTCTCGAAGTCGTTACCTGTGGGTAAAATCTATATGATATTACAGGGAATATAATTATTATCCTTATCCAGCGGGTGAAGAATCCCGTTTTCTTCCAAAACGATATCGATTTCTTTTTGATTGGTATCCCTGTAAAAAGTCATATTTATTTTGTTCTTTGAATATGAATACATTCTTAACAACTCAGTTACGACATAATTTTCGAAATAAAGTCCGCTTGCCGCCCCATTCATCAGAGTTTCCATACTCGTCCACATGGAAAGATAAGCACACAGACCGGTATCACAAAAATATAATTTCGGAGTTTTTATCATGCGTTTTAACTCATTATTCGAAAATGGTTCAAGAAGATACAGGATGCCCATTGACTGAAGTATCTTTACCCATTCTTTTGCAGTAGGAACAGATACATTCCCTGCCTGAGCTACATCTGAATAATTCACAAGATTTCCGGCAAATGCTGCGCAGGCCCTAAGCACTTTTCTGAAGCCCTCCGTATCACTGATACCATTATCATCCACTGCATCACGCATAAGATACGTCTCAACATAAGAATCATAGTATTCCATTCGTTGTTCGGCAGTCATACCGATGGTTGCCGGCATTCCGCCTTCCCATATATGCTTATATACTTCCGGAAGATCATTCTCAGGAAAATGCTTCGATCGCTCCGATAGTTTATCATACGAAAACTCCATTTCGCCAAGGGCACACTTTCCATCTTTTTCCCGCTGAGACAGGCTATACATTTTCAGTATACAGATTCTTCCTGCAAGTGAATCCCTCGCTTCCTTTAACAGCTTTTTACTTTCTGATCCGGTCAGCCAGAATAATCCCATCATATCAGAAGCATCACATATCATCTTTATATGTTCAAACAACTCAGGTGCTTTCTGTGCCTCATCTATCAGAATCGGAGGTTTATATACCTGAAAAAAAGGCCCGGATCACTCTTCGCCAATTCCCGGTCTCTGGAGTTGTCCAGATTAACGTAAGTTCTCTCCTCGCTTTCAGCCAGTTTCTTAAGCATGGTCGATTTGCCCACCTGTCTCGCACCCGTTACCATGACTGCTTTAAATACTTGATTCATGGCCAAAAACTTTCTTTCCAACTCTCTCTTGATATAATCCATAAACGCCTACCTTTATTGGGTTTGATTTAAAAGTCTACATTATTTTAACCTTATTATATCAGCATTCAGCCCTGTGTCAGGTTTGATTTAAAGTGCGCTTTAATTTGACCTTGAATTGCCGGGCTTCAGCTTCGATTTTTACTTTAATTAGATTCGCAACCAAATTTAACATTTCACCTATGTAAATGTTCGGTTTGGTTGGTGGACATTTCTTTACCTTAACAATTACTATAATGTTAAAAATAATTGCAAAGGTGAGGTATTTATGAGAAAATACTACTTAGACAATATCAGATGGGTAACTGTAGTTCTGGTTGTCATTTATCATGTGCTTTACATGTATAATGGCGAAAGTATTCGTGGTGGCTTAGGAAAGATTACTACTCTTGATGTGCAGTATTATGACTTTTTCCTGTATGCGGTCTATCCATGGTTTATGCTTCTGCTGTTCCTTATATCGGGAATCTGCTCCAGATACTATTTGGATAATCATACCGCAAAGGAATTTGCAAAAAGCAGGACAAGAAAACTGCTGATCCCTTCTACTATAGGATTATTTGTATTTCAGTTCATTCAGGGATATGTCAGTATGTCAATCAGCGACGCTTTCGATTCTATGCAGGAAGTACCCGGTGTAATCAAGTATTTCATCATGGCGTTAAGCGGAATCGGAGTTCTTTGGTACATACAGCTGTTATGGCTGTTTTCGATGGTGCTTTTACTCGTCAGAAAAATCGAGAAGGACAGACTGTGGGAACTGGGAGGAAAGGCTAACATCATAGCAATACTTTTGATGACTGTAGTAATATGGGGAGCGGCGCAGATTTTTAATACTCCGGTTGTTGTAGTATATAGATTCGGATATTACGGTGTTGCGTTCCTGCTTGGTTATTTTGTGTTCTCACATGATGAAGTCATCGAGATGCTGAAGAAGTCTTTCGTATTGCTGTTTGTACTTGCCGCAGGTGTGGGAATTTCATTCTGTGCCGTGTACTTTGGTAAAAACTATGCGGATGCTCCTATTAACAAATCAGTGCTATTTACAGGATTTGGATGGCTTATGAGCATGGCGATTCTAAGTGGTGCATCAAAGTATGCTGATAAGCAAAATGCTTTTACGGCATGGATGAGCAAAAATAGTTTCGGGCTATATGTATTCCATTATCTTGGGATATCAACAGTTGCTTTACTTCTGGGAAAACCCGGGAATCTTCCGGCAGCAATGGTTTATACCTTCAGCCTGATTACCGGATTTGTGGTAGCATATGCTTTGAATGCCATGATATCAAGGATTCCTTTCTTCAGATGGGCGGTACTCGGAATAAAGAAAGAGAGAAAAAACGATGTTTCATGACAATCTGGTAACTCTTAGAAAAATGAAAAATATGACACAGGAAGATATCGCTGAGAAAATCGGTGTTTCTCGCCAATCTGTAGCAAAGTGGGAAAACGGAGAAACTGTTCCTGACTTGGATAAGTGTAAAAATCTTGCGGAAATATTTGAAGTGTCGCTTGATGATCTTGCTAATTATGAATCGGAGGACAGCATGGGTATGGCACTTCCGCCAAAAGGGAAACATCTTTTCGGACTGGTAACCGTAGGTGATAAAGGTCAGATTGTAATCCCTGCCAAGGCAAGAAAGATATTTGAGATTTCACCCGGAGATCAGCTTGTGGTACTCGGTGATGAAAGACAAGGTCTTGCTATCATAAAATCAGAAAGTTTCTTGGCCATTGCTGATGCTGTTAGAAACGGGAAATATGTAGAGTAGAATCTTTCTCGGAATCCTTTATTCTATAGTAATCCTCAATATCTAAGCCCGGGTTTACATGTGATTTCGACCTTGTAACTGTTTTACCCATGAGAACAACCGTCTCCACATGGACGGAATTCGGGAACATATCGGTGCAGGAGACGCGCTTTAGACTGTAGGTTCCGTCTGCACACAGGTGCTTTAGGTCGCGGGCGAGAGTCGCCGGATCACAGCTGACATATACGATACGGTCAGGCTGCATCCTGAGCATTGTTTCGAGACATGCCTCGTCGCATCCCTTGCGCGGCGGATCCACCACGATGACATCCGGGTGAAGCGCAGAACCGTTGTCAGGTCCACCAACCATGCCATCAGCGTGCGACGCAGGCTCAACAGACGATGCCGTTGCATTATCCGCATAGAATTCCGGCAGGACATCCTCAGCACGTCCCACCATGAACTCCGCATTATCTATCCCGTTGATGCGGGCATTCTCACGGGCATCCTCGATCGCCTCGGGAACCACTTCCACTCCGTACACCCTGCCTGCGGCCCTTGCAAGGAATAGCGATATGGTACCGATCCCGCAGTACAGGTCCCACACGGTCTCGCCGCCGGTAAGGTGGGCATACTCCAGGGCCTTATCGTACAGTTTGCGTGTCTGTACGGGATTAACCTGATAGAACGACAGCGGAGAGATCCTGAAACTCAGATCGCCTATCTTATCTGTCAAATATTCCCGGCCGTATATCACATTGAAGTTATCTCCGAGGATCACATTGGTCGCTTCGGTATTTATGCTCGTACATATGCTGACGATCCGCTTTCCTGCTGCTTTACCGGACCCTGCATCTTCCGTCACGCAATCCGTATCTTCCCGGAGCAGGCCTGAGGACCTCAGACATTCTGTAAGCACCTCCGTATGCGGAAGCTTCGTACCGTTTATGACTATGCATATCTGTATCTCACCCGTCGCATATCCGGTTCGGATAAGTATGTGTCTGATCAGTCCGCGCCCCGATACTTCATCGTAAGCACTTACGCCCGTCTCATTCATATATTCTCTGATCACGCGAAGGATCGGAGCATCCGTCGGCGCACCTATCAGGCAGTCTGCGCACGGCACGATGCGATGTGAGTGAGGTGCATAGAAACCGGTGACCACATGTCCGTCCGTCCCCGTTCCCACAGGATACTGGGCTTTGTTTCTGAATCCTGCGGGCGTCGCAGTACCGGTTCCTTCATGCGACCGATTCGGAGATTCATCTTCATATCCGATGATCCCCTCAAATACCCCGTCTATGAAGCCGGCTTCAAATCCGCCGACCCTGACCAGAAGTTCCCGTACCTTGTTTTCCTTATAGTTAAGCTGCGCATCATACGACAGCGCGGATATCTGACATCCTCCGCACTTATCAGCCAGCGGACATGCGGGCTCGATACGGTCCGTCGAAGATTCGATCACCTCGACAAGCTTCGCTATACCGTATTTCTTCTGCGCCTTGATGATATGCGCACGTACGGTATCTCCCGGCAATGCCCCCTGAACAAAAAGGGTATAGCCATCATCCAGATGTCCTATACCCTCGCCTGATGTACCTATGTCTGATATTTGTATCGTGTAATCTTCGTTCTTACGATGTGTCATCTTCTAAATCCGTCTGGGAACGGGCGAATGTCCCCCCGAAGCGAGAACTGTCAGGATCATACCTCCGTCCTGTGTACATTGGAATCAAATATCCTGCTGAATCCCATCCATCCGCTCTCGTTACTGTTCTCCAGCAGTTCCGTAAATGCCTCAAGCTTCGCATCAGTGTTATCCGCATAGTTGAGAGCTACAGCTTCGATGATCGCAGGCTTCTTGGGTGAGCCGAACTCATACTCGCCGTGGTGAGACAGGATGCAATGCTTAAGCTCCTGCTCCAGGGCTGTAGGGAATCCGTCTATTCCTCTTATCGCATCTCCTATCATCTCTACGCCGATCACGATATGGCCGAGATACTGTCCGGCATCCGTATAATCATTTTGCGGATAAGCGCTTATCTCACGAACCTTGCCTATATCATGGCAGATGGCAGCCGTGATCAGCAGATCCCTGTTGATCCTGTAATACTTTGATGCCAGAAAGTCACATATCCTCGTTACGCTGAGAGTATGCTGGAGCAGTCCGCCCACGAAACTATGATGGATCGACTTGGCAGCCGACGAAAACCTGAATGTCCGGGCAAATTCCTCATCTCCGAAGAAGCTGTCCAGAAGTCTGTGAAGATATTCATTCTCAACCGATGCGATGATCCCGGTCAGTTCCTTCCACATCTCATCCACATCAAATGGTGTGGTCGGCATATAGTCGGAGGGATCATACTCACCCTCTCTGCACTTGCGGATACGCTTGATGTTCACCTGAAGCGCTCCGTTAAACGTCGTCACGTCACCGACTACCTCTATGTAATCGAGTGCATCATAATCCTCTATGCCGGCCGAATTGGGCTCCCATACCTTGGCATCTATGGTTCCCGTCTTATCGAGCAGAGACACGTTGTCATATGCCTTGCCGTTTCTGGTCAGCGCGGAATGTTTGCTTTTGCACAGATATATGTCCGATATCCTGTCGCCGTCTCTGTAGTCCTTGATATATTTCATGTCAACCTCTCAGTCTGTTATCTACTCTTCCTGCTCCGTATACGATACAGCCCCCAGGACCACCTCGATCTCAGCGGTCACATAGCTGTCCACGGAGTGACGCTTGATCGTCATGTTGGCGGTAGTCCCCGGTTCCGTGTCAAAGAGCCAGAGTATGAAGTCGTGGTATGTATTAAACTCCTTCCCGTTCACAGAGACGAGTATGTCGCCGTTCTGAAGACCTGCGCTCATCGCAGGCGAATCGAGCTCTATATATCTGAGATAGATACCGTCGGGCAGATTGTACGCAGATCTCATGGCATAATTTATATCCATGGCCTGCACTCCGAAGTATGCCTTTTCAACACCGTTAGAAAGCTTCTCGATCAGGGGCTTGAGCTCTGTGATTCCTACCGCGTTTAACACATTCTGAGCGGCTCCGGATTCGTAGCTGTTATCAATGAATCCGATCACGTTACCGCGCAGATTCACCAATACGCCGCTCGAAGCTTCGGTGCCCAGTATATCGGTAGTGATCAGGGTATAGTCAGCATCGGTCATGTACAGTTGCTGGGTACCGGATGTCACCATCCCGTATGCAAACGAATCGGAGATTCCGACAGGAGATCCGAGTGCCAGTACCGGAGTACCCTTCAGAGTAGTGGATCTGGATGTACCCAGCGGTGCGGGTACAGCTATCTCAAGCGTATCCGGCGGCAGACCGGACTTATTAACGGCCAGCACCAGCAGATCCGTCGACTCGTCATGCCCCATCACATAACACTCCGCGTCGGTACCGTCCGCAAAAGCGACATGGATCTCGTCCGCTTCCGTGAGCCCGGAATCCTTAGCCAGGATAAGCAGGGAAGGGCCGTTATCGGCAACTATCACGCCGGATACCTGCGCACTGTTCTCATAGGGATTGTTGAGAAGATCCGTCTGTTCCGTCACGCCGGTGACCGTCACGAGAGAGTTCGAGACTGTCTCTGCGAGAGTACGGAGCTCGGAATACAGTTTCTGATAATCATCGAGACCGAACTCTATGGAATTGATCATCTGCTCGATGTTGCGGATGTTCTGATTGACCTCGGACACGTTACCCTGCAGTGCCTCGGAGATCATCTCCGTATCCGTCGCATACATGTCCTCGGGCAGCATCTCATCGGTCACATCTTCAGGCGACTCTCTTAAGTCCACCACCGACACCTGCGGCTCGGACTGCTCCGGAGCGGCATTGAGCCTCTCTGAGATAAAAGGCTCAAGCAGCAGGAATGTCACACAGGCCACCACACCGAAGAGGGCGGCAGCAAATATCGTGAACACCGTTCGCCGAAGGAGCTTACGTCTGTTTATGGGTTTCTGCTTGATCTTCTCCCGGACGAATTCGGTATTCGGAGAGGGATCAAAGCTTGCCTGTTCCTGTTTATTCATGTCTTCACTCATACCACCAATTATCTCACTACCCCCTTATATTGTAAAGAAAACGCAACTTTGATATCATTATTCCTATGAATTCCAAAGCATTGAAAATACTAGAATTTAACAGGATCACGGAGGCTCTCACAGCCTCTGCCGAATCGGAACCTGCGAAGCATATGTGTGAGGGATTAAGACCCTCTTCGAAGCGTGACTGGATACTCAAGAGCCTCGATGAAACCGAGGCTGCCACAGAGCGCATATTAAAGAGCGGATCCATCTCATTCGGATCAAACCGAGACTTCGGATCGGCATTAAAGAGCCTGTCCGTAGGTCAGTCACTGACGATACCCGAACTGCTGCATATTGCCTCTTTTCTGGAGAATGTAGCAAGAGTCCGTGACTACGGCATGAACAGTGCACCCTCATCGCAAAGCTCAGTTTCAGGCTCCGGCGACGAAGGGGCTGATGCAAAGCCCGCAGATGTCCTCGTCCGTCTCTTCGAGGAACTCACGCCCCTCCCCAGAACGTCAGAGGAGATAAGGCGCGTGATCATATCCGAAGAGGAGATCTCCGACCACGCATCTCCTGCCCTCAACTCTATCAGGCGACAGATCAGGACCACCGGGGATAAGATCCACACACAGCTTAACTCGATGATCAACGGATCTGCACGCTCGTACCTGCAGGATCCGGTCATCACGATGCGGGGAGACAGATATTGCATCCCCGTTAAATCGGAGTATAAGAATCAGGTTCCGGGCATGGTGCACGACCAGTCATCCACCGGATCGACTTTCTTCATTGAGCCGGCGGCTGTAGTCGAGCTGAACAATAAGCTCAAGACTCTCGCCATCGAGGAGAAGCAGGAGATCGAGCGCATACTCGCAGAACTCTCCGCGCAGATAGGCGAGCACGCCGAAGATATATCAGTCAACTGCAAGCATATGACCATGCTTGATTTTGTTTTTGCCAAGGCGAAGCTGGCTCTGGACATGAGGGCCGTGCGCCCCAGATACAATGATGACAGGATCATACGTCTGATCCGTGCAAGACACCCTCTGATAGATCCGGAGCGCGTTGTTCCTATCGATGTGGAACTCGGTGACGACTTCGACATGCTGATCGTAACAGGCCCCAACACCGGCGGTAAAACGGTCTCACTCAAAACCGTGGGACTGCTCGCACTGATGGGACAGGCAGGACTCTTCATCCCCGCAGGGGACAGATCCGAGCTGTCAATGTTCAAGGATGTCTACGCAGATATAGGCGATGAGCAGAGCATAGAGCAGTCACTCTCGACGTTCAGTTCACATATGACCAATATCGTGGACATACTGAAGAATGCGGATGAACAATGTCTGTGTCTGTTTGATGAGCTGGGTGCCGGTACCGATCCTACGGAGGGCGCCGCACTGGCCACAGCGATACTCGACAGTCTGCATGTACGCGGCATCAGGACGATGGCCACCACACACTACAGCGAGCTCAAGGTCTACGCTCTGACCACCCCCGGGGTTGAGAATGCCAGCTGCGAATTCGACGTAGAGAGGCTCTGCCCCACCTACAGACTGCTGGTGGGCATACCCGGACGAAGCAACGCATTTGCGATTTCCGAGAGGCTCGGACTATCGCATGAGATCATAGAATCCGCTCACCTGCATATGAGCGAGGATCAGGAACACTTTGAAGAACTGATGGCTGATCTGGATGCACGCCGCATGAAGATGGAACGCAGAGAGCTCGAGCTTAAGGAGAACGAGGAGCGCATCCGCTCCGACAGGGAGAAGCTCGACGTCACCCAGGAGAAGCTCGACAGTTCGCGTGACAAGATGCTCATCGAAGCCCGCGAGGAAGCAAGACGCATCCTTCAGGAAGCAAAGGACGAAGCCGACCGTACCATCCGTATATTCAGAGAGGCAGGACCCGGCATATCCATGAGCGAGCTCGAGCGCGCACGTACCGAGATCCGCGAAAAAATAAACGCAAACGACGATTCGATATCGGATATGTCCCGGATCAAAACGGATAAGGGCTCGCAGAAGAAGCTCGACATATCAAAACTTCGTCTCGGAGACAGCGTCAGAGTGATATCGATGGGCCTGAAGGGAACCGTATCCTCTCTGCCCGATAAATCGGGCAAACTCTGGGTACAATGTGGTATCATTAAATCGCAGGTTAAGACCGACGACATCGAGCTGACAGACGAAGCCGACATCACGGGCCCCGGATACACTTCATCCGGTTCAAAGCGCAAGCCTTCATCGGGTTCATCCAGGATAAGCAAGACCCAGCATATCTCAACCGAGATCAATCTGCTGGGAATGACGGTGGACGAAGCTCTGTATGCACTCGATAAGTATCTGGACGATGCATATCTTGCTCATCTGCCCAGCGTACGCATAGTACACGGCAAGGGCACCGGTGCTCTCAGGAACGCCGTAGCCGCCCACCTGAAAAAGACAAAGTATATCGCGTCATACCGTCTCGGTGAATACGGAGAGGGAGACGCGGGAGTTACCATAGCGGAATTCAAATAACGCAGGATAGAGAGGGGTTAACATGGCTGCCAAGCAGAGGATACTGATAGTTGATGATGATGAGAATATCGCCGAGCTCATATCTCTGTATATGACCAAGGAATGTTTCGAGACGATGATGGTCCACGACGGCGAGAGCGCTCTGACTGCCATCGATACGTTCGAACCGGACCTGATGCTCCTGGACATCATGCTTCCCGGCATGGACGGATATCAGGTCTGCAGGGAGGTCCGAAACCGCATGAACCTTCCTATCATCATGTTAAGCGCAAAGGGTGAAGTATTCGATAAGGTGCTCGGCCTTGAGCTTGGCGCCGACGATTATATAGAGAAGCCGTTTGACTCCAAGGAACTGGTCGCACGTGTAAAAGCAGTCCTTCGGAGATTCAAGAGTGCACCTGCGGAGACCAGGACCGATGACACCGAATATGTTGAATACACCGACCTGAAGGTTAACAGGACCGACTACTCCGTTATCTATCGCGGAGAGAGCATCGATATGCCGCCCAAGGAGCTGGAGCTTCTTTACTTCCTGGCCGCATCTCCCAATCACGTCTTTACCAGAGAGCAGCTCCTCGATCAGATCTGGGGATACGAATACATCGGAGACACCCGTACCGTAGATGTTCATATCAAGAGACTCCGTGAGAAGCTCGGGGATCACGAGGACTGGAAGATCTCTACCATATGGGGCATCGGTTATAAATTTGAGGTACGCAGATGAGGAAGACCCTCTATCTGAAGTTCATTCTCGCCTATATCATCTTCGGCTTCTTCGGATTCGTCGTTGTGGGATCATTCGTATCGAGCATGATCACGGATCATCTGATGCGCGAAAAATCCGAGGACCTCTACCGCGAAGCCACCATCATTGCCAATACATACGCCAACGATCTGTATAACTCGCAGACGTCACTTGATACGGTAAGTTCACAGATCAGTGCTCTGTCACGCTATATCAAATCCACCATCTGGATCATCAATCCCTCGGGTCGTATGGTCCTCGATTCATCCAAAGTATTAAGTCCCGACTCGGAGATCATAGTCGAGAACTTCGACCCTGCCATCACGGCCGGGACGTATTATACCAAGGGCGATTTCTTCGGATCATTCAAGACCGATATGCTCTCTGTCATCGCTCCCATATCCAGTTCACTTAAGATCAACGGATATGTGGTCATCCATTATCCGATGTACGAACTCGAGAAGTCCAGCAACGAGATACTGAATATATGCTATATCATGCTCATCATACTGTTCCTTCTGTCACTGATCATTCTCATCTTCTTTACCGAGATGGTATACATACCGCTCAAGACGATCACGGCTGCCACCGAGCAGTACGCGTCCGGAAACATGCACTATGAGTTCAGCGTGGACAGTGAGGATGAGATAGGATATCTGGCTGCGACCTTAAGCTATATGGCCGGTGAGATCGCACGTTCAGAGGATGATCAGAAGAAGTTCGTTGCCAATGTATCCCACGACTTCCGTTCTCCTCTCACCTCCATGCACGGGTATCTTGAAGCTATGGTCGACGGAACGATACCTCCGGAGATGCACGGGAAATATCTCAAGATCGTATTAAACGAGACGGACCGTCTGACGAAGCTCACCAACTCACTGCTGACTCTGAACAATCTGAATACATCAGGTATGCTGCTTGATATTACGGATTTTGACATCAACGACGTGATCCGCAGCGTCGCTGCGACATTCGGCGGAACCTGCATGGAAAAGGGAATTTCATTCGACCTGATACTGACCGGAGAGACCATGTATGTCTCGGCCGACCGTGGCAAGATAGAGCAGGTGCTGTATAACCTCTGCGACAATGCAGTGAAGTTCAGTCACCACGACTCCGCCATCACGATAGAGACGACCGAGAAGCATAATAAGGTATTCGTCAGTGTCAAGGACACCGGCATCGGAATCCCCAAGGACGATATCAAGAATATCTGGGACAGATTCTACAAGTCGGATCACTCCAGAGGAAAAGATAAAAAGGGCACCGGATTAGGTCTCTCCATCACTAAAGAGATAATCCGTGCCCATAATGAACATATCAACGTCATCTCTACCGAAGGTGTAGGCACAGAGTTCATATTCTCCCTGCCCATCTCGGAAGCTGATGATGACGACGATGATGAGATCTGATCTACCTGGTGAATATAGCGACCAGTTTCTCTCTCATCTGCGCTACATCGATCGGCTTCGGTATGAAATCATCCATGCCTGCTTCAAACGCCTCTCGTCTGGTCTTCTCAAATACATCGGCAGTCAGGGCGACTATCGGCAGAGTCTTTGCGTCAGGCCTGTGAAGCCCTCTGATCTCACGGGTAGTCTCATGCCCGTCCATGTTGGGCATCTCGATATCCATCAATACCAGATCGTAATATCCTACCTCGTTTGAACATATCATATCGATCGCAGTATTACCGTCGCTGGCCACCTCGGTCTGAGCG
>Ga0129306_1002378_pt1 | contig 16905 bp, 15 predicted proteins | sample P827metagenome_FD_94438 | JGI IMG/M metagenome (GOLD analysis project Ga0129306, IMG submission 94438) | Capybara group fecal microbial communities from Wisconsin, USA - P827 metagenome | ecosystem: Host-associated > Mammals > Digestive system > Large intestine > Fecal | place: USA: Wisconsin... | reverse complement strand
TCCGGTGTAAGTCTCGCATTCGGATCATCGGATACGGGAGTTACCTCAACAGGTGCGGGCTCCTCTATGACGGGCTCGGGTGCAGGGGCAGGCTCTTCGACCGCCACCTCGGGTATCTCTATCTCGGGTGCTGCTTCTTCGGTTGCGGGTTCTGCTGCGGGTTCGGCAGACGCGAACATTGCTGCTATCTGGTCCGGCGTAAGTCTCGCATTCGGATCATCGGATACAGGAGTCACCTCAACAGGTGCAGGTTCCTCTACGACGGGTTCGGGTGCAGGGGCAGGCTCTTCGACCGCCACCTCGGGAATCTCTATCTCGGGTGCAGCTTCTTCGGCTGCGGATTCTGCTGCGGGTTCGGCAGACGCGAACATTGCTGCTATCTGGTCAGGTGTAAGTCTTGCGTTCGGATCGTCGGATACAGGGGTCACCTCAACAGGTGCAGGTTCTTCTGCGGCAGGTTCGGGCTCAGGTTCAGGAGCCGCTTCTTCAGCCGCGGGTCCGGCGGATGCGAACATTGCTGCTATCTGGTCCGGTGTAAGTCTCGCATTCGGATCATCGGATACAGGAGTCACCTCAACAGGTGCAGATTCCTCTACGACGGGCTCGGGTGCAGGAGCAGGCTCTTCAGCTGCTACTTCGGGTATTTCGAACTCAACTGCAGGCGCAGGTTCCTCAACTGCTACCTCAGGAATCTCAAACTCAACTGCAGGCGCAGGTTCCTCAACTGCCACCTCAGGCATCTCAAGCTCAAGCTGTGTTGCTTCCTCGATTACCGGTGCTGCTTCTTCTGCTACAGCCTCAGGCATCTCAAACTCAACTGCCTCAACTGCAGGCGCAGGCTCTTCAGCTGCCACTCCGGGTATCTCAAGCTCAAGCTGTGTTGCTTCCTCGATCACAGGAGTCGCTTCTTCTGCTGCTACTTCGGGTATCTCGAACTCAACTGCAGGGGCAGGCTCTTCAACTGCTACTTCGGGTATCTCAAACTCAACTGCAGGGGCTGGCTCTTCTGCTGCCACCTCAGGCATCTCAAACTCAACTGCAGGCGCAGGCTCTTCAGCTGCCACTCCGGGTATCTCAAGCTCAAGCTGTGTTGCTTCCTCGATCACAGGAGCCGCTTCTTCTGCTGCTACTTCGGGTATCTCGAACTCAACTGCAGGGGCAGGCTCTTCAACTGCTACTTCGGGTATCTCAAACTCAACTGCAGGGGCAGGCTCTTCTGCTGCCACCTCAGGAATATCAAACTCAACTGCCTCAACTGCAGGGGCTGGCTCTTCTGCTGCCACCTCAGGCATCTCAAACTCAACTGCGGGCGCAGGTTCCTCAGCTGCCACCTCAGGCATCTCAAGCTCAACTGCAGGGGCAGGCTCTTCTGCTGCTGCTTCAGGGATCTCAAACTCAACTGCGGGCGCAGGTTCCTCAGCTGCCACCTCGGGCATTTCAAGTTCAAACTGTGTTGCTTCCTCGATTACAGGAGCTGCTTCTTCCGCTACTGCCTCAGGTATCTCAAGCTCAACCGCAGAAGCAGGCTCTTCTGCTACCACTTCAGGAATATCAAACTCAACTGCAGGCGCAGGCTCTTCAGCTGCTACTTCGGGTATCTCGAATTCAACTGCAGGCGCAGGCTCTTCTGCTGCCACCTCAGGCATTTCGAGTTCAAGCTGTGTTGCTTCCTCGATCACAGGAGCTGCTTCTTCTGCTACAGCCTCGGGTATTTCAAACTCAACTGCAGGCGCAGGCTCTTCTGCTGCCATCTCGGGCATCTCAAGCTCAAGCTGTGTTGCTTCCTCGATTACCGGTGCTGCCTCTTCGATCACAGGTTCAGGCTCCGGCTCCGGATCGTCCGCAAATATGCTGGGGCGGCTTTCATCACGCACAACACCCATAGCCCTGAGTCTGTCTGCCGCAGTCATGGCAGCTCCCGGGGCTTGTTCGATCACAGTTTCCTGTTCATTTGCACTTTTCAGCAGGTTGTCGAGATAATTCTCGTCCACAGCCATCAGCCAGTATCTCCCTTAAGTCAGAAATATAAAAAAACTATCATTATATTTTATCAAATAACATGTGCATTCGTAAAGAGTTTGACCAACCTCAACTACAGGAAATTAAAGGACATCTGACCGAAATCATCAGAGTCAAAATCGCTGACGTCAGGTATATGGTCAAAACGGTCAAATGAATCGTCTGCATCATCAAAGTCATCGTCCAGAGACTCATCAGACTCATCAGATTCATCAGGTGACGAAGGTTCGGTCTCATCAGCCGTTTCGGCAGTATGTGCATCGGCATGAACGCGACCGGACGCAGCTCCGGCAGGCGATTCCTCAGCAGCACCGTCGGACTCGGCGGCAGCAGAAGCCTCAATCACATCCTCACTCCCGGCCATCTCCTCAGCCTCGTCATCGTCGTCAGAATACGCTGTCTGAACAGGTTCCTTTGCTGCCGGCAGCGTCACACCCTTCGGCACCTTACCCTTCGGATATCCCTTGGTCCCCCAGCTTCCGTGGAAGTCGAGCGCATCCAGATCCTTGCGGATCTGACTCATCGCCTCGTCCAGGTTTAGAGTCCTGCCTGTTATCATCAGCACCCCGCTCTCATCCGAGACCGTATATCCACGATTTTCCATTTCCTTTATGACTTTATCTGTTTCCATATCTCCACCTGTCTGTGCCACAAATCCCTGTACCGAAAAAAAAACAATGTCCGCAACGAAGATCCGATTCCGGCGTCAGCACGGCACGATCCGATCCCCGTATCGATCACCCCAATACCCATTATCGAAAAAAAGGGTATGATGACATCCACCATACCCTTTTTAATCTTATTCTATCCGGTATATTCCGCTCACCGGCATCAGTCGCCCTGATTAAGCACAAGCTTATCTACAGTCTTAACCAGATTACCTATCTCAGGCTTGGACAGCTGTGCATCCGCTCCGAGAGACTCTCCCTTACGTCTCATCTCGGTGTTAACCAGTGATGAGAAGATGACTACCGGTATATGCTTGGTCCTCTCGTCATCCTTGATGAGCTTGGTAAGTCTGTGGCCATCCATGAGAGGCATCTCAATATCAGTGATCACGCACTTAACATTATCTTCAACAGTGCCCTCATCTCTGTAATGCTCTATGATGTCCCATGCTTCCTGGCCGTTCTCGGTATGAGTGAGGTTCTCATAGCCTGCCTGCTTCAGCGAATCAACGATCAGCTTGTTAAGCAGAGGTGAATCCTCGGCGATAAGGATCGGAATATCGTTACGTGTACGTACACCCAGCTCAGCCAGATCTGCCATCTTAAGGCCGGTCTCGGGATTGATGTCGGATACGATCTTCTCGAAGTCGAGGATGATGATCAGTCTACCGTCGATCTTGATGATACCTGTGGAGACTCCGTCCTCGGAAGTGGAAACCGTAGTACCGGGCTTGATGATCTCGGTCCACGATACTCTGTGAATACCCAGTACCGCATCAACATGGAAAGCAATGTCCAGCTTATTGAAGTTGGTGATGATAAACAGACCGCCGGCATCAGAAGTACCTCTCTGAAGACAGTTCTTCAGGTCAATAGCTGTGATCATCGTATCTCTCGGCATAAAGATTCCCTCTATACTGGGATGAGAGTTCGGTACAGGAGTAACCTCCTGATAGTTGATGATCTCTCGGATCTTGGCTACATTGATACCGTAAGCGTTTCCGTCAAGCGTAAACTCAAGCACTTCCAGTTCATTGGTACCATTTTCCAGCAATATGTTTGTATCCATTTAGTGTACCTCACTATGAAAATTATACAAATCTGCGGCTAATAATCCGCCTATTGATGTAAATTATACCATAAAAGCGCGAATATGCAAAAAATTATTTACTGTTTTTCACAAAAAACTCACTGAAGACTGATCACAGAGGAGAAATCGTCTCCGCGAACCGTAAAATCAATGTTCTGGATGTTCGCCGCCTCCTCCTCGGAAATCTCGCAGATCGCGATGATATCCTCTGTCTGTCCTGCGGGTATGGTGCCCACATATGACAATATGTCATTCTCCAGCAGCGTAGTCATGACAAACTTGTTCTTGCCGCCGTTAAGGGAAACCCTGTATCGCAGATTAAGGGTATTAAGATTAACATCCATATCGGATCCGGATGTATTGGTCAGATCAAAATGCAGTACGAGCAGTTTATTTCCTGCCGAAGCATCCATGGTGAAGTAGGGATTGACGTCATCCCCCTCGGGATAACTGTCCGTAACCTCATAAACTCCGGAGTAATTCATGGATACACCGAGACCGGCCAGGAAGCTGTTAAAATCTCCGCTATGTCCGCCGCTAGTCTCACCGGTGGTCGCATCGGTCACGATCACATCATCGGATGTGACATCCGGCACATCGTCTACGGGTATATCAGATTCTCCCTCCACGGGCTGTGTCTCATATGAAGTGGCATTCGGTGATCCGGGATCGACATACGCTACCGATGTGACCGTACCCTCAGGCAGCAGTCTGCTCGGAGCGCTGGAATCATACTTAAGCAGAAGTGCGGCAGAATACTCCGTGATCTGCTCGCTCACCTCGGGTTCCAGGTCCGGTATCTCGTCTCCGCATCCGCACAGCAGCATGATGCATGCCGCCGTCAATATAACAGATATGATCCGCTTATCTCTCATCCAGTTCAAAATAAAACTCTACTCCGTTATCGTAATTGATCACCCCGTAAGCCTGGCCCAGTGAATCCTGAATGGCCTTGACTATGGATAATCCCACTCCGCTTCCGCCGTACTCTCTGGTACGCGCCTTATCCACCTTATAGAACTTCTCCCATATATGATCTATGGATTCTTCGGGTATCGGGTCTCCGGTATTGAATACCGAAATGCGCACTTTACCGTCGATACGGCGTACCGATATGTCTATTTTACGCTCTCCGCCCAGGTGATTCAATGCGTTCGAGAAATAATTATTGAAAACCTCCTCGGCCCTGAACTCATCTCCCCAGACCCATACAGGCTTGTAATCCTCCATACGGACGTCAGCCTGCGCCTGCCTGATAAGTATGTCGGCAGAGTTTAAGTATTCCTTTATGACGGATATGATATCAAATCTCTCAAGGCTCGCGGATTCCTGGCCGAACTCCAGCTGATTGAGCGTCAGGAGCTTCTGTACGATGTTGTTCATCTTACCGGCTTCATCCACGATCACTTCACTGTAATACTCACGGCTCTCGGCGTCGTCGTTGACGCAGTCCTTGAGTCCCTCGGCATATCCCTGGATCAGAGCGATCGGGGTCTTGAGCTCATGCGATACGTTCGAGAGGAACTCCTTGCGCATATCGTCGATATGCGTCTTATTGGCTATATCCCTCTCGAGCTCTATATTTGCCGTCTTGAGTTCGGATATGGTGGATTCGAGTGTCTCGGAGAGTTCGTTGATATTCCGTCCCAGGACTCCTATCTCGTTATGCTCTCCGCCTTCATACTTGGCGTTGAAGTCCAGGCTCTTCATCCTCTCGGATATGACCGTCAGTTCCCTGATCGGATTCGAGATCAGTCTTGAGGCCAGGAAGCTGATAACTATGCTCACAAGGCCTGCGATCAGGCCTATGTATATCAGGAACCTGTTGGAGATGGCAACGCTGTCCTCTATGGACTCCATTGCACTTCTCATGATGAACAGGCTTCCGTTATCCATCAGGCCCCACATCTCTATATACTGGTCTCCGGTCATCACGTCCGACTTGATCTGGAGAGTGTATTTATCATTACCTTCAATCAGCCTGTCATTCGGTCCCATCGGCCTGTTCTCAAACAGGTTGCTGAACAGCTGCCTCTGAAGGAAATCCACCTCATTAATGGATGAGATGACGGTTCCCATCGATTCATCCAGCACGACCATGCTGATATTGTAGGTATCGCTGAGTTTCTGAACGGTCATGCTTAAGTCATCCGCATCCGTTCCTTCCGTGAGCGACGTGTTGATCGTCTGATATGCGTTCCTGATGACATCTATCTTATTCTTTACGTAGTAATCTTCCAGAAAAGTGGAATTGACCAGAATGCAGGCTCCCACCACCAGGACTATCAGTCCCAGAAATGTGAGCATCAACTGCACGTTTATCGAGATTTTGAACTTAGAGTTTGATCGATTCATGAGCCATCCTGACCCGGTGAGGCCGTATGAGTCCGGCTTCTTCAAGAGATGTGAGAGCCTCCTCCTGAGGCACGGTCAACTCATCTATATAAATCTGATTCTCATAATCAACTATGACACACTTAAGCTCGTAAGCAAGATACAGCATAGGGCTGACATCCGCAGGTATCGCCGAGAGTATATCATGATCGTTGCTGAGTGATACCAGAGTCTGCAGGTGTCCTAAACTGGAATCAAAAATGTTTCCGTCGCTTCTGATGACTACCGGACAGTACTCGGACATCTCAGGCGAATAATATCTGATGAACTGATCCGCCAGCATAGATCACACATCCAGCGACAGCTGGACCTCCTCTTCGGCCTGTTGCTTGAACTCCTCCATCACGAGTGTGTCGGGATGAGGAAGCTCATCCACGCTCCTGACTCCGAAGCTCTTCAGGAACTGCTCGGTCGTACCGAACAGGATCGGCTTACCCGGCGCATCCAGACGTCCCAGCTCACATATCAGATCCAGTTCGAGCAGACGGTTGATCGCATGATCACAGTTCACGCCTCTGATACGCTCTATCTCGGATCTGGTAACGGGCTGTTTGTATGCCACTATCGACAGAGTCTCTATCACGGAATCCGTCAGGGAATATCTCTTGGGTGCGGTAGCTATCTTGATCAGATCATCATAGAACTCCGGCTTCGTACACAGCTGGACCGCATTGTCATACCAGGCCAGCATGATACCGCCGCCACCCTTATTATACTTTTCAGTCATCTCCTCGAGATACTTTCTCGTTGTCTCCACATCCTCTTCGATCACGGAGGCCAGTCTCATGATGTCGACCGAATCTCCCATTGCAAAAAGGATCGCCTCAAGGGTTGCCATTGCTTTTTTCTTATTCATATCTATCCTATCTGAGCCAGATCAATACGCTCATTATTATCTTCGTTGTTGGTGATGATTATATCGGCGAAGTTATCCTCCTGCTCGATGGTGACCTTACCGATACGGATCATCTCAAGTACCACCAGGAAAGTAACTATCAGCTCGGACTTGGATCCCTGCTTCTCAAGCAGAGACTTAAATGAGAATCTCTTGTGCTCTCTGGTATAGGCTTCTATATAGGTGGCCTTCAGAGATATATCGATCTCTTCCTTCTCGATATTGCCGAACGAACTTCTGACCGGGTCGATCTTATCATCCAGGCGCTTTAAGATCGACTGGAATATGTCGTTTAGCGCAGTCAGATTAAGGTCACCTATCAGAGCCTCATAATCGATCGGCTCCTCATGTCTGGCAACCTCCGGGGGAATGTTCCTCTTATGATAGAGATTGAATCCGGACTCAAGCTGCCTGTCCTTGAGTTCCACCGAGAGATAGCGGACCATCTTATACTCAAGGAGTTTCTGTACCAGCTCGTCTCTGGGATCCTCTTCCTCTCCCTCTTCATTGACTTCGAGAGGAAGGAGCATACGGCACTTGATATCGATCAGTGTCGCAGCCATGACAAGAAACTCGCTCACGATGTTCATATCACGTTCCTCCATGGCTCTGATGTATGCCATGTACTGGTCCGTGATGGTCACGATCGGGATGTCATATATATCAACTTTATTCTTATCTATGAGGTACAGCAGCAGGTCCAGCGGGCCTTCGAATACCTCAAGCGTTACAGGTATTGCCATATTATGTAAACCTTAGTCGCTTACTCTTTTTATATCTATCACGCTGAGCTCGGCGGGATTGAACACTCTGACATGTATCGTATGTGTGCCCAGTCCGCAGCTGACGATCATCTTATGTCCGTCACGCTCATACTCTCCGCCCGAATACTTAGGGAAGCTGAAGAGCCTGGGAGAGATGAACCCTCCTATGAGGGGGAGTCTCATGATACCGCCGTGTACATGTCCGGATACCGTGAGGTCTGCGCCCCATCCGGCATAACTTTCAAAGTATTCCGGATTATGTGCTATCAGGAGCTGGAACCGGTCGGCGTCGGCATGTCCGACATAGTCGTTCATCACATCAACGGTCATGCGCGACTGTTCGAAACGTCTGTAGTAGATCCGGTCCACGGTGACTGCCGCTATATCTATGCCGGCATCATCGAGTACGATTCTCTCGTTATCCATCATATGTACGCCGATCTGATCCAGACGCGATACATAATCATCCCACATACTCCCGTACGTCTTAGGATAGATCTTAAGTCTGTACTCATGATTGCCCAGTCCGTAATACAGCGGATAGCGCTCCGACAGATCCCTTATCAGTTCATAGGCATGATCGTTCTTATGCCCGGACAGTCCGTTCAATATGTCTCCGGCTGCCAGTATCGCATCCGGATGGAGTTCGTCGATCGCGTCGATGAGCTTCTTATTATGATCGCCGTAGTCCTTATCATGAAGATCGGCAAGCAGAACGAACCTGGTATCCTTACGGATCTTAGGCGAAGTGACCGTATACTCACGTATCACGAATCTGTGTGTATCGATGATGCACGATATCAGACAGATAAGTGCACATATGATGACGATGCTCAGAATTATCTTCATAACCTGTTATATGACTATAAAACCCTTCCGCCTAAACGGAAGGGTCCTATTCATCAGTTGTATTTCCGCTTTCTAGCAGCTTCTGACTTCTTCTTACGTCTTACGCTGGGCTTCTCATAATGCTCACGCTTACGGATCTCCTGCTGGATACCCGCCTTTGCACAGCTACGCTTGAATCGTCTGAGTGCGCTGTCAAGACTCTCATTTTCTTTTACGATGATATTGCTCATTTCATTTCCCTCCCTTCAGACCCGTACAGACCTGAGCGGGTTATTCGGAAAGCGCATAATTACTGCCTGTCTGCGCAGTCCATCGTGTATTATACAGATATCAAACTTGTTCGTCAAGTAACTTCGCGAATTATCGTCAGGTTCCTCTGGTTACCGCACCCATCGTCTTCAGTTCCTTCTTGCGCTTATACATCATGTTATCGGCTCTCTCAAATGCATCGTGGAGCTGTTCGTCTTCAGGCAGCAGTACGGAATATCCTATCGACACGACCACTTTGTCCTTTAAGATGTTTTCCTCTACCTCACGGTTGAAAGCAGCGAAAGTCTCCTCCAGTGTGGTGAATCCCTTATCGTGAAGGATAACGGCAAACTCATCGCCGCCGATCCTGAATACGGCTCCGTGGATAAAGTGCTCGCATATCAGAGTGCTGGCATCCTTTATCAGCTGACCTCCCGCTGCATGTCCCTTGGTATCATTGACATGCTTAAGGCCGTTGATATCGCAAACAACAACCGCAATGTCTTTCGCCTCGCCGGAGCGAATCATCTCATTGAGTGCAACCTCATACTCCGAATATGCGTGCTTGTTCCTGACACCGGTCATGGAATCCGTATTAGCCATACTCTGGAATGTACGGCTGTTCTCTCTCTCCGTCTCAAGCTTCACGCTGGATATCCTGCGGTACTGAAGAAGCAGTATGACAGCAAACAGGACCATGGATGCCAGCGTTACCGTGATCAGGATCCGGCTGACCAGACGGTTATTATCGCTGATACTGCGGATCTGCTCATGGATAAGGCTCTCACGTATAAGAACGGCCATCATCCAGCCCGTATTCGGAACCGGGGCATAACAGATCGTCTCCTGCATGCCGTTTATAGACAGCGTCATGCTGCCCTCGTTTCCTTCGGCAAAATCCGTCGAGAGCTTATCCCATAATGCATCGGGGATATGCTCTCTGGTTCCGACCAGGATATTCTCTCCTGCTCTGACCATACCCAGATCCGTATCTGACAGATTGGCACCTTCGCCGGTGTACAATCCGAAGAATGCATTACCGTGTTCTTCAAACTCAAGCAGGTCTGTGATCTCGGCTATATCTATCTGTACAAAGCAGGCTTTGATCGGCTTGCCCATGACCTTAAGATCACCGGCAGGGATGGCCAGACACAGCTGTTTCGAAGATCCGTACAGATTCAGTGTACTGATGACTCTGTCACTCAGTTCACCTGCGTGAAGGAAGTCATAGCGGCTCTCTCCCGTATAAGTCGTGTACTGCGTATAGACTACGTTGTCCTCATCTACCAGCGCAAAACGGTTAAGCGACAGAAGTGTTTTGATCTTACCGAGTGTGGTACGGAGCTCCTCCTGTGATTCGATCTCCTCATCCTGAATAACGGTAAGAGCCTTATTCATATGTTCAAAATTATTGTTGATCAGATTCGTGATAGTCTGGGCACGCTGATCGGCCATAGCCTCCAGATAGAAAGAACTAACGGCAGAAACCGCTTCATCTGTCGCTGAAACCGTCTTTCTCGAAGCCCATATCGTACTGAGCGCCAGTATGGTCATCACCAGGGCACTGCCGATGACCGCTGTTAACACAAAACCTCTGTTGGAATTGGTATTTGCATTCGTATTCTTATCACCATCTGTCATAGTATGTCACCATAGAGCAGTTCAAGCATCTGAGCCGCATCCTCCTGATATATGATCGTCGTGATCTCGTCAGTCTTCTCCGGGAAGAGATCGCCGGGCTTATTACCGTCAGCGATCTTGACCGCAACCTGCAGTGTATCGAAACCTATGGAAAAGCAGTCCTGTACTCCCAGACAGTAGATCACACCCTGATCAAGAAACCGCAGTGCTTCCCTGTCGTGATCCATGCCTACGATGACAGTTTTACTTCCGGTCTCGGTGATCGCTCTGGCGGCTCCCACCGGATTACTCATGTTACAGCATATGATGCCGTCCAGATCGGGGTAATCCTTAAGGATATCCAGAGTCAGGTTATATGCCTTCTCAACGGAGTCATTGTCATACTCCACGGCAACTATCTCCATATCGGGATACTTGCCTATGATATCCCTGGCTCCGCGGGCACGGTCCTCGTGACACGGCGCACCCTGGCTGCCGACCAGTATCGCAACCTTTCCCTTATAATCCAGCTTACTGCACAGAGCCTCGGTCAGATCCGATCCGTCCCTGTAATTGTGCGTATTACCGACATAGGCTATGCGGGTGCATCCGGCAGATCCGTCCGAGCTCGAAAAGGTCATCACCTTATATCCTTCGTCTATCATCTCGTTAAGAACGGGTGAGATGATATCTTCATCTGCCACATCAACACCGATCACATCGTAATCACCCGACTCAGCCTGCTCAAGTCTCTCGATCTGATCCTCTGCAGACGCCTCATCAGGAGCCATGTATTCATAGGTGACGGTTATGCCTTTTTCCAGGAACTGGCGCTGTGCTTCTTCCATGCCCAGTGCCACGGCATCCCACCAGGGATGAACGATCTTATATGTAAAATAGAAATTATAATGATCCTTAAGCGGTACATAAGAATCCAGCTCATGGTCGAAATCAACTGCAGAGCTGACCTGATCGTCGACTTCGGCGGCATTTTCTTCGACCTCACTGACTACGGTCTGCACTTCCTCCTGTGAAGAACATCCCATGACTGACATCAGAAAAACAAGAGTCACCGGTAATACCAGCGATATAAGAGTGGATTTTCTGTGATTCATCTTTCCGGTCCTTTTCATATGCTACGATCACAAAACGTTCAGCTGCGGCATGTCATTATCTCAGCCCGGGCTGAGAAATCCGTGTCGGCATCACCGAAAGCGGCGGACACAGTGTACCCGTTCATATCGATACCTGCCGTCCGCATATATTCATCCATCGGGACAGAATCCGCAAACCGGTGGTATACGATGAGTCTCTCATTGCCCAGTTCACGTATGACCATCTGCTGTCCCTCAGGATCATTATAACTGTATATATCATTATCAAGAAATATGGTTTTTCCGTCTTTAATGATCCCAGCGGCCTGCCTGTAAAAAGCCATGGCCTCATCCACCAGCTTCCACTGGGCATCACTCAGATCATATATGTCTCCGGATAAGCCCATGCGTCCGAGCAGTGTCGCACACAGGGAATACGTGATCCTCGCCTTATCATCCGAGGCGCGGAGCACGGCCCATATCTGGCTCTGCTCAGGCTTCACCACTCTGTGAAGATTAGCCGCTATGATAGGAAGAGATACGATCTCATGTGCATCGGAGAAACTGGCCTGACTGGCGAGCTGCATGAATGACGGCTCAAGCCTGTGGCCTCCGCTGGAGCAGTTCTCGATCACCAGACCGGGTATCTCACGCTTCAGCTCACGGAAGAACTCCTGCGTGGCCAGAACCTTCTGCCTGAGATTCTCGCCCGGTCCCTCAGGACCGTCGCATCCCATACCCATAGTATCATTATAATCTATCTTTATGTATCCGAAACCATCTTCCCTGACCCTGCGGATAACATTTTCTCTCAGATAGTCGCGGACATAACTCTCCTGCATATCCCAGAACCGCGCTCCTCCCACTGTAAGAGGCACGCCGTCCTTCTTAACAAAGTGTTCCGGATCATCGTAGAGTCCGGACTTCGGAGCGGCTACTTCGAATTCAAACCAGATACCCGGGATCATCCCGCGCTCTCTGATATAGTCGGTAACCTCCCTTAATCCGTTCGGAAAGCGCTTCCTGTTTACGCTCCAGTCACCTCTGTACTCCCACCAGTTACCGCAGTCGGAATACCATCCGGAATCCATTACAAGATACTGAATACCCTTACCGGAGATCCTGTCGGCAAGTCGTTTGATCGAATCCGTCGTGGGGTTTCCCCATGTGGTGCAGTACTCGTTGAATGTGATCCCCATATGATCGTCCACCGGACTGATATCGGGATGCTGTGCCTTAACAAGCTTATCGCACACATCCTCAAGAGAATCACCGACTGCCGCCACGGCCATGGGGGCCTCGAATGTCTCTCCGGGCTTAAGGCACCTGGTCCACTGACCGAAGTCCCTGTCAGCTATGCCACCTGCAAGAGTCACGCCGTCATCACCCCTGACCGTCAGCTCGATCTGCCAGGATGCAGGTGAATAGAGCTGTACCGCCAGGAAGCTGTGAGCCTCACTGTCTTCCAATGCTATAAATGGAAAATACTTACGCACCGGCATGGATCCGACATTACCGAATTTCTCAAAACGGTAAGCCAGATTATTCCAGGAATGCTCCATGTTAAGTTCCGTCAGATCCGTGGTAAGGAGTCTTCCCTCCGCACTCCAGAATGACAGTATGCGGTGGATCTTATCCGCCCTGATGCCCCGAAAAAGAAATGACGTGATCATCTCCATCGTAACTTCTTCCCCGGATCCGTTGGTTATTCCCGTACGAATCTCATAAGCATCGCTGTAAGGGCTCTTTGAAGTCTTGACTGTCAGTACGATCCCGTCATCTGTCTTATACGTATCGCCGTCAGCGGAAGCGGTGAAGCGGTTCATGGTCGAGCTGCCGAGCATGGTGGCTCCGCAGGAGTAGAATCCCGCATATTCATCTTTTGTGAACTTCACTTCCGCTGAACTTAAAAGCATACTATTCTTATCTTTATTTTAGCATGGCTACGATCCACTCGGGATCCGGTGCGCCCATCGTCTTATCACCGGCCATCATCTCCATGATCCCCTGGACCGATGCCCAGAAACACTTGGCCATTGTCTCGGGATCACCCTTATGGAATATGCCGTCCTTCTGACCCTTCCTGATCAGTTTAACCGTGGACGCCATCGCATCCGTCGATTCTGCCAGTTCTCTCGCCTCTGCGGGCATGCCCGGTCTTCTGACCCGGCCCATGAGAACGAACATGTTAAACACCCACGGCTGCTCTTTCGCATAAGTAAATATCTGCTCAAGGAAACCCTTAAGGTACAGATCGGGAGGGATCTGACCACTGCCGTCGACAGACGCAGGACCCTGTGCGCCCATCCTCACCAGTTCAAGAAGCAGCACTTCCTTGGAGTCAAAATAGTGGAACATCAGCCCGGTGCTCATCGGCACCGCTTCAGCTATATCAGTTATCCTGGTCTCCTGATATCCCTTCTCGACGAACAGCTTAAGCGCCGTCATAAGTATAGCACTTTTACGTTCTTCTTTTTGTTCTTTTCTGGTCATGACTTAAATCTCTATGGATCTTCCTTTTTGCTTAAGAATCCTCTGGACTGCGAACTTACCGGAGATAACGGCGATCGGAAGTCCGCCCGGATTCATGACCCACTGGCCGGCGATGAAGAGATTACGTACTCCCCTGACCGTACCCTTAAACCGGACCTGCTTACTGTCTGTCATGGTCACAAATCCCATGTATGCACCGTGATATGCATTACAATATCTATTGTAAGTCAAAGGAGTCCATGAATCCAGCAGTTCTATACGACCTTCAAGCTCGGGGAATTCCCTGACGATCCTGGCTGTGAGTTCATCAGTATACTCTCTCTTCTTCTCTGCATACTCTTCGCTGCTTAAACTCTCCCAGTATGCGTAATCCTCGTCCGACTGAAGCACGTTGGCCTGGAGTACCGTTCTGCCCTCGGGAGCGAAGTTCTTATCATATGAATAATTCTTGATGGAGATCCTTCCGACCTCTCTTCGCCCCACCGTAAAAGGCTCACAGTCAAAGAACGTCGTATCCTTTGCGGAGAAATCCGCATCTATGGCATAGGCTGCCTGAAATCCCGAAGTCACGGGATATGAGCTGCGCTTCTCATATGCCTTTGCAAGAAGAGAGGGCATGTACTTCCTGTCTATGAGCTTACCAAAGAGAAATGCCGTATCGCATGCGCTGATCACATGATCGGCTTTAACGACGGTACCGTCCTCGAGCCTGATGCCGCGTGCCAGTCCGGACTCGATGATGATCTCACTTACCGGTGCGGATGTATATAGTTCTCCTCCCAGTTCATTAAACTTATCAACCATACGGAGCGTCATGGCCAGTGAGCCCTTCATCGGGATCTTACCGTTTCCGCTTGTCATCGTCGCATATGATACGAGAAGCGAGTATGCGGTATATTCACCGGGAATATAGTCGAGCATGAGCCTCCGGATTATGGGGGACTTAAATCTCTGAGACAGTTCATAACAGTTGATCCTGCCGTATTCCTTCATGACCTTCGGCATGTTCGCCATGCTCTTACCCATCTCGATATAATCCCTGATACTCATCATATCCAGGGGCTTGATGGACGGGATATCGCAATCCTCTGCATATCTTACGTACTGTATGAACCTGCGTATCTCATCTTCGTCCTCGGGTGCGATGCTGATAAGTTCCTCCTGTGTCCTGTCGAGATCATGCCACAGGGTTGCCTCCCTGCCTTCATATCTGCATGTGTAGAATCTGTCGGTTTCGGCATACTCGGTGTTCTCATCGATCGCACCTACGGTCTTCCATACCTGCCACAGTCCCGTTTCGGGATCGGTACCGGTGAGCCAGTGGATGCAGTTATCGATGTGATAACCCTTTCTGTTCCAGCCCATGCACTCTCCGCCGGGAACTGCATTCTTCTCATATATGGCTGCATCGAATCCTGCCCTGAGGGCATATATGCCTGCGGACAGTCCTGCGATACCGCCGCCTACTATTACTACTTTCTCCTTTGTATTGCTGTTCATTTCATTCTCCTCCGTTCGCATTTGTTGAATTGCGATTCATTGAATCTGTATTCAATATATCGAACGCCGGATCGCTTGTCAATACTTTTGTTGAATATTTATTCAACGAATTTTGAAGTAAATAATAGCGCCCCTCACGGAGCGCTATTTCTGTATTTTTCCATATGTTTCTATATATAGCCTTTGACTCTGATGCCGTCCTCGGTGTACTCCTCTTCGGTCAGCCGGCCGTACTTACGTATGTGGGCGAGCCTGGAGCCGTCCGTATACGGGATCACTTCATCAATCTCCTCCCGCCCGGATGTAAGCACCTCCTCTATCGCACCGTAGAGATCATCCATATTCTCTCCGGTCCTCGCTGATATGCTGACCACCCTGTCGGCGCGTGGATCGTGCGACTCAGAATCTTCATCCGCAACGTCACATTTGTTGAACGCGGTGATCACGGGCTTACCGGTGATCTCAAGTTCAGTCAGAGTATCATATACGACCTGCATATGCATGTCGCGGTCGGGATCCGATCCGTCCACCACATGCAGGATGATGTCCGCAAAGCGTGCTTCCTCGAGCGTACTCCTGAATGCATCTATCAGCTGGTGAGGGAGCTTGTTAATGAATCCTACCGTATCGGTAAAGAGTATCTCGGACCCGTTCGGGAGAATGCATTTACGCGTTGTAGGATCGAGCGTAGCAAAAAGCTTATCCTCGGAGAGCACATCGGATGCGGTGAGCAGATTGAGAAGCGTCGACTTGCCCGCATTGGTATAACCGACTATGGCTATCGTGGGAAGCTGCGATGACATGCGCTTCTTACGCATCGTCGTCCGGTTGTTCTGGAGTTCCTTCAGGTCGGATGAGAGTCTTGCTATCTTACGTCCTATCAGTCGTCTGTCGGTCTCAAGCTTAGTCTCACCGGGACCTCTCGTACCTATGCCGCCTCCCAGTCTCGACATCGCGATTCCGGCGCCCTTTAAGTGACTGCTCCTGTACTTAAGCTGCGCCATCTCAACCTGAAGCTTACCCTCTCTCGTATGCGCGTGCGAAGCGAATATATCCAGGATCAGCATCGTGCGGTCTATGACCTTGGCATCCAATATGTCAGAGAGATTACGGTGCTGAGCAGGTGTCAGCTCGTCATCACAGACGACGGCATCCGCCTCGAGCAATTCCATCATCTCCTTCAGTTCCAGAGCCTTACCGCTTCCTATATATGTGGCGGGATCGGGATGATCCAGCTTCTGTGAGAACATGCCTACGCTCTCACCGCCTG
>Ga0129306_1002374_pt1 | contig 16925 bp, 10 predicted proteins | sample P827metagenome_FD_94438 | JGI IMG/M metagenome (GOLD analysis project Ga0129306, IMG submission 94438) | Capybara group fecal microbial communities from Wisconsin, USA - P827 metagenome | ecosystem: Host-associated > Mammals > Digestive system > Large intestine > Fecal | place: USA: Wisconsin... | reverse complement strand
ATCTTCAATCCGAATGCCATGTTATCATAAACAGTCATATGTGGATAAAGAGCGTAGTTCTGGAATACCATGGCGATATCACGATCCTTTGGAGGAACGTCGTTCATTTCAACGCCATCGATGAAGAGCTTACCTTCAGTAATATCTTCCAAACCAGCGATCATACGGAGAGTTGTTGACTTACCGCATCCAGAAGGACCTACGAATACGCAGAATTCCTTGTCTTCAATAGTGATATTAGCATTGTTTACAGCACGAACACCGCCGTCGTAAACCTTACCAATACCTTTAAGTTCTACCTTTGCCATTTTATGTGGCCTCCTTAAGGGTTATATTATTAGAACCATTGTAGCACATCCACGCCAGAAGTCAACAGAGAATTTTCGTATAAGTGTGATTTTTTCGGGCTATGCAAAGAGTTTTAATACTAAAGGTACGAGAATCACAAATAAAATTTCAAACACAAGGGCCGGCAGGAAGTTTGCAGTTTTAATTTTCTTAAGTCCCAGAAGGTTAATCGCAATCATAATAATAAGTGCACCGCCGCAGGCTGAAAGCTCCTGAATCAGTAAATCAGAAACATAAGGCTGCAAAAACTCAGAAAGCAGAGTGAGCGCCCCCTGATAAATCAAAATGGCAATTACAGAAAAAACAGTTCCAATTCCCATAGCGGCCGTAAAACTGATTGCCATAAAACCGTCCAGAATTGATTTTGTAAAGATTGTTGTATAATTGTGATTTACGCCTGCTTCAAAAGAGCCCACAATAGACATAGCTCCAACACAGAAAAGCACAGAAGAGTTCAAGAAAGCATAGGCAAAGTTAGAAGAACCGGTAGTCTCGCTTTTTTTTGTAAGTTTTTCGAGTTTGCCGCCCAGCTTTAAGATTGCACCGTCAATATCAAGGGCATAGCCAACAATTGCACCTAAAATCAAAGAAAGGGCCAGGTAAACAATGTTATTGTACTTAAAGGCCATCTGTATTCCCAGTACCAGAGTAATTACACCGCAGGCCGTCTGAATCATATCAGAAAGTTCTTCTGTAAACTTTTTGGCAAACAAAAGACCAATTATGGAACCAAGAATTACCGCACCGCAATTTACAAACACTGCTAACATTTTTACCTCTCCTCCCCGAAAATCCGGGTTAAAAAGAAAAGGCTTCCTTTTTCAGGAAGCCTTTTGCGGAGGAGCCGACTTGAACGGCCACGACTAACGTCACAAGCACCTCAAGCTTGCGTGTCTACCAATTCCACCACCCCCGCGCGGAATGTGATATTGAATATATAGTTTTTGACGTTTTATGTCAAGTAGAAGATTATAATTTTTTCAAAAAAATCTTCAAAAATTTATTCATTTGTAGCCTTAATAATCTGGTCTACATTTTTAATTATTGCGCCGGCTATTTCAGGCTTATTCATAGTATAAATATGAATGCCCCGAACACCATTAGAAATTAAATCAATAATCTGATCTGTGGCATAAGCAATTCCTGCCTGCATCATTGCTTCCGGCGAGTCTCTGAATCTGTCGCAGATTGCAAGTAACTTTCGAGGAATATAGGCATTCGACAAATCAACCATGCGACTTACCTGATTTGCATTTGTAATAGGCATAATTCCTGCAAGAACAGGTACGTGAATTCCAGCCGACTGCAGACGATACAAAAACGAATAAAGCATGTCATTATCAAAGAACATCTGTGTTGTAAGGAAATCTACACCAGCATCTACCTTGTGTTTCAGCAATTCGATATCTGCATCGCGGCTTGAGCTTTCAGGATGTCCTTCCGGATAGCATGCGCCTCCTACACACATCCCCTCTTTTTTCAGAAGCGTAACAAGGTCAGAAGCGTGTGTAAAACCAGACGGAAAAACATTCTCGCCTGTTACTGCATCTTTAGGATAGTCTCCGCGGAGTGCAAGCACATTGGAAATATTTTTTGCTTTTAAATCTTTGATTGTATTTTCAAGTGCGTCCATAGTAGAACGAACGCAGGTAAGATGGGCCAGAGCCGTTGTTCCATTTGCTTCAATAGCTTCTGCAATATCAGCTGTATAGCCTTTTGTTGTACCGCCGGCACCAAAGGTAACACTTATAAAATCTGGCTTAAATTCTGTTAGTGAAACAGCTGTTTCTTTTATTGTATCCAAAGCTTCCTTTTTTTTAGGAGGAAATACTTCAAATGAAAGAGTAACTTTTTTACTCTTCAAAATATCTGCGATTTTTACACTTTGAGTTGTCATACTTTTAATCCCACTGTTCTTTCATTTTATAATCTTTATCTTCATCAATCATATCCAGCATAATTTTTGCATAAACAGGATCGAACTGAGTTCCAATACCATTTTCTATTTCACTTCTAACCTTTTCCTGAGGAAGGATACCGCGGTAGCTTCTCTTACTTGTCATAGCATCATAAGCATCTGCAACGGCAATAATTCTTCCGATATCCGGAATATTTGTACTTTCGAGACCTTTTGGATATCCGTTTCCATCATAGCGTTCATGATGGAAGTAAGCCCCATCACTGATATGCGGCGCCTGTGAAATATTTTCCAGAATATGCTTTCCTATAACCGGATGCATTTTTATAACATCAAATTCTTCTTCTGTCAAAGTTCCAACTTTATTAATAATTTTTCCAGGAATACCGATTTTTCCAACATCATGCATAAGAGCGGCAAGGAATATATCGCGGCATTCTTCTTCAGATTTGCCTGCCCTTTGGGCTATAGCACGGGAATATTCTGCAACGCGCGTTGAATGTCCGTGAGTATAAGCGTCTTTTGCATCGATTGCACTAGCCAGAGCCTGAGCAGTTTCGGCTGTCATTTGCGTAAGTGCCTTAATATTGCTGGAAATAAACTCTTCCATTTTGTAAACAGAATTTGCGAGTTCTCCAATTTCATCCTGATTTTTTACAGCAAGAAGATTTTCACTTGGAGTACCATTTATAATTGCAAAGCGCTCTGTTTCATTTGTAATAAGAAGGATGGGTTTTATAAAACGGTAATTAAAATAAATTGTAAATACCAGAATAAATATTGCGACAATAATCAAAGCTGTGATTAATACAAACTGGAAGAAGGAACGTCTTGCATTTACAAAATCCTGAATATTCTGCTGAGCTCCAATAACAGCTACTATTTTTCCATTTGAATCATAAACAGGAAGCTGGGCCGTAATGTGGGAGCCGCTGCGAGTTTTTATAGTGTGTCGGACAATTGTTGCGCCCTCTTCAAAAACCCGTTTTGTTGAAGCATTATAATTCGGCTCATAATAATCTTCTTCATATCCAAGCGGATAAGGAGAATATCGACCTTTTGAATTTACAGGATCATAAACATAAGTGATATGAGTGTAACCAGGAGCTTCAACATATGAAACATAAATCATATTCAGATTGCAGTTATCAACAAGTCTCTGAAGAATTGATTCAACTTCATTGTATCTGGCATCTCGTTCGCGAGTAGAAAGATATTTTGCAAAATCATCTGGATTCAAAAAATCCCGTGCCGAAGCACAAACCTCAAGTACACTGGAATCGTACTGTTCCCGGAACTGACGGTTAAATGCAAAATAACTTACAGAAATCAAAAGTGAACTCAACACGATTTCTGCAAGAATAATGCATAAAATAATTTTCTTTGTGATGGCAGGGAATTTTTTATCCAACAGCTACTCCAAAATTGCGCCTTTATCTGCAGAACTTACAAGTTTTGCATATCTTGCAAGATAACCAGTTTTTACTTTAGGCTCTGGAGCTTTCCATGCAGCGCGGCGACGTTCGAGTTCTTCATCACTAACTTCGAGCGTAATCTTGTAGTTATTGATATCAAGAGTAATCATATCGCCCTCTTCTACAAGAGCAATTGGACCACCTACAGCAGCTTCTGGAGAACAGTGTCCAAGAGAAGCACCGCGTGTAGCACCTGAGAAACGGCCGTCTGTAATGAGAGCAACTTCTTTATCAAGTCCCTGCCCTGCAAGAGCAGCGGTTACAGCAAGCATTTCGCGCATACCAGGACCGCCTTTTGGACCTTCATAACGGATAACTACAACATCACCGCTCTTGATTTTGCGGTTCTGAACAGCATCCATTGCTTCGCTTTCATCATTGAATACACGTGCTGGGCCTGTGTGCTTCATAAGTTCTTTAGCACAAGCAGAACGTTTTACAACAGTTCCGTTTGGAGCAAGATTTCCGAACAGAATTGCAAGTCCACCATTGTCGCTGAATGGATTTTCAATCGGGCGGAGAACTTCCGGGTTGCGGTTGCGAACACCTTTTATATTTTCTGCCACAGTTTTTCCTGTAACAGTCATAAGGCTTGTATCAATAAGATTCTTTTTTGCAAGCTCAGCAAGAACTGCCTGTACACCACCTGCATCATCCAACTCGCACATAAAGGTGTGACCAGCAGGAGCAAGGTGACAAAGATTTGGAGTTCTGTTTGAAATTTCATTAACCATATGAAGGTCAATTGAAAGGCCTGCTTCATGAGCAATTGCAGGAAGATGAAGCATAGTATTTGAAGAACAACCAAGTGCCATATCAGCAGCAAGGGCATTTTCAAAGTTTTTCTGAGTAAGCATGCAGCGGGCAGTAATTCCGCGCTCGAACATTTCCATAACCTTCATGCCGGCTTTTTTAGCAAGGGCAATACGACGGCCACTTACAGCAGGAATTGTTCCGTTTCCTGGAAGGCCAAGACCAATAGATTCGGTCAAACAGTTCATGCTATTAGCTGTAAACATTCCAGAACATGCACCGCAGCCAGGACAAGCCACAGTTTCCATTTCGCGAAGCTGTTCTTCGTTAATACGTCCACTGGCTACTGCACCAACGGCTTCGAACATATCTGTAAGAGAAAGATTTCGTCCACTATACGGATTTGTTTCATCTTTTCCAGGTAAGTGACCAGGCATCATTGGACCACCGCTAACAAAAACAGTTGGCAAATCAAGTCGTGCGGCAGCCATAAGCATACCAGGAACAATTTTATCGCAGTTAGGAATCATAACAAGCGCATCAAACTGATGAGCTTTAGTCATACATTCAATAGAATCTGCTATGAGTTCGCGGGTGACCAGAGAATATTTCATTCCTTCGTGGCCCATTGCAATACCGTCGCAAACACCAATTGCAGGGAATTCAACAGGAGTACCACCTGCCATACGAATACCGGCCTTTACAGCTTCGGCAATACGGTCAAGTTCAATGTGTCCAGGAATTATTTCGTTCTTTGCACAACAAACGCCAACAAGCGGGCGATCCAACTCTTCATCAGTATATCCCATTGCATAAAACAATGAGCGGTGTGGCGCGCGGGCTACACCTTTTTTTGCGTTGTCACTTTTCATGAGGATATATTACACGTATTTATCGCGGATTACAAGTTTTACAAGGCTTTCAGTCTTAATAGAAGCACTATTTCTCTGTTCAGAAAGTTCTTCTTTCTTTAAGCTGATTCTTGCAAGATCACAAATCTTTTTTCCATAATCAGAAAGCTTAGAAGGAGATTCAGCTTCACAAGCAAGAATTACATTCTTCTTTGAAATAAAATGCTTAAAGAATTCCATGAACTCGTCATTATCAATTGGCAAGTCATAAAGCATAATGATTTTTTTGTAATCATGAATTCGTGCAAGAGTCTTACAGCAGGTAATAAGCTTTGAACTAAAGAAATCTTTTCCATCTTCACCATGAGCAAGTTTTTCTGCAATAACATAAAGCTCATTTTCTTCTGGCATTTTACCAGCTGGTTCGCAGTCAATTATATAGCTTAAGCCAACAGAATCTGTAAGAATCTGAGCCTTACTATCGAGAACCTCAGGATTATCTGCATTATGAGTAGCAAGTTCATCCTGTTCATTTTTTGCAAAAAGTTTTTCAAGTTCATCATTAGTAATTGCAACATCATTTCCCTGTGTTGAATCAGAAATGACAGACATAGTTTCAGAAAGGATTTCTGTTTCCTGAGCGCTTACAGCAACTTCTTCGGCAACAGCATTACGTTCCTTTTCTTCACCTAAAATATCAGCAAGCATTGAATCAACTGCATTATCTTCCATAATTTGAGTATCTCCTTCATCTTCATTTTTAACATCGAATACAGGTTCAGGCTTAGTTTGAAGTTCTGGCTCGACTACTGTTCCAGTTTCAACAGCTTGAGTTTCTTCTTCAGAAGCTCCAATTTCGGCACTGAATGTATCATCTTCTTCAAATTCTTCATCATCTGATGGAAAAACAGGCTCATCATCAACATTGTCTTTAAAGAACGAAACCGACTGAGACTGAACTCCATAAGCCTTTACAACAAGCTTATCACCATCTCCTACTTCATAAAGACAGCCATCTTCCCCTACATAAAACTTATTACTTTCTCCGTCTATGCGGATATTATGAATAGAATTACAACCTTCAAAAGCATCAGGTGCAATAAAATCAAGTGATGCTGGAAATACAACACTTTCGAGCGAAGTACAACCAGCCGCAGCTTTTGCTTCAATTCTAGTAACCGTATTAGGAATTACAAGAGATTTAAGCGAAGTACAACCTTCAAAAACACTTGGCGCAAGTTTTGTAAGCCCAGCACGGAATGGAATTTCTGGCAGGGATTCACAATTCTTAAACAATCCTTCCGGGAATGTCTCAACATAAGTTGGCATTGTTACTTTTGTAAGAGCACCGCAGCCGGCAAAAAGATATGGAGGCAAAGTTTTAAGAGCCGAAGAAAGCTTAACTTTTTCAAGAGCTAAAGAATTTTCAAAAACATGATTTCCAAGTTCAGTAATAGAATCTGGGAGCGAAATAGACTCATAAGGACATTCTGAAAAAACATCATCATCAATTCTATGTGCACCAAAAGGGATGCGGCCGGTAAAATCAGACGAAGTATCGTCCACACCAAGAACAGTGTGCATATCCTGTGAGTATAAAAGTCCATTTTTTTTAATATAAGAGCCCATATCGTTCCTCAAAAATTTATTTACATCATTTTAACATAGGAAAGCGGATTTGTCATTTTTTATTTTGCTTCACTGCTTGCACTACTCAATTTAAGTTCAAAAGAATCAACGAGTGCAATCCATGAAGCTTCGATTACGTCGGAAGAAACACCAACCGTTGTCCAGCTGGTTTCGCCGTCGGTACTTTCAATAATTACGCGAACACGGGCAGCTGTTGCAGACTTAGAGTCGAGGACGCGAACCTTATAATCCACAAGTCTGAAATTCGATACAACAGGATAAAACTTTTCCAATGCCTTACGAAGCGCAATATCAAGAGCATTGACAGGACCATCCCCCTCGCCTGCTGTAATTTCAAAATTACCATCAACTTCAACTTTAATCTGCGCACAGCAGCAAACACCTTCTTCTGGACGCGGATTAGAACCTGTAGTCTGATAGTAATGAAGTTTAAAGAACGGCTTATAACGTCCAAGATGCTTTTTTACGAGCAGTTCAAAACTTCCATCAGCACCTTCAAACTGATAGCCCTGTGATTCAAGCTCCTTTACGGCAGTCATAAGTTCACTTACAATCGGGTCATTACGGCGAACTTCCGGTGCAAAACGGCGGATTTTTTCAAGAATTGTAGAACGGCCGGCAACTTCACTCATAAGGAATACGCGGCTGTTTCCAACTACCTCCGGCGGAATATGCTCATAGGCAAAAGGATTTTTCAAAACTGCATCAATATGCATGCCCGCTTTATGAGCAAAAGCATCTGAACCAACATAAGGAGACTGAGGATTTACACGTATATTTGTAAGCTCTGCAACCCTTTTACAGATTGCAGTGATGTTTTTAATACTTTCTTCCGGAATAACCTGATATCCCATTTTAAGTTGAAGATTTGGAATTATAGTAGATAGATTTGCGTTTCCGGTTCGCTCGCCAAAACCAAGCAGAACACCCTGAACGTGTGTGACACCTTCCTTTACAGCAACCAGTGAGTTCGCAACCGCAAGCCCGCAGTCATTATGAGTATGAATTCCTATTGTTACCTTTTTGCCATAAAGTTTTACAACTTCACTAACAGCGCGGCGACATTCATCAATCATAAAGCCGCCCTTAGTCTCGCACAGACAAAGCACACTTGCGCCACCTTCAACGGCAGCACCAAGAGTTTTCAGGGCATATTCTTTATCATCTTCGTAGGCTGTAAAAAAATGCTCGGCATCGTAAATAACCTTACGGCCATTTGCAACAAGAAACTCGCAGGATTCTTTTATCATATGAAGATTTTCTTCGGGAGTAGTTTTTAAGATATCTGTAACCTGAAATGTCCAGGACTTCCCAAAAATTACAACAGTATCTGTTCCCGCAGAAAGAAGACTCTTAAGATTGGAATCATCTTCACAAGAGCAGTTTTTGCGTCGTGTTGAACCAAAAGCACACACAGTGGCGTTCTTAAACTTAACGTCTGCAACTGCCTTAAAAAATTCCATATCCTTAGGATTCGACCCCGGATTTCCGGCTTCAATATAGGTAACACCAAGTTCATCCAGTTCATGGCAGATGTGAAGCTTATCCTGCACAGAAAAGCTGATACCTTCGCCCTGAGCACCATCGCGTAAAGTCGAATCAAGAATCTCTATTTTCTTCATAAAAAAAAGTATAGCATACCTCACAATTGTAGGGAATGACAAAATTATGAAATTCAGTATAATTTAGGATATGGCTACAAAGAACTCAGATTATAGTGTTATTTATGCAGACGACGATTTTGTTGTGCTCAATAAGAGAAGCGGTATTTTGATTGCCGCAGACAGATATAATGAAGATGCACCTCGTCTCGACCTTCTTGCAGAAAAAGAATTTGGAAAATTATATGCAGTTCACCGAATCGACAAGGATACTTCCGGCCTGATTATTTATGCTCGCAATACAGATTCTCAGCGTGCTATTTCAATGCAATTTGAAAAACGTGAAGTTCATAAGACTTATCATGCACTCGTATACGGACATCCGCTTTGGGAAACCCTCGAAGTAAAACTTCCTCTTCTCCCTGATGGTGATGCCCGCCATAGAACTGTTGTGAACAAAAAGATTGGAAAACCTTCTTTTACTTCTTTCCGTCTGATTGGAACCTGTGGTCCATATTCATGGATTGAAGCAATGCCAAAGACTGGCCGCACACATCAGATTCGTGTGCACCTTGCAGAAAACGGATTAAGCATTGTCTGCGATCCTCTCTACAGCGGAAATCAGAAACCAGTACGTCTCAGTGAAATCAAAAAAAAGTGGAATGGTGATGAATACGAAGAGCGCCCTCTTTTGAGCCGCCTTGCCCTTCACGCCTATAAAATTGAATTTACACACCCTAAGACTGGCGAAGCAGTAAGCTTTACAGCCCCATATCCAAAAGACATGGAAGCAACAAGAAAGCAGCTCGCTAAGATTTTTGGAGTGGATCCATTTGAATCTTAACCATTGCTGGAGAGAGCAAATGAAGAAAATCTTTTTTAGCCTGATTATTTTCCTGACTCTTTGTTCCTCCATTTTTGCACTGGATAATAATTACTTGTCATTTAAAATTACGCCTCGTTTTGAGATTGTAAATGGGTCGATTAATGAGTATGTTTATGATAAAGATTGTCTGAATACAGATAACAAACTAAGTCAGCTTGATTGGGATATAAAGAACATTCCTTTTTTTAGTCTAAAAGGTGAAGTTGATATTATTAAATACATACATTTTGATATAGACGGCGGAATCGGGGTTCCCAAAATAAGCGGATACATGCAGGATTACGACTGGTTAAATTCATTTGGCGGTAAAGAAGGGATTCCATACTCATGGAGATATGAAGATCCCACTGCCATCACAAATTATTCAAAGCACACAAATAAACTTGAACAATATATGACTTTTACTTTAGGAATTGGCGCAAATGTTTTTCTGCCAGCAGAAATAAAACTTTCGCCTAAAATCGCATATCAATATGAGTTTATTTATTTTAGCGGTACCGGCGGATATAAGACTTATAAAGCAGACAATTGGGTTCAATATAATTTCACTGGCAAAGTAATTTCCTACAAACAAGAAATAAATTCTATGCTTACCGGAATTTCAATTACAGTGGATACTATTTCGAGAGCTCACTTCTCAGCTGATTTGATGTTTAGTCCAAAAATGACTTTCTTAAATGCTATAGATTATCATCACGCAAAAAGCAAGGCATATTGGGATAACTTTAAGAATCTATGGCAAATAAAAGCAAACATAGAAGCACAATATAAATTCAATAAATACCACTGTGCAGGACTTAGTACATCAATTCAATATATACCTGTAAGCGTCGGTGACACACGCCAAAAAAACATAGAATCAGATGGAAGTCTTTCTGAGGGACCTTGGGGTGCAGCATATGTAAACAGTGGCGGCACCAGTCGCCTAATCTGGTCACTTGGAATTAACTACTCTTTTTCACTCTAACTGAAACAATTCTTCGGCCGCTTACGTCTTCTGCTGTAAACAGATTGCGGTCTTTTATGAAAACAGTACCTGAAGCAGGAAGATAGCCGAGCTGTTCGAGAAGCCATCCGCCAACGGTGTTCATTTCGTCGGATTCTAAGGAGAGTCCTAAAATCTCATTTGCATCATCAATTTTCATATCACCAGGAACAATAAAGGTGTTAAGAGACACTAACTCAACCTTATCTTCAGGGGCTGTATCATCATAAGTATTTTCATCTGTCATATGACCAAACACAACCTTGAGGATATCTTCCATTGTGATAATTCCATCTGTCTGCCCCTGCTCATCAAGGACAACTGCAAACTTGTGTTCACTTGTACGGAAGAGCTGCAAGATATCGAGCACGCTCATTGTACCAGGAATAAATAATACATCTGCCATCTGTCGTCCGGCAAAACCTTCCGAACGATCGATAGTTTCTGAACAGAAGAGTACCTTTTTATAATTCAAAACGCCAACTACATTTTCGCGGTTGCCGCTATATACGGTGAGTGTTGAAAAGCCAGAAGTCAAGAACTGATTTATGACTTCATTATAATCTGCTTCTTTTTTTATCATGCTTACCTGAGAACGATGCTTCATTACATCATTAACAGCAAGATCATTAAACTTAATGATTTTATTTAGCAGACGACTTTCATCTTTTTCAATTGTTCCTTCGTGGGAACCAACATCAATCAGAGTTTTTAATTCTTCTTCTGTTACAATCGCACCTGCAGGCTTCATAATCTTTTCTACAAGAACAACAGCCCCATGAGACAGTCGCTCAAAAATCCAGACTATCGGGAAAAATATTTTTTCAAGAATCATAAGAGGAATTGCAGAAAAGCAGGTAAACTTATCAGGATGAAGTCCGGCTGCAGTTTTAGGAACAATCTGTGCAAAGGTTGTAATAAAAAAGGCAGTAACAAATGGCGCAATTGCAACACCTCTTGAGCCCAGAACTTTTATTGCAAGTGCTGTAGCAATAGCCGAGGCAAGGGAGTTCAAAAAGTTAGTTCCAATTAACACAGTTGTAAGCAGGCGGTTCATATTTGATTTCAGACTTGCAACTTTTTTTGCATTTGTCTTACCCTGCTCCACCATACTGCGAAGCTTAAGACGAGACAGCGACAAATATGCTGTTTCAGAAGAAGTAAAAAAGCCTACGCATAAAATCAAAACTAAAAGTTCAGCGGCAGTTCTTACGTAATAACTCATTCTTCTGCCTCCTCATCTTCTTCGTTCTGAATTTTTGAAATCTGAATACGCTCTACTCTATGTGCCTGAATCTTTTTGATTGTAAAAAGCCAGCCTTCAAAATCAACTTCATCATCAACTGCTGGCATTCGGTCTATCTGCTCTGCAAACCAACCGCCAATTGTTTCGTTGATATTTGATTCAAGAGGAATATGTAAATCTTCTTTTAAGTCACGTAAAAGAACCGAGCCGTTTATTTCAAAGCAGTTTTTATCTTCAACATTATCAAAATCAAAAACTTTACCGCGCAAAGAATCTTCGCCCGGCAATGCAAAAATCTCACGCGAAATATCTTTTTCGGTGATAACTCCATCGGTACCAGAATACTCATCTACGATAATCGCCATAGAATCATGGCTTTCAAAAAGCAGTTCCTGAACAGAGGTTATTTTTTTAGTTCCAAGAATAAAAAGCGGCGGACGCATCACCTTGTTCAAATCAAAAGTATTCTGACTTTCCTTATAGGCAAGCATATCCTTGAGATAGATAATTCCGATGATGTCATCAATTGATTTTCTGTAAACCGGAAAACGTGTATAACCTAAGCGCTGAGAAAGTTCTACAATATCGCGGTAAGTTGCGTCATGCGGTACTGCGCGGATCTTAGTTCGCGGCACCATAATATCCTGCGCCTCAAGGTCGGAAAACTTAAACACCTGACTCATCATGCGGTTTTCATTTTCTTCGATAACACCGCTTTCCGAGCTCATATCAAAAAAGGTTTTAATTTCTTCTTCTGTGTAAGACTGCTTTTTTGCATTGGTTTTAATTCCAAAAATGCGGAGCACACAGCGTGCAATAAAAGTTACCACTGCAACAATCGGATGCATAATCACAACAACAATCTGAACAAAAGGTGCAAGTGCATACGCAATTCTGTCAGGGCATCGGGTAGAAATTGTCTTAGGAGTAATTTCACCTAAAATCAAAAGAAGAAGAGTCGCAATTAAAGTTGCGATTCCAACTCCCTTCTGCCCTACCATATCTAAGGCTATTGAGGTGATAATAGATGAAAGGAAAATATTTACAATATCATTCGACACAAGGAGAGTATTTATAAGTCTCTCCTTGTGGTCGAGCAGGCGCCCCGCAATAAGGGCGCGCTTGTCTTTATTTTTTCGAAGGATTCTAAGCCGCAGTTTGTTCATTCCAAGAAAGGAGCTTTCCGAAATGGAAAAGAGCATGGAAAGAACAATCAATACGGCGAGAACAATAAAAATCCAGGGCGAGGGGCTTGAGTCCATATTATTTGAAGTAAGCTACGCCGGCTGCAAAGAGGTTTTCACAAGTGGTTTCGCTCTCATTTGAAAGAGGATTTCCACCTACGTTCTTGAACAGGTCGAAGCTTGCGCCATTGCTTTCCAAGCCTACACCACGTTCAGAGTGTCCCATCTTTCCAAGTACGTGTCCGTCTGGAGATGTAATACCTTCAATTGCAAATGCAGATCCGTTTGGATTATCTGGCTCTGTAATTGCAGGACGACCGAACTCGTCTACGTACTGTGTAAATACCTGTCCGTTTTCGAAGAGACGTTTTGCTGTAGCCTCATCACAAACAAAGCGGCCTTCACCATGAGAAATTGCAATCAGGTGATTGCGGCTGTCGATTACACTTGGATGCATTGCCCAAGGAGATGTAGCTGATACGATGCGTGTACGAACAATGCGTGAAATATGACGGTTGATTCTGTTGTATGTCAAAGTTGGCATATCAGGAGTCATATCGCGGATTTCACCGTATACAGCAAGACCTGTCTTAACAAGTGCCTGGAATCCGTTACAAATACCAAGTACAAGACCATCACGCTTCTTCAAAAGGTTCATAACTTCTTCGCTGATGTTTCCAGCTTTGAGTACGTTTGCAATAAACTTTGCAGAACCATCAGGTTCATCACCTGATGAGAATCCACCACTGAGTGCGAGAATCTGTGCATCGCGCATTTCACGGGCAAGATTATCGAGAGATTCTGTAAGCTGAGCCTGAGTGCGGTTCTGAAGAACTACAATCTTTGTATCTGCACCTGCGAGATTGAATGCACGTGCCATATCGATTTCACAGTTTGTACCAGGGAATACAGGGAGCAATACCTTTGGACGGCTAGTTAGCTGAACAAAAGCAGGAGCCTTGCGGATTTCGCTGAGAGACTTATGAACATCTGTTGCCCATTTAGGAAGCTCTGGCTGAAGTTCTGCTCCACTTACGCGTGGGAATACATCTTTAAGCTTATCTTCCCATGAAGCCACACATTCATCCAGGCTGATTTCTACAGCAGGATTTGTTACTCCACCAAGAGTTGCATTCTTAACAGTAATCTTTTTGTCTGCAACTGTATTTCCGATAAGAGTTACAGTTCCAGCCTTAAGCTCTGTCTTAATCAAATCTTCTGAAGTTTCAACGATGATATTTCCGTAAGTTGGAACAAAGAGACCAGCGAGGTTATCAGAAGATCCAGCTGCTTCTGGAGCAAGGAGTTCTGCACCAATCATATTACCCATAGACATTTTTGTAACTGCTTCTGCAATTCCACCAGGTCCTACAGGATACATTGCGCTGATTTTTCCAGCTTTATTTAATTCATAAAGGACATCTGAGTTTGCAAGGAAGGTTTCATAATCTGGTTCAAGAAGGTCAGAATATGGAACGCTTACCATATAAATATTGTTTCCGGCAGCCTTGAAAGAACCGCTAACTACATTCTTTGCTTCATCATGAGTTACGGCAAAGCTTACAAGTGTATGTGGAACGTTGATATCTTCAAAAGTACCAGACATTGAGTCTTTACCACCGATTGAAGCACAACCTGATTCAACCTGTGCATCTACAGAACCGAGCAAGGCTGCAGCAGGATAGCCCCAGCGTTTTTCGTTTACTGCACGACCAAAGAATTCCTGGAAGCTGAGACGTGATGTACGTGCCTTACCACCAATACAAGTGATTTTTGCAAGTGAGCTTAGTACGGCAGTTTTTGCTCCGTGCCATGGAGACCAGTTTCCAACACGTGGGTCAAAGCCGTAAGTCATCAAACTTGCAGTTGAGGTTTCACGAGGTGTCATTACCGGAATCTTAGCAGACATACCTGCTTCCGGTGTATTCTGATATTTTCCTCCGTATGGGAAGAGAACTGTGCTTGAACCGATTGAACCGTCGAAACGTTCGCCAAGACCGCGCTGAGAACAACATGCAAGGTCGTTCATATTAGCAAGCCATGCATCGTGCAGGTGATTCTTTACACAACCTTCGCACTTTACAGGCTTATCGAGTTCTGCAGCAACAGACTCGAGAGGATTCAAAAGTGGAGACTTAGCAGGCTCGGCAGGCTGTTCGATAAGGGCTGTTGCTTCGTGATGAGCACCAGCGGCATCGAGGAACTCGCGTCCAATGTCTACGATTGTCTTACCGCGCCATTTCATAACAAGGCGGTTTGTATCTGTAACTGTTGCTACAACAACAGCGTTTAAGTTTTCTTTCTTTGCTTCTTCAATAAAGCGGTCTACGTCTGCCTTACGAACTACAACAGCCATACGTTCCTGGCTTTCAGAAATTGCAAGCTCTGTACCGTTGAGACCTTCGTACTTCTTAGGTACAGCATCAAGGTTGATATCAAGACCTGGTGCCAATTCACCAACAGCAACTGATACACCACCTGCACCAAAGTCGTTACAGCGGCGGATCATAAGGCTAACTTCTTTGTTGCGGAAGAGGCGCTGAATCTTGCGCTCTTCTACTGCATTACCCTTCTGAACTTCGGCAGCGGCAGTTGTAACAGATTTTACAGTATGAACTTTTGAAGAACCTGTTGCACCACCAATACCGTCGCGGCCAGTACCACCACCAAGAAGGATGATGATGTCGCCCGGCTCCGGACGTTCGCGGATAACTGTATCTACAGGAGCGGCAGCAATAACGGCACCAAGCTCCATACGTTTTGCAGCATAACCAGGATGATAGATTTCTTCTACCTGACCAGTTGTAAGACCAATCTGGTTACCGTAGCTTGAGAAGCCCTGTGCTGCTTCGCGGCAGAGTTTAATCTGTGGGAGCTTACCCTTCATTGTTGCAGAAAGTGGAACTGTAGGGTCAGCGGCTCCGGTAATACGCATTGACTGATATACCCAGCTGCGGCCAGACAATGGGTCACGGATAGCACCACCAAGACAAGTTGCAGCACCACCAAATGGTTCAATTTCTGTAGGATGGTTATGAGTTTCGTTTTTGAACATCATAAGCCAGCGTTCTGTAGCTTTTGGATCATCTGCTGCCAATGGCTTACCATTTTCGTCAGCTGTGTAATGTACGTCTATATAAACCGAGCAGGCATTGTTTTCTTCAGAAACTTCCATATCTTCAAGCTTTCCGTGCTTTTTAAGATACTTCATTCCGATTACTGCCATATCCATAAGGCAAACTGGCTTGTCGGTGCGACCAGCATACATTTCTGTACGCATAGCGTGGTAATTTTCAAGGGATTTTTTGAAGAGAGGTGCATAAGGACCGTCTTCAATTTTGATATCCTTAAGTTCTGTAAGGAAGGTTGTGTGGCGGCAGTGGTCTGACCAGTAAGTGTCGAGAACGCGGATTTCTGTCTCAACTGGGTCGCGGCCTTCGCCCTTAAAATAATCCTGAAGGAATACGATATCAGCATGATCCATAGCAAGGCCCATCTTGTTGCGGTATGCTTCAATCTCTTCATCATTCATCTTGATAAAGCCTTCTACAACAGGAATGTCTGCAGGCTCTTCAACATGCATTTTCAAAGTTTCAGGTTTTGTATCATCTGTAAGGCGGGAATCAACAGGGTTGATAAGATAGTTCTGGATTTTTTTAATTTCTTCGTCTGAAACGCTGCCTTCAAGGACAACGATTTTTGCACAGCGAACTACAGGTGGTTCAGAAAGAGTTTTTACACCCTTAAGACCTGCGCGAAGCAAAGAAAGACACTGCTCAGCAGAGTCGGCACGCTGGTCATACTGTCCAGGAAGGAACTCCCAGATAATTTCTTTTCCGCTGTGTTCAGGAAGCTCTTCTGTAAAAACAAAATCGCTCTGTGGCTCAGAGAAAATACGGGTTGCTGCAATTTTTGCAACTTCATCACTAACATTTTCAATGTCGTAGCGGTTGAAATAACGAACTGCCTTTACTCCGGCAATTCCCAAAAATCCATTGATTTCAGAAAGATAACGGCGAGCCTCGTTT
>Ga0129306_1002373_pt1 | contig 16929 bp, 15 predicted proteins | sample P827metagenome_FD_94438 | JGI IMG/M metagenome (GOLD analysis project Ga0129306, IMG submission 94438) | Capybara group fecal microbial communities from Wisconsin, USA - P827 metagenome | ecosystem: Host-associated > Mammals > Digestive system > Large intestine > Fecal | place: USA: Wisconsin... | reverse complement strand
TGGCAGTCCATAGTGATTGCCCTCCCTCTGTAGAAGTTGTGTGGTAACTTCATTCTACCACGGGGAGAAAAATCACTATGGATTTTTTACTCAAGTGTCCAACTTGATTTTACAATCAACCGATTATTACTATATTACCGTTCCGGCTATTATGTCGTATGCGGTAAATTTGATTTGTGAAATGTTTGAAGAATTTGCACCGCTCAATGAATATACTGTTCTTATGAATAAGCTAAACCGTACACTGCGTTCATTAGAAATGCTTGAAACAATTTCTTTTGACGATGCAAAAAAGCTTTATTCAAGTGGCAATGTGCCAATAGTCTGCCCAAGATGCGGTCTGAAGATGAAAATGACCGATAAAAGGATGTTGAAATTTATTAGTAACAAATGTACTTGCATCCGTTGCTTAAAAACGATAAAAACCGGAAGATACATTTTTGATTGGGAAAAAGTTGACTTTGTTTTTGACGAATGACTTATGATAATTATATATAATTTGACTGAAAGATGGTGTAAATATGAGCAAGTTAGTCCCCGCCCTTAAAGATACTTTATTTTCTCCAACCTATGAAATAGTTGCTGAATATGCCGAGATTGGAATTGATGCCCTTTTGGATAACGAGGTGCTAAAAGGGATACCCGTTGTTAGCACTCTTTCGTCTATTTGTAAAATCGGGTATAATCTGCATGAGCGCAACCTAATAAAGCAAACGCTTGGCTTTATCACGGGCTTTAATTCGGGGACACTTTCTCAAGAAAAAATTGATGAACATCGGTATGAGTTGGAGAGTAACCCGGCCAAAGCTGAAAAAGAGCTGGGCCGTGTACTCATTATTTTGGGAAACCATATTGAGGACATACAATCCCAAGTGCTTGGCAGTTTTTATAAGGCGTATGTAAATGGTGCAATTTCATGGGAAAAGTTCTGTGAACTATCAGAAGCTAACCGCCGTATGTTTGTCAGCGATTACCACATTCTCCGGGAAGCCGCGCGTCACGGTGGGATTGACATCAATGATCGGGAGCTATATCAAGTTGACCGTTTGATTTCGTTGGGACTATTGCAAAATAAAAACCGCCTTGGCGGTACTGTGGTAATCGACTTTGATAAAGAACAAGAAAAATCATACGATATGATTATAACATCATTTGGCAGAACTTTTTGCCAGCACCTACCCGCGGTGCTTATTAGGCTTTAAGGTTTTGATGGGGTGTCCCGCGTATTGAACGCTCATTTGCCCGATTTAGAGGGGTATGTAACCGATCTAACCGGGAGAGCGCATGACTGGCAGTCATGAGGTCAGGAGTTCGATCCTCCTTGTCTCCACCAAAATCACCGAAAACGCAATGTTTTCGGTGATTTTTTATACTTTTCTTTAAGATTCGATAGGACCGGCTCCGACAGCTATAAGCAGACTTTCCCTTTTCCCTGTGCAAACAGGCCTCCGCGCTGCCAAGCGTGGGGGCCTGTTGCATCAGCATATGGCTTTCATGATCTGCTCAGGTCACTTGATAAACTCATAGTCAAACAAGACAGGAACAATCTGACTGTTATAATACGCTTTGACCAAGCCTTTCAGTGCGCCCAACGCGGAATGGACCTCCTGGTTGTGATAGATGATGCTGCCGGTCAGCTCGTCCCTGTGGAACGTATCGATATCCGCATAAATCTGGTAAACGCCGTAGGTGCAGTCCGAGCTGTACTCCGGCGCTCTCCTGGCCGCCTCCAGCAGGGTCCTCCACTGGGATAAAAGCTGCTTTTCCGCATCATTCTGTGTCAGTCTCCCGATATCCCGCAGGGCGATGGTCTCCCCATTGGTTCCATCAAGGCACAGCTCATTCCGATAGCACCGGCCATCGCTCCCCTGAAAAGTTCTCATATGGTTCTGCATTTCCAGGCAGGTGAACAGCAGGCATTTGCGCAGGAATTGATCCAGCTTTCCGCTGGCCACATCCCGCTGGAACCGCTTCGCTCCGTCAGCGGACTTCATAATCCGGGCCCGCTCCGTCCAGGCCCGATTATATGTAATGTATCTGGACGCACAGAACATGGGGAGCTTTTCAAGATAGTTATCTGCCCGCAGGTAATAGCCGTGTCCCTTGTACAATCCGCAGCGGATCAACACGGACATCAGGTCCGGGTTGTCGAAATTAGAGCTGTCAACCACCATATAGCCAATGATGTTGTCGTTATACACCGGCTGCAGGGTCGGCTTGATGTGCTCCCCGTGGGGCAGGCCGTCGTACCCCAGCAGTACCCCTCCCGGAACATCGTCTGGGAATTTCCGCTTATCGTAATACCATTTGCTGTATTTCTCATAAATCCGCTTGACAGAAAGCGTCCCACAGGCGGTAAGCGCCTGATTGTCCCCGATATCAAAGGCCTTCAGAGTCAGGGACTTGATGTCCGCATCCTCATTGGACCACAGCGCCACCATGATACAGGCCTCGATGTTTGTGTGAAAATGCTTTCTGTTGAAGGCAAATCCATTGAGGAATCTCTTGTTGATCAGGTGCTGCGCTTTCCAGTATTTTACAGGAGAGTAGACCACATAGCTGTCCGTTGGCTGCCGGAGATAGTATTGAAAGGCGGACCAGATAAAAGCGTTGCCCAGCTCATTGGAGGCCGTCCCCTTCACATGGCGCTTCATCTCCGTTACCACGTAGCTGTTCTTCCAGGTGGACGAGCCCTTTCCCTTACCACGCTTCTGATGCTCCACCGAGGTCGTCTCCGCGTAGGGCGGATTCTCGAACAGGATGATGGTGCAGCGCGGGTCGTCTATGTACTTTCTGATCACAGGATTTTCCACATATTCCCTGCTCAGCGCGTCCGCTCCCGTGACCAGGCCGGCATTGAAGGTGTCCTCCTTCTCCGCCGGCGGAATGATATGCCTGACCTTGGCGCCCAGCAGCTCCTGCAGGACCTTGTACTCATAGTACTCCACCGTGGACAGGATGCAGTGGGACAGCTCCTCGTCGGTCATAAGCCGCTCCAGGTTGCCTGTTCCCGCGCAGCGGTCCAGGATCATGTAGTCATTCCCCTCCGGCACACGGGAGATAGCCTGCCGAACCAGCTCCAGGGATTTCGCCGCGTATGGGTTCGGCGTATAGAAGGCGCCCAGGTTCTTCTTCTGCAGGGTGTCGTTCAGCTTGTCCATCAGGTAGTTGAACTTCACATTGGTGGCGCCTGTATACGGATAAATATACTCCGAAAATACCCGGGGGCGTCTGATTTCGCCGATTGTCTTGTGCTTGCCCGTGTCGTCCCCGAGAAAATCTTCCTTTCTCGCCGTGGGGACGGCTTTGTAATAGGACGTGGCCCAACCCACAATGCAGTTTTCATCCATGTGAATTTTGATGAACTTCTTCTCCCGGAGAATCTGCACCAGCGACTCCGCGTCCATCTCGTCCGTCCCATACCGCAGCACCCGCGCCGGGCTTCCGGCGATGAATCCGCTGTTGTTTTTGGAGGCGCCGCCGTAATAGACCCGCTCGATCTCCGGCAGATAGGGGGCGGAGTCGTACTGATACACGGTCTCAGCCTGCAGATCTACAATCAGAACCGCCGCCGGGACGGGCTTTCCCTTGATTCTCATCGCGGACAGGTATTTGACGCATTGGAAAAGGTGCTCGTTCAGATCCTTCACAGGATATTTGAATTCCAGCAGGTTCCCGTTGAGCACACCGTCATTGTTGTCCGCCAGGATGTCGTCCATACTGAGACTCCCGTCCACCCGGGGCAAAAATGTATTGTAAAAATCAAACTGGCCTTCCCGCTCACTCACATAATATGCCATGGGCCGAGCCTCCTGTCCCCTTCTTTTCGCTGTTTGTTACTATACCACATCCTGCCCGGTTTGTGAAGAAGCTCGTCGAAACAGGCCCGCTGTCTGCAAAAGCGCCCCGGATTACCGAGGCGCTTTTCCGTATTTCAGGGATATTCCCCATCTTCCCCCCGCTTATGGCAATTCACGGCGGTTCATGGTATAATACGGTTTATAAGGAATCCGCGCAGAACACCATGTGCCGGAGGGATCTCAATGAAGCGAAGAAATACGGAGGGAACACACGCTTTCTCAGCATATGTGGCCGGGGCCTGCGGAATCCAGGACCTGCAGGGACTGCTGATCGGAAAGGATGGGACTTTTACCGCGGCGGTGGAGGCCTTTGAAATAGAGCCTGAGGATCATTTTGACCGTATCCTGGGCAATTTGATTGCACGGGATGAGCTGTACATCAAGGGCGTTTTGGCAGAAAAAATCGGTGTCCCGCTCTATCTGCTGGTTCACCGGACAGGCAAAAGCGGGGTCACGATCTATGAGATCGGACTGGACCACCAGACACGGTGCCCCATTTGTGTGGATTCCTATAAAAAGACAGAGGCGGAATTCCTCTCCTGGTGGAGAGCCCACAAGCAGACGATTCAGACCAAGGGGTACCGCAATGACTTCAAAAAGCGCGTGGAACAAAGCTATTTCGATGCGCTTCTCGAGTCCCACGATGAAAAATGGGGCGGCAATATTGATGGATATCTGGTCTCCGGGAGCGGGGCGGATCTGGATATTTGGGGCGTTGTGGAGAACCGGTATACCAACAAGGTTCCCATCCGGAAATACGATCCGCAGGACTTCTTTCAATCCGGCGGCGGGGACTATTACACCTGGCTTCCCCTGATTCTTCTCTGCCGTCAACTGAGACTTCCCCTGTTTCTGGCCACATACTCCAATCGGGCAAACGAGGAGAGGCTCATGGGCCTGACCCGGGTGGAGGGCCTGGGCGCCAATGGATTGACCTATGCGCGGAATGAAGCCGGCAGGGAAATCCGGCCCTGCGATCATATCCTGTCCGATACAGGGGAGGTCCGGCACTGGTTTGAGACCAACAGGGGCGCGCTGCCGCCCTCTCTCGGCTGACAGATGACGGAAATCCGCCTTCGGCGGTATCTCCCTCTCCTGTCACATGTCTCTGTAATAGTTCTCCAGGAAAGAGTGTTCCTGTCCCTTGAGCTTGTAGCCGGGGAAGGTGTCCAGCGTGACGGTGTGGATGCTGTTGAAGATACTCTTCTCGATATTGGGATTGTCCCGCTTCAAACGGCGGAGCAGCGTCTTGATCTCCTGCCGCTTGGAGCCACCGCCTCCGTTGTCGCAAATGGCGCAGTTCTCCGTAAAACGGCAGGCGCACTGGATGAACTCCAGCTGATTGTACTGCTTCCAGGCGATGATATCCTCCTCATGGACGCAGTACAGGGGGCGGATCAGCTCCATCCCCTCAAAGTTCGTGCTGTGCAGCTTGGGCATCATGGCCTGGAGCTGCGCGCCGTAGAACATTCCCATGACCGTCGTCTCGATCACATCGTTAAAGTGGTGACCCAGGGCGATTTTGTTGCAGCCCAGCTCCCGGGCCTTGCTGTACAGGTGGCCCCGGCGCATACGGGCGCAGAGGTAGCAGGGCGACTGTTCGCTGCCGTTGGCCACCTCAAAAATATTCGTCTCAAAAATTGTGATAGGGACGTGGAGAAGCTGGGCATTGCTCTCGATTTTCCGGCGGTTGATCTCGTTGTAGCCGGGGTCCATCACCAGGAAAACCAAATCAAAGGGCACATCGCTGTGACGATGAAGCTCCTGCATCAGCTTCGCCATCAGCATGGAGTCCTTTCCCCCGGAGATGCAGACCGCGATCTTGTCCCCAGCCTGGATCAACTCGTACCTCTTGACGGCGTAGATAAAGGGCTTCCACAGCTCTTTTCTGTATTTCTTGATGATGCTGCGCTCAATCATCTGATAGGGCTCTAAGCTTCGGCTCATATTCATCCCTCATTCCGCCGCTGCGCGCGGCATAAATAAAAGCAAAATTCCGCCCCGGCAAGCCGGGGCTTTTTCGTGGCGTGCGGCTGTTCACACCGCCAATGTCCGATAGCACTGGTCGAACAGCTCTAAAAAGCGGTCAAGCTCCTCCTGGGTAGTCAGATGGCTCAGGCTGATCCGCCAGGAGAACAGGGCGTTTTTCCGGTCCCGGCTGACGGCAAAGACGGCCTTGGACGGCGTCCCCTCCGCGGAGCAGGCGGACTTGACGGACACGCAGACTCCCAGCTCGCTCAGCGCCTGCTGAAACACGGTGCCCTTCACACCCCGGACACTCACGTTCAGAATATGGGGCACCGCCCCCTCCGGGCTGTTGATCCGCACCGCCGGATAGCGGGACAGCGCATCCCGCAGCCGGGCGTTCAGCCCCTGAACGCAGCGGACCCGCTCCTCCTGATGGGTCAGGGCCAGGCGCAGGGCCGTTTCCGTGGAGACCGCCAGGGCCAGGGCGGGCGTACCGCTCCGGTAAATGGTGGTGCTGGTGCCTCCGTGAATCTGCGGCTCAATCACCAATTCCCGCCGCTTGAACAGCAGCCCGCTGCCGTTCAGGCCGTAAAACTTGTGAGGCGCGATGCTCATGGTGTCCACGCCGTCCAGCACCAGGGCGGTCTTGCCCACGGCCTGGGTGGCATCCACATGGAGGCGGCAGTTGGGATAGTCCTTCAGAATTTCCGCGATCTGACGGATGGGCTGCACCGTGCCCAGCTCACTGTCCACGGCGCAGATGGATACCAGTATGGTATCCCTGCGCAGCAGGTCCCGCAGCTCCTCCAGATCAATCACGCCATTGCGGTCCACGCCCACCAGGTCAATCTCATACCCCTGCTCCTGCAGGGCAGACAAGGAGCCTCCCACGGAGGAGTGCTCCAGCGCTGTGGAGATGATATGTCTTCCCACATGCCGGGACGCCTGGGCGATGCCCTTAATAGCCAGATTGTTGGATTCGCTTGCACCGGAGGTATAGATAATCTCCTCCGGGCCGACACCCAGCAGTCCGGCGATGGACTCTGTGGCCCGGGCCATCTCCCGCCGGGCCGCCTGTCCGGCGCAATGGGTAGAATTGGGATTGCCCATATAGGCCCGCTCGGCGGCGCAGAAAGCCTCCAGCACGGCGGGATCCGCCGGCGTATTGGCGGAATAGTCAAGGTAAATCATAGTGTGCCTCCCAAGCCCGGGAGGCCCCTGTCACAAGGAGGGGCGGATGCGGAGATTCCGGTGCCGCGGCACACGCTCCGGGGCGGTCAAGAGATTTGCAAAAGGCATAAGCAAAGTTTATCATACTTCCCCACCGTGTCAATAGGTGAATTTTTCAATTGTCCGAGGCGGGGCTCCGGCCCTCCTCCGCGCCGAAGGGGGGCAGGTTGGGCTTGCTTTTTCCTCCGGCGGCAGTATACTGAAGCTGTCAAAAGAATTTCAATCTCAGCAGGAGGGAATCCCATGAGCCGTTTTGCGATTATCACCGGCGATTTGACCCAATCCGACGCGGAGGCCATCGTCAACGCCGCCAACGAAACCTTGCTGGGCGGTGGGGGTGTGGACGGCGCCATTCACCGTGCCGCCGGGCCGGAGCTTCTGGCGGAGTGCCGCACGCTCCACGGCTGTCCCACCGGGCAGGCCAAGCTGACCCGGGGCTACCGGCTGAAAGCCCGGTACGTCATCCACACCGTGGGCCCCGTCTGGCGGGGCGGGGACCGGGGTGAGGCCGCCCTGCTGGCCTCCTGCTACCGGGCCTGCCTGTCGCTGGCGACGGAGCACGGCATCCGCACCGTGGACTTTCCCTCCATCTCCACCGGCGTCTTCGGCTACCCCATGGCTCAGGCCGCCGTGGTTGCCGAGAAGGCCATCATGGAGTACTTGTCGGAGCACCCGGAAATGGAGCAGGTCCGCATGGTCTGCCACTCGGAGCAGGCCGCCGCAATCTACCGGCAGACCTATAATCTCTGGTACGCGGGCACAAAAGAGGATCGGATGTAAGAAAACAGGGACGGTTTCCCCCGTCCCTGTTCTTTTTATTTTTTCTGTTCCGCCTCCCAGGCGTCGATCTGCTCCTGCAGCTCGGTCAGGTACATCCAGCGCTCGGTCTTTTCCTCCAGCCTGGCCTGCAGCTCCGTCTGCTTCTCCGTCAGCTCCTGCAGCCTCACATAGTCGCTGCCGCAGCCACCCATGGCGCTCTCACAGTCCTTCAGTTCCCTCTCCAGGGCCGCTATCTCGTCGTCAATGGTCTGGAACTCCAGCCGCTCCTGATAGGTGAACCGGGGCCGCTTCTCCCGGGGCTTCTCCTCCACGGCCTTCACCTTTTCCGCCTTGATGGGAGCGGTCTCCTCCCGGCGCTTCTCCGCCCAGTCGGACCAGTTGCCGGTATAGCGCAGGATCTCCCCGCCGTCCCGCACCTCAAAAATGGAATTGGCCAGCTTATCCAGGAAAAACCGGTCGTGGGACACCGCCAGGATGGGGCCGGGGAAGGTCTGCAGGTAGTCCTCCAAAATGGCCAGTGTGGTGACGTCCAGATCGTTGGTGGGCTCGTCCAGCAGCAGAATATTGGGCGCAGTCATCAGAATGCTCAGCAGATACAGCCGTCTCCGCTCGCCGCCGGACAGGCGGCCGATGGGCTGGGACTGCAGATCGCCGGGGAACAAAAACCGCTCCATCATCTGGTTGGCAGTGAAGGTACCCTCGTCGGTGCGCACCTCGTCGGCGATGTCATGGATGAAGTCATAGACCCGCTGGTTCAGATCCAGCTCCCTGCCCTCCTGGGAGAAATGGCCCACCTTGACCGTGGTGCCCATATCCACAGAGCCGGAGTCCGGCGCCAGCTCCCCCGCGATGATGTGCAGCAGGGTGGATTTCCCCACACCGTTGTGGCCTACAATTCCAATGCGGTCTCCCCGCAGCACGTTGTAGGAGAAGTGGTTCAGGACGCATTTCCCGTCAAAGGACTTGGAGACGTCCTTCAGCTCGATGGTCTTTTTGCCCAGCCGGCTGGAGGCCGCCGCCAGGGCCAAATCGTCGTCGGTCTCCGGCGCGGCCTGGTTCAGCAGGTTCTCATAGCGCTGGATGCGCTCCTTGGATTTGGTGGTGCGGGCCTTGCACCCCCGCATGATCCACTCCCGCTCCACCCGGAGAATGGACTGACGCTTGCGCTCGCTTGCCTCCGCCATCTCCTCCCGCTGCTCCTTCAGCTCCAGGTATTTGGAGTAGTTTGCCTCGTAGTGGTACAGTTTTCCGCGGCTCAGCTCCGTGATGTGGTTCACCACCCGCTCCAGAAAATAGCGGTCATGGGTCACCATGATGAGACCGCCCCGGAACCGCTTCAGCCGGTCCTCCAGCCAGGTGACCATCTCCGTGTCCAGATGGTTGGTGGGCTCGTCCAGAATCAGTACGTCCGCGGGGTGGATCAGAGCCGCCGCCAGGGCCACCCGCTTCCGCTGTCCGCCGGACAGCGTACCCACCTTCTGATCAAAGTTGGGAACCCCCAGTTGGTTCAGCATGGACTTGGCCTCATATTCATTCAGCGCCCGGAACTCCGCAGGAAAATGGAGGAACACCTGCTCCAGCACGGTGGCGCCGTCGTCCATCTCCGGATTCTGCGGCAGGTAGCTGATCTGGACATTGGGATCCCGGGAGACCCTTCCCTCATCCGGCTCCTGCCGTCCGGCCAGAACCTTCAGAAGAGTCGATTTACCGGTGCCGTTGATACCGATGATCCCGATCTTGTCCCCCTCGTTTACATATAAATCCACATCCGTCAGCAACTGCCGGCTGCCAAAGTTGATGGACAGATGTTCCGCGGATAAGAGCATAGCCGTGCCTCCTGATCTGGTGAATTGGGCTGTCTGGAACCGATTATACCCTCCCCGTCCGCTTCTTGCAAGCCCGGCGAAACCGTCCCCTGTTCAAAGTCCGGTTTTTGTGCTATTCTGAAATCCGAAAGGAGGCTCCGAACCATGCTGGTTATTACCTATGCCATTACAGCCGGGGAGGACGGCACCACCGTCCGACACATTCTGAAGGCGAAGCTCCACTTTTCCTCCCATGCCATCTCCCGCCTGACCCGGACGGAAAATGGAATCCTGGTCAACGGGCTCCATGCCCGCACGGTGGACATTCTCCACGCCGGGGATGTGCTGCGGGTGGATGCCTCCGACCACCGCGATCCCAGGACGGAGGTTGTCCCCGGTGACTGGCCCCTGTCCATCGTCTATGAGGACGAATTTCTGCTGGTGGTGGACAAGCCGTCCGGCATGACGGCCCACGCCTCCAACTTTCTGCCGAATACCCCCACCGTGGCCGGGGCCCTGGCTTTTCAAAAGGGCGAATCGTCCATCTTCCATGTGGTGAACCGTCTGGACAAAGGCACCACCGGGCTGATGGCTGTGGCCAAGAGCGGCTACGTCCATGACCTGCTGCGCAAGAGGCTCCACACCCCGGACTTTTACCGGGAGTACCGGGGCGTCTGTGTAGGCTGTCCCGAGCCACCGTCCGGCACCATCGACCTGCCCATCGGGCGGGACGGGAGCTCGGCCATCCGGCGGTGCGTCCGTCCTGACGGGGCTCCTTCGGTGTCTCACTATGAAGTTCTGGAATCCGCCGGAAATCTCTCTCTGCTGCGGCTGGTGCCGGAGACCGGCCGCACCCATCAGCTGCGGCTCCACATGGCTGCTATAGGGCATCCCCTGGCCGGGGACTGGCTCTACGGCACAGAGGCCCCGGATCTGATTCCCAGGCCCGCCCTTCACTCCTATTTCCTGCGGCTGCGCCACCCCGTCACGGGAGAGTTGCTGGAGCTGACGGCGCCGCTGCCGGAGGATATGGCGCGGCTGATGGGGCTGTAGCCCGGAAAACCGCCTTGCGTTTTTACCCGGTTTATGGTACAGTTTGAGACGTTGTGAAATTTTGGGGGCGAAATGGCCCCGGAAAAGAGGTATTCCATGGAATTGGAATCCATGTATGAACAGCTGGGCGTCAGCCGGGCTGTCTACACATACGGCGAGACCGTGCTGGAGGGGCTGAAGAATCGCTTCGCCCGCATTGACCAGACGGCGGAGTACAACCAGGGCAAGGTCATCGCCGCCATGCAGAAAAACCGGGTGAACGCCACCCACTTCGCCGCCACCACCGGCTACGGCTACGACGACGAGGGCCGGGACAACCTGGAGCGGGTCTATGCCGACGTGTTCCACACCGAGGCCGCCCTGGTGCGGCCCCAGATCACCTGCGGCACCCACGCCCTGACGGTGGCCCTGTCCGCCAACCTGCTGCCGGGAGACGAACTGCTGTCCCCCGTGGGTGCGCCCTATGACACCCTGGAGGAGGTCATCGGCATCCGGGAGAGCAAGTGCTCTTTGAAGGAGTACGGCGTCACCTATGCCCAGGCGGATCTGAAGCCTGACGGAAGCTTTGACTACGACGCCATCCGGGAGAAGATCAACGACCGCACCAAGCTCATCACCATCCAGCGCTCCAAGGGCTACGCCACCCGGCCCTCCTTCTCGGTTGAGCAAATCGGTGAACTCATCGCTTTCTGCAAAAATGTGAAGCCCGGCGTGAAGGTCATGGTGGACAACTGCTACGGCGAGTTCGTGGAGGAGCTGGAGCCCTCCGACCTGGGGGCCGACATGGTGGTGGGCAGCCTGATCAAGAACCCCGGCGGCGGCCTTGCTCCCATCGGCGGCTATATCTGCGGCACAAGGGAGTGCGTGGAGCGGTGCGCCTACCGGCTCTCCGCCCCCGGTCTCGGACAGGAGGTGGGCGCCAACCTGGGGCTGATGCCCTCCTTCTATCAGGGCCTGTTCCTCTCCCCCACCGTAGTGTCCGGCGCGCTGAAGGGCGCCATCTTCGCCGCGGGCATCTATGAGCAGCTGGGCTTCCGCTGCGTCCCCAACGCCACGGAGGAGCGCCACGACATCATCCAGGCCGTGGAGCTGGGCAGCGCCGAGGGCATGAAGGCCTTCTGCAAAGGCATCCAGGCCGCCGCGCCGGTGGACAGCTACGTCACCCCGGAGCCCTGGGCCATGCCCGGCTACGACTCCGATGTCATTATGGCGGCGGGTGCCTTCGTCCAGGGCAGCAGCATTGAGCTGTCCGCCGACGGTCCCATTCGCCCCCCCTACGCCGTCTACTTCCAGGGCGGATTGACCTGGTATCACGCCAAGCTGGGTATCCTGATGAGCCTGCAGAAGCTGGTGGACGCCGGATTGGTCAAGCTGCCGGAGTAATACAAAAGCCCCGTGCCGGTTTTACCGGCACGGGGTGTTTTTAGGAATCGCTCTGGATTTTTCGGTCCAGCCGGCCCAGGAAATAGGCCAGCAGAAACCCGCCGCCGCAGCAGACCGCCGACAGCGCCATCTCTCCCGCCCCGGTGTAGGAGGTCGGGATGATGACCAGGGTGGAGGCGGTGACAATGCCCAGAATGGCGTGGAAGGCCATGGCATAATGCCGGTTGAAAAACCAACTGACCAGCCGGGCCAGCAGAAAAATCGTCAGGAACATGCCCGGCAGGGTGGTGGCCAGCACGCTGAGATCCAGCTGGGATAGGCCGTCCATCAACGGCTGGTACAGGTCCAGGGCCATCATAATGGAGGAGGACGTGAAGCCGGGGATGATGATGCCCATGCCCCACAGGGCGCCGCAGAAATTGTACCACCAGATGTTGGGCCGCACATGGAAAGACGCCACCCGGCTCACATAATACAATCCGAAAAACATGGCGGCGAAGGCCAGGACGAAGCTCACCCAGGCGCCCGTGCCCCGGCCCTCCTTCCCGGCCTCCCGGAACATCTGGGGCAGGGTGCCTACAATCAGGCCGATGAACAGCCAGATGGTCACGGCGTCAGACAGCTCCAGCATGGCGCAGATACCCTTGGCAAAGCCCATAAAGCCCACGCACCAGCCGATGACGATGGCCGGAATCCATTTCCAGTATTTTGGCAAGGCCTGTCTGGGATGGTTCAGCACCTCCATAAAGGGGCGGTAGATGTTGAATACCACCGCCAGCACACCGCCGGAGACCCCCGGCAAAATGGCTCCCGCGCCGATGAGCGCGCCGCACAGCAGATCCCGCAGCCACCGGATCATACCGTCTTTTTGGTTCACAGACGTCTCCCTTTCCGGCATCCGCCCAGAAATTTGTTTTATCTTAGCAGTTCTTTCCATCAGATGCAATCCACTCCATGCAAAAAATCCATTGCAGCCCTGCCGTTTCCCTCATCTTTTGTAAAAAAGCACAAAGAATTCCCGTAATATTTGGCATGAAATGGTGGAATTTTCTGATTGACATTCCTGAAAAATGCGGGTAGACTGCAATATAACAACTGAACACCGCAAAGACGATGAAGAGAAGAGTAGGCGTGGAGATACGGCAAAGAGAGCCCGGACTGGTGAAAACGGGTACGGAAGGCCGCGCTGAACATGGTCTTGGAGTTGCGCACCGACTGTGGGAAACCGCACAGGCTGCGACGGGAGCGCCCGTCATCGCGCAGGAGTGTGATGGCACTCTCAAAGGCCGGCTTCGTGAGGAGCCGTGCGAAACAAGGTGGTACCACGGCGTAGATACTACGATCGTCCTTGATGCTAATGCATCCGGGGCGTTTTTTTTATAATTGCCTCGGGCAATCCGCGCATTGTTCTCCCTGTTCAGCTGTTTTTTATGACGTCATAAAACAAGTGCCCGGCGGGGCACGGAAAAGGAGCTCCATACTGTGCCTATCATCCAAATTGAACACCTGACCAAGACTTTCGGCACTGGCGAGAGCGCTGTCCACGCGCTGGAGGATATCAGCCTCAGCGTGGAGGCCGGCGAGATCTTCGGCATCATCGGCCTGTCCGGCGCCGGGAAGTCCACACTGGTGCGGTGCATGAACCTGCTGGAGCGGCCCACTGCCGGCAGCGTGGTCGTGGACGGCCAGGAGATCACAAGTCTGTCCAACAAGGAGCTGCGGAAGGTCCGCCAGTCCATCAGCATGATCTTCCAGAGCTTCAACCTGCTGATGCAGCGCACCGCTCTTGACAACATCTGCTTTCCCCTGGAGCTGGCCGGCTGGAAGCGGGCCGATGCCGTGACCCGGGCCCGGGAGCTTTTAAAGCTGGTGGGACTGGAGGACCGGGAGGGCGCCTATCCCGCCCAGCTCTCCGGCGGCCAGAAGCAGCGGGTGGCAATCGCCCGAGCCCTGGCCACCAACCCCAAGGTGCTGCTGTGCGACGAGGCCACCTCGGCCCTGGACCCTACCACCACCGTGTCCATCCTCTCCCTGCTGAAGGAGCTGAACCAGACTCTGGGCGTCACCGTGGTAGTCATCACCCACCAGATGAGCGTTATTGAGGAGATCTGCTCCCGGGTGGCCATCCTGGACGGCGGCGTCATCGCTGAGCAGGGCCGGGTGGAGGACATCTTCTCCAATCCCCGGACGGAGATTGGCCGGCAGCTGGTATATCCCGGCGGTGTCCGCATTGACAAGCTCCCCCCCTCCCGGGTCATCCGTATTGCCTTCAACGGCGGCTCCTCCTACGAGCCTCTTATCGCCTCTCTGGCCATCGACTGCGGCGTGAAGGTGAACATTCTGGGTGCCGACACCCGGAACATCGAGGGGAAGGCCTTCGGCACCATGCTTTTGGGCCTGCCGGAGAACGCCGACGAGGCCGCCCGGGCTCTGAACTACATCCGTTCCCAGCCTAACATCACGGTAGAGGAGGTGGAAAGCCATGACTGAGGCCATCACCGCGTTCTGGAATCAATATGGAGAACTGCTGATTGACGGTACGGCGGACACGTTCGTCATGGTCATCGTCTCCACCATCTTTGCCTACCTGTTGGGCCTGCCTTTGGGCGTGCTGCTGAACATTACCCAGCCCCATGGCATCTGGCCTCACAAGTGGCTCAACCGCATACTGGGCTGGATTGTCAACGTGGGCCGCTCCCTCCCCTTCATCATCCTGATGATCGCTATCATGGACTTCACCAAGCTGATCGTGGGCACCAAGATCGGCGTCAAGGGTGCCATCGTCCCCTTGGTGGTCTCCGCGGCGCCCTTCATCGCCCGCATGGTGGAGACCTCCCTGGCGGAGGTGGACGCCGGCGTGGTGGAGGCCGCCCAGTCCATGGGCGCCTCTGTTCCCCAGATCGTCTGGAAGGTCTATCTGCCGGAGGCGAAGCCCTCTCTGATCCTGGGCGCGTCCATCTCCATTATCACCATCCTGGCCTACACCGCCATTGCCGGCGCCGTGGGCGCCGGCGGCCTGGGCGACCTGGCCATCCGCTACGGCTATCAGCGGAAGGTGCCCTCCATGATGTGGGTCACTGTGATCCTCATCATCGTCATCGTCCAGGTCATCCAATCCATTTTCAGTTGGCTTTCGACAAAGGTCGACAAGCGTCTGAGATAAATCAAATCTCTTTGTATTCTATCATTGGAGGTAAACAAGTATGAAAAAGAAAATCTTTGCTCTTGCTTTGGCTCTCACCCTGAGCCTGTCCCTGGCCGCCTGCGGCAGCAGCTCCGGCAGTGCAGCCTCTTCCGGCGCAGCTTCCGGCAGCGCAGCTTCCGGCAGCGCCGCTTCCAGCACCCCCGCCGAGCCCGTGGTTCTGAACGTAGCCGCCTCCCCCACCCCCCACGCCGAGATCCTGGCCCAGGTGAAAGACGTCCTGGCCGAGCAGGGCATTGACCTGCAGATCCACGAGTACGGCGATTATGTGGTGCCCAACACCGCCGTAGAGGAGGGCGACGAGGATGTCAACTACTTCCAGCACCAGCCCTATCTGGACCAGTTCAACGAGGAGAACGGCACCCATCTGGTGAGCGTGGCCGCCATCCACTATGAGCCCTTCGGCATCTATCCCTGCAAGACCGCCTCTCTGGAGGAGCTGCCCGACGGTGCCACCGTGGCCGTGCCCAACGACGCCACCAACGAGGCCCGCGCCCTGCAGCTGCTGGCCGCCCAGGGCCTGATTGAGATCGACCCCAACGCCGGTCTGAAGGCCACGCCCAACGACATCACCAGCAACCCCAAGAACCTGAAGTTCGTGGAGCTGGAAGCCGCCATGGTCCCCAACGTGACCTCTGAGGTGGACATCGCCGCCATCAACGGCAACTATGCCCTGCAGGCCGGCTTCTCCTCCGCTAACGACGCTATCGCCCTGGAGGATCCCGACTCCGAGGCCGCCCAGACCTTCGCCAACATCATCGTGGTGAAGGAGGGCAATGAGAACAACCCCGCCGTCCAGGCCCTGGTGGAGGCCCTGCAGTCCGACGCTGTCCGGGACTACATCAACGAGACCTATAACAACAACGTGCTGCCCGTGTTCTAATCCTCCCGCCTTATACAAAAAACACCGTGTCCTATATGTCCGGACACGGTGTTTTTTCGCTCAGACTGAATTTACTTTTTTGCAGAGATGATCTCCAGCCAATAGCCGTCGGGATCGTTGATGAAATAAACGCCCATTTTGGGGTTCTCAAAGCAGATGCAGCCCATCTCCTCATGCTTCTTGTGGGCAGCCTCAAAGTCCTTTGCACGGAAGGCCAGGTGGAACTCGCACTCTCCCAGGTCGTACCTCTGGGGATGGTCCCGGAGGCAAGTCAACTCCAGGCGGAAGTCCGTCTTGCCGTCCCCCAGGTAGACGATGACGAAGCTGCCGTCGGCGGCCTCCTTCCGCTCTCCCACTGGGGTCAGGCCCAGTGCCTCCTTGTAAAAGGTCAGGGACTTGTCCAGATCCGCCACATTGAAATTGAAATGGTTGAATGTAAACATCGGCATCACCTCATATCAAAAACTTTGCCCCGCGGGGCCTACTTTACACTGTCAGTATATCATAAGCGGGGCTGTTCAGCAAGGCAGAAAGCCGACCCTTGCAGCGGATGACTTTGTGAGACGGGCTTTTATGGAACCTCTGATTTAATGCGCACTACCATAAAGGGTCCGGATGTGGGATAATAACACTATCAAAGCAATGGTGGTGTATGGTGATGAAGAAACAGGAAACATTTACGGATATCGAATACGGCTTCCGCAAGAAGAAAACGAAGCGGGAGGAATTTCTGGAAATCATGGACGAGATCATTCCCTGGGACGA